>ERZ779896.2436-NODE-2436-length-12846-cov-20.151200_pt1 | contig 12846 bp, 10 predicted proteins | sample MGYA00511067_ERZ779896 | MGnify/ENA primary metagenome ERZ779896 (study PRJEB29588, sample SAMEA2161597) | human gut metagenome | biome: human gut; feature: human-associated habitat; material: faeces | place: Denmark | collected 2008/2010 ...
AGAGATTCTTCTGGTAGTCATCAGAGAGCGTTGAGCGGATAAAGGCCCATGCACCGGACTTATCCCTGCAGGCCGTAGAAATGGAGAGCGTGCAGCTGGCGTTGAACGCGTTGCCGCTGGAGCCATCCTCACGCGGGAAACCGATAAAGCGGACATCGTGATCGAGCACAGCAAACATATAATAAATGCTGTCAAAATCGGAGATGGACGTGGGGTACAGGAGCTGTTTTCCGTTTTTCAGGCGCGTATAGTCGCTCTCATACTCTTCGGCGTCCGATTGCCAATCGTATTCCGCCGGGAAGGGCTTGACGAACTCCAGCAGCGCGCGGAACTCATCGGAGTCAAAGCTGCATGTACCGTCCTGCCAATTCATGAAGTTTTCCGCGTTCATGGCAATGCAGTATTTCAGCATCTCCGCCTGGGTGTAATACTTGTTGAAGACCGCCGCGCCCTCGGGGAGCTTGGAAAGCGCGTCGTTGACGTCGGCCAGCGTCCATGTCGTATACTCGCCCACGACCTTGCCGAGGCCAACTGCGGTCGTGACGCCGAAATCGATGGGCAGGCGGTAGAGCTTGCCGTCGGTCTGGGCCGCGTTCAGCGGCTGCGTCATGAGCTTGTCGCGCGAATATTCGGGGTCCGCGTCGAGATACGGCCACAGGTCCTCCAGCAGTCCCTTGGCGGCATACTGACCGATGGGAAGCTCCGTGCCGTTGACGAGGATATCAGGCACATTGCCGGAAATGAGCTCCGTGTTGAGCTTGGTCAGACCGGCATTATAATCGTCGTCCGTCGCATACTCGGAATAGTCCTTGACGACGATGCGGTAGTCCGGATTGCTCTTGTTGAACTTGACGATCTGGCTGCGGAGATTGTAATCCAGATACAGGCAGGCCAGCGTCAGCTCCGTCTTTGCCGTGACAGAGGCCGCGTCCACGCGGTTGAGGACAAGGATCTGCTGCCTGCTGGGGCCGTCGTCCGAATAGTCATAGGTCACAGCGACGATGCGCCCATCCGACAGGAAGCCGAACTGGTCGCTGTTGATATTGTTGCTGTCCACATCGCAGGCCACCCAGTCGACGACCTTCTCGACCTCGCCGTTGTCCCTGCGTTCGCCAAAGATATTGCCGTTATCCATAAAGAAATAGACATAGACATCATTGCCGGGGAGGATGTTCCACGCGCGGGAGGAAACGGGCGTTTCCTTGCCCCAGTCCTTCGTCTCCGGGTCAAGCTGCTTGAAGACCATCTTGCCGTCTGCGGAGGAGGTCGCCATGCCGACCTCGCTGGCGGACAGCTGGCAGATCTGACCATTCAGCTCGTCGCCAGACTTGCTGAACACAAAGCTTCCGTCCGGGCCGTAGACGTTGACGGTCTGGTGGTCGTAGGTATAGACATAGCCCTTGTCGTCGGAGAGGATGGAATCGATGTAAGTATAGCGCCAGCCTTCGGAATCGTCCGTCTCCTCCTCGGAAACGGGCGTGATGGTGCGCAGCAGCGTCCCATGCGCGTCAAGCTGGATAAGCTCGGAGATGGAATCGCCCTCCGTGCCGTCGTCCGCGTAGCGGCTCGTCTGCCGAAAGAGCCAGAGCGTGCCGTCCGCACCGGCCGCCATGGTCTGGATGCTGGTGCTGCTGTTGAAGGTCTGCATGCTGCCGTCGGGATTCATGGTCACGCCATCCGGCATGTCCGGGTTTTCCACGACCGGCTCGGCCACATAATTGTCGAGCTGCACGCATTCGCCGGTGTCGAGGTCAAAGCGGAAAATGACCTCGGAATACGTGTCATAGGAATATTCCTCACCGTTTTCGTCGGTATAGGTTTCTGTGCCGCCGTCCGGGATGCTGGCGGTAAAGTAGAGCGTGTCGCCGGTAACGCAGCTCGTGCCGATCCACTGAATATCCTCCGGCAGATCGTAATACTGCGCCTGATACGCGAACTGCGTCGAGGTCTTGTCCTCCGCGTCGCTCTGTTCTGTCTTCTTCGTATCGTCTGCCGTCTGCGCCTCTTTTTTGCTGCACCCGGCGAGAACGCCGAGCAGCAGAACAAGCGCGAGGCAGATGGAAAGTATTCGTTTTGTCATAAACGTGACTCCTTCCTGTCTTTTATCCGTGCTGCCACATGGTAACAGAAAACCGCCCAAAAAGAAACCCCTTTGGGACAGATTTAAGAAAGAATTAAGTAAATCGAATGGTTTTCATACGTCTTGGAATTCCTCAAGATCCGTGTTATACTGTAGAAAAACCGCAACAGGAGGCGCTTTATGCCCGCGCATATCATTTCCAGCGAGCAGCAGCGCGGCCGGATGCTGTGCACGCCGATCCCGAAGCTGATCGTGTCGCTGTCTATCCCGACGCTGGCGTCGCAGCTCATTTCCGTGTTTTATAATACCGCCGACACCTATTTCGTCTCCAAGCTGTCTACCAGCGCCTCAGCGGCTGTCGGCGTCGTCTTTTCTCTCATGTCCATCATTCAGGCCTTCGGCTTCGGCATCGGCATGGGCTGCGGGTCGATTATCAGCCGCAGTCTCGGCAGCCGGGACAACGAGCGCGCCGACCGCACCGCGAGCAGCGCGTTCTTTTTTGCCGCCGCCGTGGGTCTTCTCATCTGCATTGCGGGGCTCTGCACGCTTCGGCCGCTCATGCGGCTGCTGGGCTCGACGGAGACGATCCTCCCGTACTCGGAAAGCTACGCGCGCATCATTCTGCTGGCCGCGCCTGTCATGTGCGCGTCGTTCGTGCTGAACAACACGCTGCGCTCCGAGGGCGAGGCGACGCTGTCCATGTACGGCATCTGCGCGGGCGGCCTGCTGAACGTTGCGCTCGACCCGCTGTTCATTTTCGTCTTTGACATGGGCATCGCAGGCGCGGCGCTGGCTACGGCGCTCAGCCAGCTGGTCAGCTTCTGCATCCTCGCGTGGCTGTTCCTCCACGGGCGGAGTATCGTCCGCGTCCACGTCCGCTGCATCAGCAAACGGCCCGGACTTTACGGCGAAATTCTGCTCGTCGGCTTCCCGACGATCTGCCGGCAGGGCTTCGCAAGCCTGTCCTCGGCGCTTTTAAATAACGCGGCAGCTGTCTATTCCGACGCGGCGGTCGCCGCCGTGACGATCTCCAACAAGGTCTATCTGCTCGTCCGGTCGATCGTGATCGGCATCGGGCAGGGGTTCCAGCCTGTAGCGGGCTACAATTTCGGCGCGGGCGATAAAAAGCGCACGCGGCAGGCGTTCTGGTTTTCCGTGCTGCTCGGAACAGCGGTGTGCATCGTCTGTGCGGCTGTGATCTCGCTCTTTCCCGACGAGATCATGCACTTCTTCCGCGACGATGCGGAGGTCACGCGCATCGGCCGTCAGGCACTGCTCTATGCCTGCGCCGTCATGCCGCTGATGGGATATTCAACTTATGTAAACCAACTATACCAGTGCCTCGGCTTCCATCAGGCCGCGACGCTTCTGGCCAGCTGCCGCAACGGACTGCTGTACGTGCCGCTCATCCTCATCCTGCCGCGTATGCTGGGCCTGCCCGGCGTAGAAATGAGCCAGCCCGGCGCAGACCTTTTGACCTTTGTTGTTTCACTCCCGTTCCAGATCTGGTTCTTCCGGCATAAGCTCCGCTGATATGACGCTGCGAATACACGAAGGCTCCCCTATCGTTAGCAGGGGAGCCTTCAAATATGGAAATTTATAATCAATTTACGATCTGAAACTCTGAAATATTATAGGCAGCGCCGGTGAGTAATTTTCCAAAGCTCAGCCCTTCGCAGCTCCAGTCTCCGAACCGGAGCCCGCCGGTTCATTTGCGGCCGTGGAAACCCGGATCTGCTCAATATGATGGTTCGCGATCCGCGTGATCTGTACGTGCAGCGTTTCAAAATCGAATGACGCACCGGTCTCGGGGAGCCGGCCAAACTGCTCCATGACCCAGCCGCTGACGGAGGCCATGTCCGAGTCGGATCTCAGCCCGAAATAGTCCGCAAAATCGTCAAAGCTCATTTCCGCGTCGACCAGGTACGTGCCGTCAGCCCCCTTGCTGATCGGCGTTTCCTCTTCATCGTGCTCATCCCAGATCTCGCCGACGAGTTCTTCCAGAATGTCCTCCATCGTCACAATGCCGCAGGTGCCGCCGTATTCGTCGACCACGACGGCGACGTGCGTTTTGGCCTGCTGGAGCTTTTTGAGCAGCAGACTGATGGGCTCCATCTCCAGCGCGTAGACCGGCGGCAGAATAATATCCCGCAGCGGCTTGTCTGTCACGCCGCAGCCGACATAAAAGTCCTTCTGGTGGATGGTGCCGAGAATATTGTCGATCGAATCCTGATAGATCAGGAGCCTTGAATATTTCGTCTCCGTGAACAGCGCGGCGACCTCCTCCTTCGTCGCCGTGATCGGAAGCGCAGCCAAGTCAGTGCGGTGGATCAGAATATCCTCCGCACGCTGCTCGGAAAAATCGATTGCGTTCTTGAGCAGCTCGCCCTCGTTTTTATCAATGCTGCCGTCCTGCTGCACTTCGTCGACAAGCATCAGGAGCTCCTCCTGCGACATTTTGTTGTCGGAGCTGAGGCGGAAGACCTTCGCCAGCAGCTTTTTCCAGAACGAAAAAATTGCGTTCAGCGGCGTAAAAATCCAAATAAGGACCTGAAGCATCGGCGCGGACAGCATGGCCCACTGCTCTGCGCAGTCCTTTGCAATGCTCTTCGGAGAGATCTCACCGAAAATCAGCACCACAACCGTGACGACGACGGTGGAGATCGTGGCGCCTGCGTCGCCGTAATGCCTGACGAACAGCACGGTGCCGATGGAGGCCGTGGCGATATTCACGATATTGTTTCCGATCAGGATCGTGGACAACAGCCGGTCATAGCGTTCGAGCAGCTTACAGACCAGTGCCGCCCGTTTGTTTCCCTTCTCTGCAAGGGTCTTGAGCCGCGTTGTGTTCGCAGAGGAAAAAGCCGTTTCCGTCGCCGAAAAATAGCCGGAGAGGATCAGGCAGACAGTCATTATAACAATGCAAGTAGTGGTTGACAATGTACGGTAACTCCTTTTCTGTTATCTGAAATCGTGTGTGAAGACGCAAAAAAGCACGTCCGCCCTGCATCTAGCAGCGCAGATATGCTTCCAAAAACAGATGACAGATCAGATATGTACTATGACAATCGCTGTCCTCAGAATCCATGTGTTTCATTCCTTTCGCATAAAATCAAATCAAATTTATTATAACAAAAAACACAAATTCGTCAAGAAACAAATTCGTCGTAAGACCGGTTCACGCAGAGAGCAGCAAAGGACCGAATAGAGTTGGTAGGGGCAAGAGCCAAGCCCCTACCAACTGCGGTCGAATTTCGTTGGTTTTACAGAGCAGGGGAAATCATCGCTCCGCTTGATAGACGATCTCGCCGTTTACGATGGTCATGTACGCCTCGCCGCCGATGGTGGTCAGCGGGTCTGCCGTCCAGAGAACAAGATCGGCGTCCTTGCCCGGTTCCAGACTGCCGACGCGGTCAGAAATGCCGAGACTCTGCGCCGGATTGATGGTAATGGCGCGCCACGCTTCTTCCATCGGCAGTCCTGCAGCAGCCGCAAGTCCAGCCGCCAGCGGCAGATGCTGCAGCGGAATGACCGGTGCGTCGGTGATGATGCTGACCGTCAGTCCTGCGCGGTACAGAACGCCCGCTGTCGTAAAGCTCTTGTTCCGCAGCTCGACCTTGCTCTTGCCGCCGAGCGACGGGCCAACAAAGACCGGATAGCCCTCCTCGGCCAGCTCGTCCGCGATGATCTCACCGTCGGTGCAGTGGTCGAGCGTCAGCTTGAGGTCAAACTCCCGCGCGATGCGCACGGCGGTCAGAATATCGTCCGCGCGGTGCGCGTGGCACTTGATCGGAATTTCTCCGTTCACGACCGGCAGCATCGCTTCCAGCTTCACGTCCAGCGGCGGATTTTTTCCTGCCGCCTTGTCGTCGCGGTAGCGGATGGTGCGCATCAGCAGCTCGCGCAGAAGTCCGGCCACGGCCATACGCGTCATGGGACTCTGCTTTTTGCCCTGTCCGTAGCAGCCCTTCGGGTTTTCGCCGAACGCGCATTTCATCGCCGCAGGCGACCGCAGTACCATCTTGTCAACACGCTTGCCTGCCAGCTTGAGAATGGCGAACGTGCCGCCGACAACGTTCGCGCTGCCGGGGCCGGTGCAGGCTGTCGTCACGCCGCCGCGCAGCGCCAGACCGAACGCCTCGTCCTGCGGATTGATCGAGTCGATCGCGCGCAGCTGCGGCGTCAGCGGGTCAACGATCTCATTGTAATCCATACCCTCCCAACGCATGGCCTGATTGTCAAGGCCGATGTGGCAGTGTGCCTCCACGCAGCCCGGCGTGAGCAGCCGCCCCTGCGCATCAATGACCTTTGCGCCCACGGGCGCGTCGATTTCCGGCGCGACTGCGGCGATTTTTCCATCCTCAACCAGCAGACAGCCGTTCGGAATATCCGCTCCGGCCATCGTCTTGATGTGTGCGTTCTGAATCAGCAGCATATTGTATCTCCTTTCGCAGCGCCAATTCGCTGTTTCCTCCAGTATAACGCGAGCCGCCGCCAAAAAGCAAGCGCTGTTTTTCTCCAGTCCGCTAGACAAAAAAGGCAGATGCTGTTATGATAGAGACAGAAAATCCAAAAACGACGATCAAGGAGATTGCTATGAAACAGTATTATCTTGGAATTGAATTCGGTTCCACGCGCGTCAAGGCCGTCCTGATCGACGGCGAGCACCGCATCGTCAAGAGCGGTGACTACACATGGAAAAGCAGTCTGGAAAACGGCGTCTGGACGTATCACATGGAGGATGTGCAGGATGGCCTGCGCACCGCCATCCGCAACCTCGGCGAGCTGCCGGGGGCTGTTTCGGCCATGGGCATTTCCGGCATGATGCACGGCTATCTGGCCTTCGACAAGGACTGGAACCTGCTGGCACCGTTCCGCACCTGGCAGAACACCATGACCGGCGAGGCCGCCGAGCAGCTCACGGCAGAATTCGGCTTCAACATCCCACAGCGCTGGTCCATTGCGCATCTGTATCAGGCCGTTCTGAACGGCGAAGCGCACGTCAAAAATATCGCGCACATCACGACGCTTGCCGGCTATGTCCACTATCTGCTCACGGGCGAAAACGTCCTCGGCGTGGGCGAAGCCTCCGGTATGTTCCCCATTGACAGTGAAACGCTGGACTATGACGCGGCGATGCTCGAAAAATTCGACGCGCTGCTGGCCAAATACGGCTTCGCGTGGACGGCCCGCAGCGTCCTGCCTAAGGTTCTGGCGGCCGGACAGGCAGCGGGCGCTCTGACGCAGACCGGGAGCACGTTCCTTGACGGGCTTCTGCCCGCCGGTATCCCGTTCTGCCCGCCCGAAGGCGATGCAGGCACCGGTATGACGGCGACGAACGCCGTCGCGCCCAGAACCGGCAACGTCTCGGCAGGCACGTCCATCTTCGCTATGGTCGTACTGGAAAAGCCCCTGTCGAAGGTCTATCAGGAGATCGATATGGTCACCACGCCCAGCGGCAAGCCCGTCGCCATGGTGCACTGCAACAACTGCACGAACGACATGAACGCATGGGTGGGCCTTCTCGGCGAGACGGCGAAGCTCTTCGGCGCGGATGTTTCGACTGGCGAGCTGTTCACGAAGCTCTACCAGAAGAGCCTTGAGGGTGATGCCGACTGCTCCGGCGTCCTGACCTACAACTATATGGCGGGCGAGGGTGTTACGCATCTGGACGAGGGCCGTCCGATGGTCGTCCGCAAGCCCGAAAGCCAGTTCACGCTTGCCAATTTCCTGCGCTCCCAGCTTTACGCGACCATGTCGACGCTCAAGCTCGGCATGGATATCCTTGCGGAGGAGCACGTTGCGATCGATTCCCTGACCGGTCATGGCGGCCTGTTTAAAACGCCGGTCGTCGGTCAGAAATACATGGCCGCCGCCTGCCGTGCACCGGTCACGTGCATGGAATCGGCAGGCGAGGGCGGGCCTTACGGTATGGCTCTGCTTGCGTCCTATCTGGTGCAGAAAAAGGATGGCCAGACGCTTGAGCAGTATCTGGAAACAGAGGTTTTCGCGGATGTCAAGCGCACGACGCTTGCTCCCGATCCCGAGGATGCCGCCGGCTTCGACCGCTATCTCGGCTGGTACCGCAGCGCCCTCGCAGCGGAAACCGCCGCAGTAAAAGCGTTCTGATCAATCATTCCGAAAACAAGGAAAAGGCTTCCCGTCTCCGGGAAGCCTTTTCCGCTTACATGGCCGAGGAGATCGCGTCCACAGCCTTTTCCGCCTCGCTTTGGATGGCCTTGGCGACCTGCTTTGTCATGCGGTACGCGTCGCTGTTTTTCGGCAGCATCATCGCGCCCAACGCGCCGACTGCGACGCCTGCGCCCATGGTCAGAAAGAAGCCCCGTACTGTCATATGCGCACCTCGTTACCGCATCGCCGTGCCGGACGTGCTGCCGGTCACGGTTCTGCCGCTTGCCGTGCCGCTCTGGCTGTAGCCCGCGCCGTTGTAGCCGGGGTTGTAGTTCGTGCCGTTATACATACCGCCATAGCCGTTTGTGCCGTTGACATAGCCGTTCCGGGTCGTGGAGACGTTGGAATAGCCGTCGTAATACGGCTGCGTCGCCGCACAGGCGGTCAGAGACACCGCAAGCATCAGCGCGGCCAGCACCAGGATCAAGCCTTTTTTCATGAGAAATTCCTCCTTTTTTGCGAATCGTATCGCTGAGGCTAGTTTCTGCAGGCATTGCGCGCGGTATGCTGTGAGTTTTTTACAGAGCAGGAATCGATAAAAATCGATACAAGCATATTGAAAGTTTTCGTTTATGCTGTATAATAAACAACAGATAAAAATGAGAAGGAGAACGCTCATGAAAAAGCTGTCCATTAAAAAAGGCGTGCAGTGCATGGCCTGTCTGGAGTGCGTCCGCGCCTGCTCCAACGCATACTATAAGGAATTCCACCCCGATAAGGCCGCTCTGAAGATCGTTCAGCGCGGCGAGAACGTCCGTCCCATGGTCTGTGTCCAGTGCGGCAAGTGCGCCGAGGCCTGTCCCTCCGGCGCGATCACCCAGAACCCCAAGGGCGTCTGGATGATCAGCCGCAAGCTCTGCACCGGCTGCGGAAAATGCGTTGAAGCGTGTCCCTTTGGCCTCATCGTCAAGGACGAGGCCGTCCCGTATTCCAGCAAATGCACCGCCTGCGGCATCTGTGTTAAGGCCTGCCCCATGGAGCTGCTGGAGATCGCCGAAAAATAAAAACCAAGCGGCGGATCTGCGTGTCCGCCGCTTTCGTTTGTCCATATATAGATTTCTGCGAACTTGCAGGCTGGGGATGCCTCCGGCGGCCCCTTCTTTTCCGCCTTGCCGGAAAAGAAGGGGGAGAAAAGGGGCGCTGGTTACGTTTGGTGCGTACTGCGGGTACGACTCAGGTGGTTCCTGATTTTCAGTTGTTACGAACACACAAACTCACCCTACGGGCGCTATACTGCGCGCCGCCTGTTACGGTACACCAGGTTTGATAGCAGCTGCTTTTGAATGACTGCGGTAAAAACGCCTTGCGTTCGAAATTTGCAGGGCAGTACGGATTCGCCAGAGTTTTGTAGGGGCCGATGTCCACATCGGCCCGCTGGGAAGTTGCAAATTTGCCATATATTTCCACAAAAAGGGTGCGTTCTGCCGGGTCGATGTGGGCATCGACCCCTACAAATCGCACTCCTCAAAGTGCGCCGAAATATGCGTCCCTAACCTTGCAGCTCCCGTCACTTCACAACCGCATCATACAGCAGATTCTTCGCAAACCCCGTCAGCTTCGCGACCTGCTTGACAGCGTCCTTCGTGGAAAGTCCCTCCGCCATGCGTGCGCGGACCAGATCGAGCGCCGCTTCAAATGTGCAGCCCTCGTCCGCTTTTTCCTCCGCGCCCGCCACAACGAGCACAAACTCGCCGCGCGGCGGGGTTTCTTCATAATAGGCCGCCGCCTCGCCCAGCGTCATGCGGCGGACCTCCTCGTGCAGCTTCGTCAGCTCCCGACAGAGGGAAATTTTCCGATCCTCTCCAAATGCGTCTGCCAGATCGCGCAGCGTGGCCAGCAGCTTGTGCGGCGCTTCGTAGAAGATCATCGTCCGCGTTTCGTCCTTCAATCCCGTCAGGTGCTCCTGACGGCTTTTTTTGTTGACGGACAGAAACCCCTCGAACGTGAACCGGCCCGTCGGCAGGCCCGAAATACTCAGTGCTGTCACCAGCGCGCACGGCCCCGGAATCGCGCAGACCGTCACGCCGTTTTCCGCGCACAGCCGAACCAGGTCCTCGCCGGGGTCGGAGATGGCGGGGGAGCCAGCGTCCGTCACCAGCGCGCACGTTTCGCCCGCCAACAGCCGCGCGAGAATTTTGCCGCCGCTCTCGGCCTTGTTGTGCTCGTGATAGCTCACGAGGCTTTTTTTGATCTCCAGATGGTTCAGCAGCTTGAGGCTCACGCGCGTGTCCTCCGCCGCGATAAAATCGGCCTCCGCCAGCGTCCGGGCGCAGCGGGGGGAGATATCATTCAGATTGCCGATAGGCGTCGGCACGAGATATAGGGTTCCGGCCATATTCGCTTCACTCCTGTAGATGATAGATGCGCCGACCCTCGGCAGTCAGCTCGCCGGACTGCGTATAAAGAATCAGATCCGGCTCATATTGCAGCCCCGGTTTTCCGCCGAGGCGGGATTCAATCAAAACGAGATTCACGGCGTTTTCCGCTCTGTGCCGGACGAAGCGGATGCGCTTTGGCTCCAACCGCGCCGCGCGCAGTCCGGTCATCAAATCGACCAGCCGCTCCGGCTTGTGAACCAGAAAAAAACGTCCGCCCCACCGCAGCGCCCGCGCCGCAGCCGCACAGAGCGCGTCAAACGGACAGCAGATCTCGCTTCTCGCGGCGCTGAGACTGTCCTGCGTGTGCAGATGCCCGCTTTTCGGCGGGTAATAGGGCGGATTGGACAGCACACAGTCAAAGCCTCCGGGCGCGATTTCCGCGTGCGCCTGCCGCAGATCGCCGCAGACGACGCAAAAGCGGTCGGAAACTCCGTTTTTCTCCGCGTTTTCCCGCGCCTGTTGCGCAGCGGCCTCTTGAATTTCAATGCCGCATACGCGCAGTGTCTCATCCGTGCCCAGCAGCAGAAGCCCCAGCGTTCCGCACCCGCAGCCAAGATCAAGCACTCGGCTGCCAGACTTTATCCGGCAGAAATCTGCCAGCACCATGGAATCTGTGCTCATGCGAAACTGTGCGTCCGGGATTTTCATCCGGATGCTGTCAAAGAGAAGCTCTTCCATACGCGCTCCAATCAAAAATCAATCAAAAAGACAGGGGGTGCTGCACGCAGCACCCCCTTCCTGGTTATGTGCTTATTCCTCAGAGATCGCGTCGTTGGGGCATTCTGCAGCGCAGGTACCGCAGTCCACGCACTGATCAGCGTCGATGACGTACTTGTCTTCGCCCTCGCTGATGCAGCCGATGGGACATGCGTCAGCGCAAGCACCGCACTTTACACAGTTGTCATTGATTACGTGTGCCATTTGAAGCACCTCCATTTTCAAGGTAGCTTCATTCTATCATACTTTCCTGAAAATGCAATGAAAAAAGTGTAAATTCCTCGAACGGCCCGGATTTTTTCGCGTGCGTCGTATAAACGCTGACCGCCGCGTCGAAACTCTCCTTCGACAGGAGGCGATCAGAATGAAAAAACCGGCGTATTCCGCAGCGCTGGACCGGGTGCTCTTCCGCGCGTCGCGGCTGGCGCGTGAGCTTGGCGGCGCACAGACCGGCACGGAGCATCTGCTGCTTGCACTCTCGCAGGAACGCATTTCCCAGACCGGACGCATTTTATGCTATCAGGGAGCCGAGGGCAGGCTCCTGCGCTGTATGCTGCTGACGAGGCAGGAGCCGGAGCCAGCCGGACGGCAGGGTCTTTCCGCAGCTGCCGCAAGAGCGCTTGACGGCGCACAGCACGAGGCGGACCGCCTTGGCGCGCCCCTCTGCCTGCCGGAGCATCTGCTGCTTTCCCTCATGCGCGACGACGCCTATGCGGCGGCGCGAATGCTTTCGGAGCTTGGCGTCGACTGCAACTGCGTATTTTCGGAAACATATGACCGCCTGCGCATCCTACATCCGGCGCAGGACGTGAAAGGACAATCGGAATTGAAGCTTTTGGAACTGTACTGTGACAACATGATCGACCGGGCACCGCAGATGGACCCCGTCGTCGGCCGCGAGGCGGAGCTTTCCCAGCTCATGCAGGTGCTCAGCCGCCGCAGCAAGAATAACCCCGCGCTCATCGGCGAACCCGGCGTCGGCAAGACCGCCGTCGTTGAAGCGCTGGCCCAGCGCCTTGCCTGCGGAGACGTGCCGCAGGCGCTGCGCGGGAAAAAGCTCTACTGCCTCAACATGGCGAATCTGCTTGCGGGCACGAAATACCGCGGCGAATTTGAAGAGCGCGTGCGCGATATCCTGATCGAGATCCGCCGCTGCGGCAGCGTCATCCTATTTGTCGACGAAATGCACACCATCGTCGGCGCAGGCAGCGCCGAGGGCGCGATCGACGCGGCCAATCTGCTCAAGCCGGCCCTTGGCAGGGGAGAGCTGCAGATGATCGGTGCGACGACATTGGAGGAATACCGCAAATTTATTGAGAAGGACGCCGCGCTTGAACGCCGCTTCCGCCCCGTGATCGTCCGCGAACCGGACCGCAAGACGGCCTGCCGTATGCTTGAAGCGCTTCGTCCAGGCTTGGAGGCACACCACCGCATCCGCATCACGCAGGAGGCCATCGAGGCCGCCGTCGATTTTTCAAG
>ERZ779896.2437-NODE-2437-length-12845-cov-3.843941_pt1 | contig 12845 bp, 13 predicted proteins | sample MGYA00511067_ERZ779896 | MGnify/ENA primary metagenome ERZ779896 (study PRJEB29588, sample SAMEA2161597) | human gut metagenome | biome: human gut; feature: human-associated habitat; material: faeces | place: Denmark | collected 2008/2010 ...
GGGATCCGGGTCAGGGTCAGGATCCGGGTCAGGGTCGGGATCCGGGCAAGTATGAGTTTGATGATTACATTTCTGCTGCTCGCAATCCGGACATATTGTTATAATCGGCTCACCATCATGCGTAGGACAATATGTAACTCCGCAGACAGGACAATTTTTCTTAGTGCACTCAAGATCACATTCACCATCGCATTTATGAGGGCAAAGAACGCAATAATAAGTCTTGCAGTCAGCACAAAATACATAATTCTGTTTCTTGTATGCATCCCATTTCGACAACGCTTCCGCTTGCGTATCAGCACATACAAAATGATCTTTCACGCAATTAGATGCAATCGTTCCCCCCTCCGCAAAATGCTGTTCATGTTTACTGCAAAAATCATTATTACAAGCCGGACATTTCCATTTTTCACACTTCGACGTATCAGGACACATATAATAAGTAACTGATGATGTAGCAGTTTCATATATTGCCTTACCCATCAAGTTACCTGAAATTTCATAGTTACCAGTAATAACAACAGGGAAAGTATTATTAAAAAAACCATATTTACTCACTCCAGACATATTAGTAGTATATGATACAAACTCAATGGCATTCTCTATCAATATCTTAAATTGTGTCTGATGAGTAACTTCTTTACCTTCATAAATAGGACCTGTAAAAGACGGAATAACCGCATAAGGCTCTAATGTTGCAGCATATCCCGAAACACTCAAAAAACATAACAAAATCAATAAATATTTACACATTTTCAACCCCTCACTTTTGCCGAATGATGATAAAAAACAAGGCTCCCAGTATCAAAGCAAGCAGGATATATACGCCCCTTGTAACATCGTATATATCCTGTAAAACAAGCAGTTCCGGCGAATCATCCGCATACAGATTACAGGACATAAACAGCAATAAAACTATATACAGATGATTCATTCCGACCGCCTTATTTCTTCTTGAAAATCCAAACCATAACGCTGACCACAACAAAGATCAGGACAATCACCGCCCAATATTTGTAGCTGGAAAGTATGGCGTCAACAAGAGGCTTGAAAAGTTCTTCCGGAGAAAAAGTAATTCCTCCATCAGACCCCTTGGAAACGATCTCAATTGCAGTCGGACCCGAAGATGTGGTTGTTTCTGCAAACGCAGAAGAAGCCAGCAGTCCAAAAGACAATGCAGTAACCATCAACTTGCTGTTTTTGATGTTATTTACGACTTTGGAAGCGACCTGCCCGACACGAGCACCAATTTTGCGAAGCATACCCATAATGTACACCCTTTCTGTTTTTGTTATTATTCCGGCTTTACAACGCCGTTTCTTGAACCTGCCAGCTCGAAAATCAGACGTATTGCGCGCGATAACGCCCATATTCCGAAGCTTAAGCAGAACCCACACATAATTAACTGCCCCATATTCAAATCAACGCCAAAGTTCATTTACTCCCCCCAAAAGTCATAAATACTTTAATCAACGGATAAACGTACTTGAAGAACAGGAAAACCAATATCACTACAGCCAGCAAGTTAAATGTGGCTGATATTGCCTCACAGAAAACAGTATAGAACTTGAAGACATTCAGCACTACCCCTGCCCCCTGCTCTACCGTTACAACGTCTATACCTTCCATTAAATCACCCTTTCATTATCTTAATCAACACAAAAAGCAGAAACGCCCAAACAACCAAAAAAGCCAGAAACAACAAAAGAAAGAACCAAAAGAAAATCATTATTTATGCCCTTTCATTTTTACCCACTTGCCGGAAGCGGAATCGAATAAATCCCCCTGATACATGCGACAAGCTCCGAACTCATCAAAAAGAGGATCACGGAGCAATTTTTCACGGAAAGAAAGGCGCTGAAAAGAAGGCTTCTGAAAAACGCTTTTCTTGAAAAAACGTTTTTTGAAACCACGTCCCATAACCAAAGAACCAAGTTCTTTATCTGTCAATTCCTGCATGCTATACCCTCCCAATGCATCAAATCATAACCATGAAAATTACGCTCGACATCCACAGGAGCATAATCAAAAAAGGCTTTTACCGCCTTATCCTCATCAGTAAACACAAACCCGCCGACAGCATCATAATATCTTAGCAGATTGCCTAAATCCTGTTGAAATGCCAGCTTGAACCCTCTAAAATCATATGATTTCAGAGCCAATACAGCGGATTCATATTCACCCTTTAACCAACTAGCAAGAACCGCCGACCGCAAACGGTGAGAACAGTTATGATAAAACAGCTTGAACGAAGCAGGAAAATTGCTGTAAAGTTCTTTACAAGCATTACGCCAAGCACCGGCATTGCCATTCAACCAGGCAAAAGGCATTTTTACACGACGCATCCAGTTACGCGAATAATTCACATAACGAATACCCTTTTTCCGATTCCCCTTAGATAAATATTTGAATATATAGTATTTTATGCCGTTTCCATCGTGTCCAGTAGTCCATTTAACTTGAATGAAACCTACAACGGTAGAGGTAATACGCAGAAACGTGCGGATAACTGATCTGATACGACTGGTGGAAACATCTTTGATATGACCTATTAAATGCAAATGCCAGCCGCCGTTTTTATGCTGTTCCCAGACAGATATATAATGCAGCGCATCATCAGAAAGCCCATGCGCTTTACGCACAAGAGGCTTATTAAGATAAGTACGAAACACATTAAAAGCTTTTGCACACTTCATTTTATCCGCATTGTCCTTAAATGTCACAGTCATAAAAAAGACATGCCCTACGCCGAAGCCGAAAGTATCGACAAACTCGGCAAAATTTTCTTTGTCTCTGAAAAGTGCTTTCGGATCAACGTAGGACATGGGAGGGGAAACCTCACTTTGCAACCTTGAAATCCGAAAGAAAGCCCCAATCCGGTTTCGGATCATTGAACCCCTGATCCCTGCCGGACTTATCCTTATACAGGATTGTATTATCCCGAAGCTGTAATTCTATAACAGCACTTCCCATTTTCATTGTTGGAAAAAGATTCTTTGCAGACTCATCGTGCAAAGGAACACGAACCGTTTTCCCCCATTGTTGCGAGATTTCCGCATACCAACGAATCTGTTTTTTATTATCCTCACGCTGGAAAAAACCATTGATCCGGACTTCTTCAAGCACTGCTGTAAAAGCACCCATTTCTTTACCCTCCATTTTTCATAAAATTTTAAAAATCATTTTGCAGAGCTATAACTCTGCAATCTGCTTTAATGTAATTGCAGAGCTATAGCTTTGCAAATGGTGTTTTTAAGAAATTTGTAAAATCACAATAAAGAAGATATATTTCAATTCAAAAGGAAAATGTATATCATGGGAAAAAAAGAAGATTTTGCAAGATTTTGGTTCGAAACAGGCGGCTTTATTTCTCAAAAAATAGCCGCAGAGCTCCTTGATATATCTACTGGCAGTATAAATCGACTCGTGAAAGAGGGTAAAATAAAAAGCTATAAGCCTGAAAGTGAAAGAATGCCGTATCTAAAATCTGTTCTGGCATACGAGCCAAAAGAACAAATGAAAAGAAAAAGGAAAAAGAATGAAGACAACAGAACTTGCACTAAAAATCATAGTGAATGATAATCTATCCCAAGCTCTGCAAAACTACTTACAGAATATTATTAACAGCCTGAAAGAGGAGGAAGAAAAGGAATACTACAAGCTCAGACAATCCAATATTCATTCCGGCATATTCAACGAAGAAGAAAGAAAAGAAATTGAAAACTACATAGCCTATAAAGCCGGATTCAACACCATACATGGCATATATTACGCAAACTGGAAACATAAATAACCCCCTTTTTTGAGTCTGTTTGAATTATCTATTATTTAACCAAGAGACGGGGCAAGCCCCGTCTAAAAGCCGCGCCCGTCGGCGCTCCAATTATGGGCGAGCAGGCGGATTGCATCCGCGATATAGCACAATCGGTCCCCGATTGCTTTTTGTGACTTAAGGGGGCGAGCCCCCTACAGCTTACCCCCATCAACCCCGATCAGAGCAATCAAATCTTTCTAACGTTTCGTTCCGGCGCTTGACGTATCGCCGGAACCGCATAACACTACATTATGCCAAGTGACCGCGCCGAGCAGGATCAAGCCTCATCCGCGGCGCGGTCACTTGACATAACCCGGTTATCTTATGCGACGTTAGAAAGCTACCCGAAAACACAAAAACATATCAACCCGCAATCAATACCGGATACCATCGTTTTTGACGCTCTACGGTGCCTTAAAATCAATTTCGACTTTCTGAACTTCTGCGGATTGCTGCGCTCCTCTCTGCACACAGGCGCTCAACCGCGGCAGTGTGCAGAGTCGGAGCGTTCCATAATCCGCGACAGATCACGACACAAAAGAAAACAAATTGATTCCGCAAAGTCACAGAAGCAGATACAAAAAGAGCAGGGGCTTTGTTGCATATAAGCAACTTCCCTACTTTAGGGTATAGTGTCGTTTGATATTAAACAATATGAAATGATATAAAGAGTAAAAATACTTATCGTTTTTGAATAAGTTATGAGAGCAGGGGATAAATGCATTTCACCGCCCCTGCTCTCAGTCTCAGGATGATTTATGATATGACTTTTTCGCAATAATCGTAATTATATTCCAGCAGCAACTCCCGCTCCCTGAAATATGCTTCAGCGCATTCCGGCGTCAGAAGCTCATGCATCGTTTCCTGAAACTCAGGACGGAGAGCTGACAATCGCTGCCGGCAGGATTCCAGAGACTCTATGAAGAAGTTCTGATACCAATCCCTGCCCTGAATCCTCTGGGTTCGGTGGGACGCCGTTGTTGCAATGTGCTGCTGGAACAGAAGCCAATGCTCCTGGATTATGCCGGAAAGGGTCTGCAACAGACTTGTCACTTTCCGGGAAAGCTCCCCTTCCCCGATCTCATCCAGAAAATCCAGAACAAGTTCCGCATCTCCATCCAGCAGATTGCCGTTGTAAAGCATGGCACCGGTCAGGATGGCAGACTGCAGCGCGCCCTCCTGAATTTCGCATTGAGGGCGTGTGGTGCTGTAACGGCCCCAGCCGGTCGCAATGATGCCGCGCATGGGGATTGCTTCTGCCGTTTCCACCCAGTCCATCGTATTTTCAATCCGCTTCTCCAGCACAGGAAGTTCGGAATTAAAGCCGTCGGCACCTTTATAAGCACATCCTCCCCAGAGGCGAATCCCGCAATCCAGATATTTTTTCAGACGCTCCCGACAGGCTGACGGTCTGCTCCTGCTGACTTTTCCCTGATAGCCCCATGCTACCAGGTCCGCTTCTCCGGCAATTCGTTTCAAGTCCTCATCGTTCCACTTCGCCATCATGTCCGCCCAGAGAAGGGGACGTATTTTGCGGGCTTTCAAATGTGAAGTCAACTTGCAGATGTGCTGAAGATAAAGTTCGGCGCGCCCGTATTTTTCTATGAACTCCGCGCCTCCCCTGCCCTCGCCGAAAGTCATTGCCTCATCTCCGCCGAGATGAAAAAGATGAACGGACGGCAGAAGCTTGAGAATGTCATCAACCATACTGCAAATCAACGGCGCCGAACCGGGATTCAGCGGGTCAATGCAACCGGAATCTCCTGCTACTTCCTGCAGATTACGGTATTGCTTCTGTGAAAGAACATTCTCCATGTGTCCGAGAGACTGGACCAGAGGAATCAGTTCCAAACCGAGTTCTTCGCATTTTTCTCCGATTTTCCGAACTTCGTCCTGCGTATAAGCACAGCCGCTGCGCAGCGAGGTGTCACTCCACGGAAACATATCCTCCCATTCGATCAGAACGGCGTTATAATATGCTGCCGCATAAATTTCCAACTGCCGGAGCAGGCGTCTGAATTCAGGGACACATCCTTTCAGGTCGATATGCAATGCCCTGATTTCCAACATCGGAATGCTGCCTCTGAACAACTTTCTCTCTTCCATAAAATAATCCTTCTATAATAATGAATAGGGAAACATGGGGTTTTACCCGCTTTATTCTACATGGTTCTCCATTTTTTGCAATCTGATCTCCAAAATAATTTGTTTTTTTCCTGATAACCCTCTTGACAAAAGCGGAAAAATCGTTATAATTTATAACATAGCTAGCCAAGTAATTATAAAGAGAGGCAGTCATGTCGAAAATCGAATTCATGAGTTTAGCGGAGAAAATTGCGGACGGGATCAAATCCGGAATCTATCAGGATACCCTGCCCTCGATTGCCCGGCTTTCCGAAAAATTCGATGTCTGCCCTGCAACCGTCAAGCGGGTTCTGTCTCAGCTTCGAGACTGGGATCTGGTGGACGGCGAACGGGGGAAATGCGTCAGGATCAATCCGAAAGCTTCCGGCAATCCTTTTTTCCACAGGAATGTCGTGATTCTCGCAGACCTCCCTACCCTGTCCTGTCCCTTTTATGCACAGGTTCTGAACCGTCTCAACGAGTCATTCGGTTCCGTCTATCTCTGCTTTCACCTGTTTGTTTCGCCGGAACAGTTCAGAGAGTGCGGTTTCCAGCCGGACTGTGTGATCGTGATCAATTATTACAGCGATTCGGATATGGAGACACTGAAGCGTTATTATCCTTCCGGAAACATCATCAAGCTGAATCATGCGGACAGGCGTTACCATTATGTCGCGTCGGACGGGCGAATGGCAGGTTATGAGGCGCTTGCTTACCTTGCGGAGGAGTGCGGACACACTCATATCGGCATGCTTGCGACGCAGACGAACTACACTTACGGCTGTTTCCGTCTCCGCTACGAAGGCGCAAGGGAATATGCTATGACGCACGATAAGATAAAACTGACTGTAGTGGAAGTACCCGAGGCGCAGGAAAGCACGGAAGCCTCCTGCGGAACAATGGAGGAGCTGATGCGGAAAGATCCCCGTATTACGGGAGTATTTGCGTCCTGTGATGTGATTGCTCTCGGAGTTTACGCTTATGCTGTGAAGCATTCACGTTCCATACCGCATGATCTGGCTGTCATCGGCTTCGACAATCAGGATTTCTGCCGGACCGTTTATCCGCAGATCAGCACTTTTTCGGAAAACGTGCCGGAAACCGCGGCAGTTCTGTTTGAACTGGTCAAGAAAGTGCTTGTGGATGCGGCGATGCCATTGCAGCATCATACAGTTTCGCCGAAACTGCTGATCCGCGGCAGTACAACAGGCAAGGAGAGCAGGTAAATGTTGATTCATATAACAAACAAGGAGAAAAATAGATGAGAAGAAGATGTTTCACCTTAATCGAGCTTCTGATCGTAATTACAATCATTGCGATCCTGGCAGGTATGCTGTTACCAGCCTTGAACAAGGCACGGGCAACCGCTAAAAAAATCAGTTGTATAAACAATCTCAAGCAGATAGGAACCCTGACCGTCATATATGCTGATTCTTATTCCGGATCTCTTTCACCCACCAGCAGTGTTCCAAACAGTTCCACTCATCGCTGGTATTGGGCATCTTACATTGAATACAGCAGGGGCAAGTTAGCGAATCCAACTGACTTTGTTACAGAGAAAATGTATGTCTGTGCTTCACAAACCAGGACATACGGATATATGGAGTCCACCGTCGCTCCTGGAAATGCTTCGTATGGACCATCTTACATGCCGTTCATGACTGAGGATCAGTGGAGGGACAAGGCTGGTTGGGGCCTCTATGCAGCCGGCGGGATCCAGACTCCTCACAAGCTGGAGAAACTGAGAGGCAACTCCATTCTTCTTTCAGAGGCATACTACAGCATGGTTTGGGGAACCAGTTATGTTTTTGCGGGCGGAGACCCCATGGTTCCGTGGAGCATCAGAAAAAGTGATTTTACGGCATCAACATATTATCGCATGCCCAATACAAGACGGCACAAGAAGCAATTCAATATCCTTTTTGCCGATATGCATGTGGAAACTTTGAATGAACGCAAGCGATTTTTAGTCACAGATGACTTCCTTGTAAAATAAAAAGTTCATAAAATAATAAAAGAAGGAGAAAAAAACGACATGAAATCATCCCTGCTTCTTTCAGGTTTTCTATTAAGCTGCTTCATCTGTTCCGGCATGGAACAGCCAGGTGCGAAAACAATCTGCGGCACCAATGTCACTTACAAGGCAAGTTCAGTCCGTTTCGCCGGGAATGCACTTACAATGAACTTATGGAAAACAGGCAATGAAATTGTTTTTACAAAGCAGCAGATCCGTCTTGGCGGAACCAATCTTCTGATCAACGGCAAAATTGCCACAAGGAAAAATTTTTCTGTTGAAAATGACGGACAGGTATGTTATACTTTTGACAACACCCCTGAAACAACGGAAACTTATTCACTCCAGAAGGATGGAGGTATTGAATACAGCATCGTATCCACCGCCAAAAGAGCACAAATCAACTTCGGCTTCATCAGTGAATATTTTTTCGGATCCGCCATCATCATAGACGGGAAGCGTTTTGAAATCGCACAGCACAAGAGCGAGGAAAAGTTCTATAATGAATTTTGGAATTCTTCTGCAAACAACATTATTTTCTTTCCGGACTCTCCGGAAAAGCAGTTTGAAATCATTCCATATGCAGGAACAAGGGTGAAACTGATTTATTCTGCCGGAAAATATGGTTTGAGCATTCAACTTTCCGGCAGTGGAAACAGCGCTTCGGGCTGTGTCATCGTTCCCGGAAAAAAGCTTCCAGGAAAGGGGAAAAAAACTGAAGCCGCTGGTAAATATCTGACAAGGGTCGGTTCTTATGACTTCTGGAACGAAGACAGACTGCGCCTTCCGGATCTTCATGAAAAAAATCTGCTCCGGAACAACTCTTTTGAACAGGGGATGACCTCACTGTATTTTCACCATTACACCAGTGGTGGTTTTTATTCAGAGAATCTGTGGAATGCCAAACCATATCAGATTTCCGGCGATCAGGCCTTCCACGGCAAGTACAGTCTGCGCATAGAAAGCGACAGTCCGTCACGTTGCATTCGTTCGGCTATTGCCACCCATCCGGTCATACTGACACCAGGTGAATATGTGTTCAGTCTGTATGCTAAAAGCACCATTGCCGGTGAACAAACCTTAATTGTCAATCAGCCTGATCTTCCTCCCGGAGCTAATATTTTCAGCAGAAAAACATGGAAGGAATATCGCTTCTCACTGACAAAGGAGTGGAAACGTTTTTCCTTTCCCGTTCATATCACCGGAGTTCAGCCACAGATTTTCGTTCTGTCAGCCACATCTGCATCCCATGCGTTCTGCTACGTGGACGCCATGCAGCTGGAGCGTGGAAAGACTCTGAGCGCCTACGTCCCCGCAAGCGTTGAAGGACGGCTTGTAACCGATGCTCCGGGCAATTTCCTGGAATACGGGAAAGCCGCCAATGCGTTTCTTGAACTTACTTCTGCTCCGGAAACCGAAGGCAGCGTAAAAGTGACAGTAAGGGATTTTTTCGGCTCCGTCAAGCTGGAAAAAGAATACCCATTTCAAACCGATTCCTCTGGAAAAGGGAATGTTTCTCTGCCACTGGATCATTTCCCGCGCGGCATTTTTGTCATCGAAAACAATTACAGACTAAAAAACGGATCCAGCCGTTATGAATTTCTCCGTTTTTCCGTGATGAGTTTCCTTGAGAACAAACACCGTCATAAAAACCTTTTTTCCAATGCTTATATTGATCCCTATGGAAACTTTCAAAACTACCGTGAAGTCCTGGAGCGTTATAGAAAGATCGGAATCGGTTCCCGCTCCGGAATAGCCAGCAATGATGCCTTGACAAATCTGGAAGGATTAAAATTCGGCGTTGATCCGGTAAGTTCCTGGGTCACAAGAGTGAAAGCAGGAAGCATCAGAAGAGGAGAAAATGCACAGGTTACACTGAATATTCCTGAAAATATTGTCTGGTACGGTGTCCCGTCAAAAAAAAATCATGAAAATATACTGGCTGAAATTACGTTGCCCTGCAACACACCTGAGGCATTTCAACAGTATTCCCAAGGAGCGGAGAAACTGGCTGCCGCCTCCCCCTGGATACAGGCATGGAGCAATCTGGGAGAGGCAGAAGGATGCATTCCCGACTTTGCTCACTCGGACTATGCTTCAAATCAGAATTTTCAAAACTATGTTGATTTTGAAGTGGCTGTGGCACAAGGACTGAAACGGGGAAATCCCAAAGCCATGATTGGAACGTCGGCAACATCCTGTCTGAGGAAGGACCGGATTGAAAACCTTGATAAATTTCTGACTCTTGTCGGGAAACGTTTTCATTATGACTGTTTCTTTATCCATACTTACAGGGAAGCGCCGGAATATCCGGATCTGGATTCTGATTTTCAGCAGCTTTTTGAAATGCTGGCACGTCACGGTTATATCAAGGAACCGGTTATCTGCTCAGAGGGGATGCACTGGAAACCCTATAAAATGAAAAATCTCATCTTCCCGGACTGGATTGCAACTCCCTGGGGACCGTTTTCTTATGATATGGGTGATCAGGAACGGCTCGCATCCGCCTGGCGCGCCCGTCACTGGCTGATTGGACTGAAACACCAGGATCGCATCAAAGTGATGAACTCCAGCACCAATTTCTGGGGATTTGAGATGGACCCTGACCTGACACCGTTTGCGACCCAGAAAATCTCCAATACTTTGGGACGCATTCTTGGCAATGCAACATTCAAAGAGGAAGTCAAACTTTCAAAAAAAGTTCGCTGCTACCTCTTTGAAGACGAAAAGAGCCGTCCTGTCGCAGTTGTGTGGAGCTGCGATCCGGAGATTGACAAAGGACTCAAAGAGGCGCCCGAACTCCTGCTGCACAAGCTGCCCTCATTAACAATGTTTGACCTGATGGAAAAGGACAGCGTATGGGCAGGTGGAGAGCTCAAGCTGAAATTGTCACCTTATCCGGTTTTTCTGAGAGGAAATCCGGGTTCAACAGAGAAAATTCTGGATGTGCTGAAACACGCCGAACTCCGAATCAAAGATGAGTTGTCTGCAACCACATCCTTTTGCGTTGTCTCTCCATCGGAAGGCACTTTTATTACAGTCAACGGCAACCTGAATGAATTCAAAGCGGAGTGGAATATCAACGGCAAAATTTCAACGGTTGTCCTTCCTCCCGGAGAAACTGAAAAAATCAAAGTGAAACTTCCGGTTCAACTCAGCACAGAAAAAATATCCTTTGAAGATTTTTCCATTCCCGTCCGGCAGATCCTGCCCTATCCCGCAAGCTTTACATTGTGTGAAACCTTTTATGGTGTCCTTGCCAAACATATAAAGTCTCCTGTCCGAATTGACGGTTCGCTTGATGAGTGGAAAGGAATTCCCCGTATACCTGTTTCCAGCCGCATGGCCGGACCCTATTGGATTTCCAAGGGGCTGATGCCATCCGCTGCGAATTTCAGCGCCGACATGCAAATTGCATGGGATAAGACACATCTGTATGTAGCTGTTGAAGTTCGCGACGACCGTTTTGTTGTGAATAAGCTTCCTCTCTGCGAAGGCTGGAAAAATGACTCGTTACAGATCTATCTGGATACATTCTGTGATGCCCGGGCGAAAAAAGCAACAGTAATGGACGATAACGATTATTCCTACGGTTTCTACTTTGAAAAGGGAAACACAGCACCAAAACCATGGCTCCACCATGTCCCCGACATGCAGTTGACCGGCGGTACAATGGCAGTAAAGAAGAATACTGTCTCACCCTATGTCAAGACGGCCTGGAAAAAAACAGACAACGGATATATCTATGAGATCGCCTTTTCGGCTCAGGGAATTCGGCCATTCAAACTTGAGGCAGGAAAAGCTCTGGGATTTGGCTTAATGCTGAACGACCAGGACGGAATGTCCGTGATGCCTGCCTCACATTTGATTCTGGGCGGTCCTGACAATCCGAACAGAAGTCCCCAAAGCTGGCCGCTGGTTCTTCTTGTTGAATAAGCCTTACATCAGTCAAACGGGCGAAAGTTTTTTCTGAAACACAAGAATACAAAAAAGGTATTGAGGATGAATCTTTGGATGTCTCCGGCGGAGACTTTGAATGAACCGTATATTGCGGTATACAGATGCAGGTTTACATTGGAAGCAGAGGAAATATTGTCGTTCCGGTTCAGTGCGGATGAACGGGCGCAGATATTTCTGGACGGGAGGCGGATAGCGGACGGGCCGGAACGCGGAGTTCCGGAACGGTGGTATTATCAGAACGGAACTGTCCATGCCGGATGCGGGGCACATGTCCTGACGGCACGGGTGATCTGTTTCGGGAAAAAACTGCGAGCCTATGCACAGATGTCGATCCGTCATGGATTCCATATTGAAGATTTCAGCGGACATCTGCGGAACTGGGAGTATCAGATTGAGTCGGGATGTCATTTCGAGTATCCCTACCCTGACTGGGCAAGTTTTCCGCGCGTCAATCTGGATTTGTCTTACAACAGAGATATTCTTTCCGGCAGGGGCGGTATATGGCGGTCCGTCGCATATTTCGAGGATGAACGTGTTCTCCATGCGCCGGATCTGCCGCCGATGCGTTATGAGGAGGTCACGCCGGACAGACAAGAAGGAAATCTGCTGTTCTTTCGGCAATATCTCTGCGCATGGGCGCACTACCGCTTCACCGGACACGGGCGCGTCAAAATCCGCTGGGCGGAGACTCCTTACCTGACGGAGGATTTTGATCCGATTCAATTAAAAGGAAAGAAAGGCAGACGGAATGGAACACATCTCGTCGGAAATTATGATATATTTGATGTCAACGGAGAACTGACCTGGCATGACTACTGGCGGCGCGCCGGGCATTATGTCGAGATCGTGACGGAAGGCGATGTCCGTTATGAAGCGCATTTTCACAGGACGGGATACCCCTACCCTGCTTACAAAGGGGATTCGAAACTCTGC
>ERZ779896.2439-NODE-2439-length-12836-cov-4.055238_pt1 | contig 12836 bp, 14 predicted proteins | sample MGYA00511067_ERZ779896 | MGnify/ENA primary metagenome ERZ779896 (study PRJEB29588, sample SAMEA2161597) | human gut metagenome | biome: human gut; feature: human-associated habitat; material: faeces | place: Denmark | collected 2008/2010 ...
GCGCAAAGGTTACTATGAAACTTCCTTGCTGATTTTCCGATAGTGTAATGGACGTCTTTTATGTCCGTCCATTTTTCAAATCTTTATGGAATCTTCAAAAATTCCTCTTATCATGTATCTAAAGAAAAAACATCTGCCCAGCGGCAGAAAAGAAAAAAACCGCTGCTGGGCAGACCCATTTTCACGCTTAATTTATATTCACTGGTGGCGGTTTTGAGAAATCAAGGCTGCTGCTTTTTTTCTGTAACACAAAATTCTAAGATTGCTTGTGCAATATCCTCTGAGTTAACTTGGTCACTGACTAAGTTGTTCTGATTTGGAATATAATTAATGTTTTTCAAAGTGACTATAAAAGCTGTTGAGGTTGATGAAAATTCTGGTTTAAACTCAGCTTTATATTTTGGAAGAATTTCTGTTTCGCTAATAATCTTTTTTAAACCATTTCCGCGCCTTTCCATATACTTCATACGATGAAATAGATCAGCAATTACAGGATTTCTTCGCATAGAGCGTATATTATAAATGTCGTATTCTTCAATTGTTCCGTCTCCAAACATGCCACCTGGAGAAGCTATTTCTAAACGGTCATCAAACATGGAACATTTTTTTAGTTATACAAATCTTGTAAAGCTAAGATGGCACTACAAAATGGTGAAAGTTAAGGAAAACTAAGTGGGATAAATTTACATCTTTGCTAATAAAATAACGGTATTAGCAAGAATGTAAATGTTAGAAGGTGATAATAATGGAAGCAATAATCAATTCTAAAACAGTTGAGGTTTTAAATGTCAAAAGATTAAAAAATCTTAATGTATCAAGGTAGTCAATTTACAATTTTATAAAAAAGAATTGTATGGAAAAAGTAGGGCCTGGTATTTATATCTCTCAAGATGTATTGGAAGATGAAGCATAATGTATTGTCATTGCGGTGTTCAAAAGGGATTATTTCTCATGATGATGCATTATATTATTATGGATAGATTGATCGAGAGCCAATTTTTCATTGTATTACCATTTATAGCGGTTATAATCCTTCTACTTTAACGAACTCAGGTTACAAAGTCTACACGGTAAAAAAGGAGCTTTTAGATTTAGGAAAGACGATTATCACAAATCAATTTGGTCATGAAATTCCAATGTATGATTTGGAGAGAACGGTTTGTGATTTAGTGAGAAGTAGAAGAAATTTTGAAATTCAGAATTTTAATATGGCGATTAAATCGTATTTACAAAGAAACGATAAAGATCTTAATCGCTTGATGAGATACGCAAAAGCGTTTCGAATTGAAAAGATAATTAGACAATATATAGAGGTTTTATTGTAATGTATTTAACACCAGCGCAAATAAAAGGCAGTATTAAAAATGCTGCAAAACAAAATGAGGTTTCCTAACTTACAAGCTTTTAAAGCGAGTTAGGGAAAACCTCATCTAACTTAGTACCAAGAAAAAAACTATCTAGAATTAAACTTTTTTGGCCAAATCAAATTTCATAAATGGCCGCAGTGCAACAAAATTCTCTACTTCCTCCACCGGAAAAATGCGATCTACGAGAGATATGAAAAATCACATTTCGATTTTGTACCATATCTTTTACTTGTTCCTGTGCTCTTTTTGCGCCAGACGAGAAGAGCTTATCATAGGCTTCAGCTCTGACAATGGCATATTGTTTATTGGTTTGTGCATCATTGTAGTATCGAATATTTAGATATTGTACATACCATTCACGATTGATAAAGATGAACCCAGATGTATCATATTTGATGTTTCCTTTAGCATCTAAGATTTCAATATGGCCATTATTACGTTTAATCCAGTCTGCGACTGTATCAAAAGAACAATCAGAAAACTTTTTTATTTCCCACCATCTTTGTTTTGGATGATTGGTTTTTTGATGAAACTGCCATCCACATTCGGAGCAGAATTTCGCATTATCTTCTAAGATTTTATGGCATTTTGGACATTCTTTACTCATTTCTCTTTTCCTCCTTATCTCTAAATATGATTATACCAGTAAGCTTCATGATGAAAGCCTATAAGTACTGTACTTACGGCTTTTTTTATGCCTTTGACAAAAAAAGTTGGAATAGTAGAAGTAGAGAATCAGATGGATGAATTTGAAAAAATATATTTTAATGGCGATTTTTTCAACAGAAAGAACACAAAATTATATATTCTATGTTTGTGCAAAGGGGGTAGTTCAAAAGGATATTGTTATATGGGGACTTGCCACAATGCTGCCAGGTGGACAGAAGTATTTAAAGTTAATGTTGGATAATTAAAATGATGTAGAAGTATGAAAGAATTTTAACAGTGGAGTTAATTTCTGACATTAACATTCAATTGGTCAGCTTAAAAACTTGTCAATAATTTGAGATACAAAAATCATGATAAGTTTTAATTTTATTAAGTTGAAAAGAGAGAGAAAGGGTATTTGAAAAATGAAAAAATGTAGTGAATGCGGTCAAGAGTATGAAGATAAGTTTAACTTTTGCCAGAAATGTGGAACAAAACTAGATTCGGTTGAATCAAAAAAGATTGATGAACCTAAACCATCAAACCGATTCCAAAGCCTATACAGGATAGCTTAAATGCGAAACTAGCTTCGAATCCAAGTACGGTTATTCAAGATGAAAAGGGATTAAAGCGATTTTACTTATTAGTTGCTAGTATTGTTTGTGGAGTTATTGTTTTACTTGTTGGAATTAAATTGTTTTTCACTTATAAAAGCCTTACTGGTTCTTCTAGTGTATCAGATGCATTTAGTGCGATATACGATGCTGTAGGAAGCGTGAGAATGGGCGTGACGGTCTTCTATATTGCCTTTATGCTTAATTTAGTTTGTATTGGTGGATACATTTATAGATATGTGAAGCTGAATGATAAAAGAAAGGATTCTTTATTGGCTTTAGGAACGCTTGGTGTGAGTGAAATTGTTGCGTTAACGTTAATGCCAACAATGATGACTTTAAGCAAGATTATTACCACTATTGATGGTATCAATAATGGTACATCCAGTTTATGGAATCTTGGCTCTGCAGCGTCTTCTTTCTCAACCAATACAACTGGTTTAAAAGTATCTTTGGCATTGTTCTTTCTGGCTGAAATAGCGGTTGTTGCGGTTTCTGGATATACCATTTATCAAGAAAAATCGGGAAAAGAAGTTTCCGTAAATAATCTTCAAAACTCTGGCAAAGGTATTGTTGAAACGGTAAAAGAATATGCGAAAACGGAAAAAGGCAAAAAACGTGTTTTGATTGTTTCTGGTGTATGTGGTGCTCTTATCATTTGCCTGGTTGGAACGGGTATCTATAGTGCTGTTAAGAAAACACCGATTGATTTGGTGTCATCATGTAATATTTCTTTCAAAGGACCGGATGGCAATGGATATGTAGATAGCAATGATTATAATTATGGATGCCAACCGGATTATGATAAAACAAATGATAATATGGGCACTTTTATGAATATGGTTAGTTATTCAGTGGATAAATCGGATGGATTATCTAATGGAGATAAGGTAACTATAACAGCAAAATACTCTGCGGAAACGGCAAAAAGTCTAAAAATAAAAGTTAAAGAATCCAAAAAAACGTATAAAGTACATGGATTAACAAAAGTTTATAAAACATGGAAAGATATTCCAAAGAAGACTAGAGATCAAATCATTCAAAAAGTACAGAAAAGAGTAGAAAAAAAGGCGAAGAGTTATTCACCGTATGTTTTCTCTTCGGATGGTGCAACTACTGTGAACTCTGTTGAAAATGTAGCAATTTATTATTCTTTTGATAAAGATTCGGGAATGGGTTCGGTTCTTCCTGTGTACAAGGTGAGTGTTACCAATGATCATGATGGGGAAGCTGAGAATAACACTTTGTATTACTATTCAACGGTAAATGTAGATGGTGATTTTAAATCATCCGATAAAAGTGCATTTAAAAATTATATGGATTATTACAAATTAGATGATGATGAAACTGAAGCGGATGTACTCGAAAAAAATCGCAAATTACGAAAATATGGATGAAGATGATTTAGTTCACTAAAAGAGAGGTTATTCTGTATGAGTAAGTGTAAATATTGTGGCTTTGAAAATGATGATGATGCATTATTTTGCGGTGGATGTGGCCATAAAATTGAAGATAAGGAAAGTAAGATTCCGGTAATTCCTAAAAGTGCGGTGCCAAACATTCCAAGTACGGGGAATTTAGATGCTGAAAAAGAAACAAAATCTGAGGGTGAACAAAGTACTTTAGATGTTTCAAACACGAGTACTGAAGAAGATCCAACGATGGTAGATGCCCAAAATACCATTGATTCTAATGTGCCTAAAACACAAAAATCGCATCGTTCAATTCTTATTGTGGTGTTAGTATTAATTATTATTTTTGGTGCAGGTTGTGGTGGATTAATAGCTTTTCAAAATTCAAAACATCAAGCGGAGATTGCGGCTTTAAAAGCCGAGCAGAAACAAAAAGAGAATGAATCGAAAAAGAAAGTGGAAGCTGCGAAGAAAGAGGCAGCTGCCACAAAAAAATCATCGGATTCAGACAAAGATCAATCGAATTACAGTTCGAAACCAAGTGCTGGTACATATGTTGCCAACTATGATATGAAGGAAAGAGCCGATGCTTCGCTTTCTGCTGAACAAGTTGGGCATATCAAAAAAGGAGATTCTTTAGACATTGTAGAAGTAGTCGATAATGGTGACGGTTCATATTGGGGTAAATTATCCAATGGTCAGTATGTTTGTGTTAAAGATAATGAGTATCAGTATTTGTCCTGATTACAATTCTAGTAACTGTTTGCACGAATGTGCAAGCAGTTATTTTTTTTATTTTTTTTTGAACCAAAACGGGAATTAAGTCGTCTTCATAGTGAAAGGAAGATAAGAAAGCTTATCGAGGAAAAAACTATGGAACCATTAAGAGAAAAAATGATGAATCAAAAGTCAATGGCAGATGTACAAAAGTATATGCACCAATTTAATAAGGGTACCCGTAAAGACAAGGATGGAAAGGGTACAGGCAATCATAAAAATGATATTGTTTTTAAAGAAGTAGAAAATAGCTTTGGTAATATGGATCGTTACCTAAAAGTTTTATCTCGCTACGTTTACACACAGATGGAAAAAGATAAAGTGATGCGTGTATATGATGTATATCATGAAAGTGAGAAGCAAAATGGATATAACCGCAAACAATGTCGGCAATATGGAAATGCGGTATATGAATATCATGAAAGAACAAAGAAAAAGAATTGTAAATATCCAATATATGAAATTATGCAGAAGGATATTCATTCCCTTACCACATTAGATGTAGATACTTGTGAATATAGAGAAGCATCTATTGAAGAAATAATGGCATTTTGCAGAAGCTTAAAGAATACTTTTGAAACCTATTGTTTGAATCGATTCATGGGAAAAGATAGAGTGGTAGTTGTTGATGGGAATACAAGAGTCAATATGCCAGAAGATTACAGTTGTTTTAATACGGATTATGCGTTTTACCGAAGCGTCGTAAATCGTATTAACGAAATCGAACAGAGCGTATTGTGATGTAAAAAAACACTTGAGATTTTCTCGAGTGTTTAATGGGCATCGGGAAAATGATCGTTGAATTTTCCGCCATAATGATGATTTTTATAGTTTCTGAAATAAAGGAGTGCCAGTAACAATGCAAGATCAAGGAGGATAATCCAAACCATTACTTTGAAACTCAAGGCATAGAAGAAATAGCCAATAAATGAGCCAACGATAATGAATAATCCAAGAATCAACAGAATGGAATCGAAATGTTTTCTTTGCATAAAAGTCACCACCTTCTTCACAAAAATTATACCATACGATGAATAAAACCTTAATTTCTAGTGATTTGTGTAACTAAAAAAATATTCTTAAAAGAAATGCGTGAAATACCCTTAACTTTGAAAGAAAAGTATAACTACAAGTAAATAAATTAATTAAAAGTCAAAACCATGCTGTATTTATTGGCAATTTTGGCTTTTTTTACTTTTAGACATTTTAACTATCTTTCGAGGTGAATATGTTACTAAAAAATGTTAAGGTGTTGCGCCCTGCTACAACGAAGATCCAAAAAAAGAAATGGTGTTGCTTATGTATATCAAGTAACTGGGAAACACTATAAAAAAGATAAAAAGTATACGGTAGAAAATAGAAAACTGATAGGCGAAATGGTCGATGAACAATGGATGATTCCTAATGAATATTTTTCTCAATATTATCCAGATGTCTGTATCGAACAAGATATGCCTGAGTTCTCGGATACCTTAAAAATAGGTGCTTTTATGGTCATTCAAAAGATATTTCAAGATCTGCAGATTGAAGAAATGCTTACTTCGGTATTTGGAAAACTTGGTATCTTTGTTGAAAATATAGTTTCTTATATGATCACAAATGAAAGCTGTACGTTTCAATACTATCCGAATTTTATGCGGAATCATCCTGTACTTGGTGGAAGGATCCAGGATGATACGCAGATCAGCCGGATGTTGAAAGGAATCACAGATAGAGAAACCAAAGTGTTCATGAGAGCATGGAACAGATTGAATAAAAAGAATGATTGCGTCTATATCGGTTATGATAGTACGAATTTCAATACACATGCGCAAGGTATCGAACTGGCAGACTATGGACATTCAAAAGTAGATGAAGGATTACCACAATATAATCTTGCGTATGCCGTGAACCAGGAAGATTCAACACCATTGTTTTATGAACTGTATGATGGGAGTGTCATTGGTAATACAGAACTGGAGTTCATGATCGAAGAAACCAATGAATATGGTTATGAACATATGGGCTTTTTAATGGATCGTGGCTCTATCTCAGAAAAGAACATCAAATTGCTACGAAAAAGAGGCCATGAATATATTCTTATGATGAAACAGAACCAGAGGATCTGTCAGGAGATCATCGAAGAATATGGTCTGGCTGTTCAATCCTTAGAAGGATATTATATCGATGAACATGAAGTCTATGGAACGAGCGTAGAAAAAGAACTGTATGGAGAACAAGTGCATATTCATATTTATTATGATGATGTAAGAGCCAGCGAAGAAAAAAGAGCGATGATAAGTCGTTATAGTGCATGGGAAAAAGAATTAGATAAAAAGGTAGCGAAAAAGATCGCTACAGAAGGTGAATTGAAGAAGTACCAAAAGGCATTCAAATTAAGATATGACAATAATGGTTACTTTTATGATTACGAAAGAAATAGTCGTTATATAAGAAAAGAATTAATGAACCTAGGATTCTTCTTTATCATCACATCCGAAGATATGGATGCGATAAAAGCTCTTGATATCTATCGTGGAAGAGACAATATCGAAAAGATGTTTAGAAGCTTAAAGAGTGGCATAGATTTTAATAAAGCCAGAGTACATACGACAGAAACATTAAAAGCCAAGGTGTTTGTGACATTTATCGCAATGATCATACGCAACGAATTATTCCAAAAGACTAAAGAAATACGAAAGAGAAATAGAAAATCGTATACGATACCAGGCATCTTGTCAGAATTAGAGAATATAGAATGTACAAGAAATAACGTAGGGAAGTACAGAAGAAAATATGCTCTTACAGCCAAGCAGAAACAGATATTAAAACAATTTGGCATAGATGAGAAATATGTAGATGGAAGCATTAATGGATATGGCTATTGATGCTTCTTTTTTATTTAGTTATACAAATTCTGCAAAGTTAAGGATAAATCTGATTAATCAGCAACCCTTTCCACTTTGGTTTGGGTTGTTATTTTTTATATAGTTCATTTGTGAAAAAAATAGCATTGCAATTTTTTTGCTGATAAGCGAAAATAAAATTGAGATGTAATTATACTACATATTTTATACATGGGAAATTTCTATATAGGAGGGATTTTATAATGGCTACAGATGATATATTAACGAAAATAGAGTCCATGAAACCTTTTTTGTCGCCTACAGAATTAAAAATAGCAAATGTGATTTTAGAAAATCCAAACGATATAGTTATGTTGTCGACAAAAATGTTATCGGCAAAGTGTGATGTGAGTGAGCCTTCTTTAATTCGATTTACACAAAAATTAGGGTATAGTGGTTTTAAAGAATTTAAGTTGAAATTATCTGCGTCTTTGGGGACCAAATCAAACAAAACATATCCAATGAACATTGAACAGGATGATTCAGCTTTAGATATCTATAAAAAATTATCAGCATATATCATTACATCAATTAATAATACAATGGAAACTTTGTCGAATGACGAATTAGAAAAAGCTATAGAGCTTATAGACCATGCTAGTAAAAATAATAAAACAATCTTTTTAAGTGGCATGGGTGCTAGCGGACTACAAGTACATAATCTTCAAGTAAAACTAATGCGTTTGAATATTAATACAGTTTTATATGATGATATTCATTTGCGATTAGAAGCTTGTACAAACTTGAAAAAAGGTGATTTATTAATTTGCATTACAACATTAGGATCAGCTATGGAGAATTATCAAATTATAGATATTGCTAAAGATAGAGGAGCCAATATTATTGTTATAACACAGTATGGAAATACAAAAATCGCAGAAAAAGCAGATGTTATTTTATATATGTCAAACATGGAAAATAGTTCTCGATTTGTATCTCATGCCGCGATCTCAGTGCAGAACTTAATTATTGACACTATATTCTTTTCAATAGCATTTCGTGAGTATGACGAGATGACAGAAAATGTTAAAGAAACTAGAGATATTTTTAGCAAATATGGTCATTATGCCAGGGTAGAGGGGAAATTGATGAAGATATTATAAAAAATGAATACAAGAATTAATTATAATAATAGGAATTTGTTTACTGAGCAGAGTGGGAATCAATCTTTTGTTGCATGATTTCTACTCTTTTTTTGAAATAAAAATCATCTAATAATGTTATAACAGAGCATGGTGTTTATTTCTTCACTTTTGTTTTAGACCTGCCAAAAGTAGTAATACTACAAAAATAAAAAATACTATTGCAATAAAACTACAAATACGATAGACTGAATGTAGTAAAACTACAGTGCGAAAGTGAGGAGAAATATAATGGAAAAACTTAAAGTTGCTGTTGTTGGTGCTGGCATTTATGGACGCAATCACTTAAATGCCTATACTTGGAATCCAAATTCTGATTTAGTTGCTGTTTGTGATATGAACAAAAAAATCACAGATGAAGTAAGCAGAGAATATGGGGTAAAAACTTATAATGACATCGAAGAAATGCTGAATAATGAAGATATCGATGCTGTTTCAGTTGCTACACCAGACCCATACCATAAAGAACCAGTATTAGCTGCGATTCGTCATGGAAAAGATGTATTAGTAGAAAAACCTTTAGCTACTTCTTCTAAAGATGCTTATGAAATTATTGATGAGGCGGAGAAAGCTGGCGTACGTGTAATGGTTGATTATCATAAGAGATGGGATCCAGCTAGTATTGCTGTAAAGAACAAATTGCAAGAAGAAACTACAGGTAAGCCTATTCGTGGATATATGAGAATGGATAATATTTATGATGTTGCATTGAATTGGTTAAAATGGTCTGCAAATTCAAGCCCTGTACATTTTGTTGGAACACATTGCTATGATCTAATTCGATTCTATATGGGCTGTGAAGTTACTCAAGTTTATGCAGTCGGTCATAAAGGAATCTTGCAATCAAAGGGAGTAGATACTTGGGATACTATTACTGCTATTCTTGAATTTGAAAATGGATGTACTTGGACAGTAGAGAATGCATGGATTTTACCAAATGGTTTTGCTAAAGCTGATGATGGATGTTCAGAAATCTTGTGCGAAAACGAAATGATTCGTGTTGATTCACAAAAACGTGGAGTAGAATTTTTTGACTCAAATAAATTAAGTACACCAAATGTATGCTTTATTCAAAATGCAAATGGACGTCCAACTGGTTTTGGAATTGATCCACTAAATGATTTCGTTTATTGCATCCAAAACAAAAAACCGTTTTTTGCAAACTTAAAAGATGGTTTAGAAGCAGAATTAATTGCAGAGGCAGTACACAAGAGTGCTGAAACTCATCAAGTCGTTAAAATTGAAAGACGTAAATAAATAACAAAAAAGGAAATGAGTAATATGGCAAAAATTAAAATGGTACGTATTGATTATCGTATGGTGCATGGTCAGATTGTAGCAAAATGGATTAAATTCCGTCCGGTTGATCGTTTAATATTGGCTGATGATGCATTGGTCGATGATTCGTTTATGGGAGATATTTATAAGATGGCAGTACCGCAAAAGGATGTGGATATTGTTAAATTAACGGATATCCAAGAGGCTCTTGATAAGAAAGACGATACAGTGATGTTGATTTTCAAAGACGTAAAAGCTGCATATACCGCAATAAAAAATGGATTGAAATTACCAGAATTGAATGTAGGAGCTGTTCAAAATGGTAAAGGTAGAAAGTCTGTTTCTCAAGGTGTTAGTCTTTCGAAAGACGAATATGACATGTTAAAAGAATTGAAGGATTCAGGTTTAAATGTTTACTTACAACCTATTCCGGAAAATGATCCTATTGATTTAACTTCTATTGAAAAAAAGCTTATTTAATTCCTATAAATAATATAAATAGGGAGAAAGGAGAAAATTAAAATGAGCGGAGGCACATTAATTTTAATGGCCGTTGTTATGGGGCTTATGTACTGGATTGCCAGAGGTATGATTGGAGGATATTTTGCATTCTTCTTCATCGCAAGTCCAATTGTTGTTGGTGTTGTCGCTGGATTGATTTATGGAGATTTGAAACAAGGATTAATTATTGGAGGCGGAATTGCTGCTGCTTTTGCTGGAATTATTGCGCCAGGTGGAAATTTGCCTACTGATTCAGCATTAGCTGCTACTACTGTAATTCCTATTGCATTGGCTACTGGTTTATCAGCTGAACAAGCGATTGCATTTGCTGTTCCAATGGGATTGGTTGGATCCTTTGTTACAAACTTACGTAAAATTGTCAATGTAATCTTTGTTCACCGTGCTGATAAATGTGCGGAAAATGGAGATTCAGCAGGGTTAACTCGTTGTGCAATTATTTATCCACCATTAATTGAATTGCCATTATTATTTTTACCAGTATTCTTAGTTGTAATGTTTGGTCAGGATGCTATGCTAGCATTCATGAACTCTGTACCAACATGGGTAATGCATGGCTTGGAAGTTGCTGGTGGTGTAATGCCGGCTATTGGTTTCGCTTTAATCATGAATATGATTGGAAAACCAAAGATGATACCTTATACAATCGTTGGATTTATTTTGGTAAAATGTATGGGCTTAAACAATATTACAGCTGGTTTAATGGCTGGATGTGCTGCATTCCTAGTTGTGATGGCAAAACGAGATAGAGAAAAGAAGGAGGCATAAATCATGGCTGAAGAAAAGAAAGTTAGCTTAACTAATAAAGATGTCAACCGTGCAATTGCTAGATGGTATATTACTACTGAAATGTCTTTGAACTTTGAGCGTATGCAGTCTATTGCGTATACATACTCAATTATGCCCGCTTTGAAAAAGTTATATCCAAATAAAGACGACTATAAAGAAGCGCTGCAACGTCACCTTGAATTATTTAATACTAATGCTACTGCTGGTGGTTTAATTTTAGGTACAACACTCGCTATGGAAGAAGAAAAGGCCAATAACCCAGACTCGATTCCTGGAGAAGCAATTATTTCAATTAAAACTGGTTTGATGGGGCCTGTTGCTGCTTTTGGTGATTCATTCTCTGCAGGTACAATTACTACTTTATTCATTTTGGCAGCATGCTCATTGGCTAAGAGTGGTTCTATGGCAGGCTTCTGGTTGTTATTGCTTGGAACGATGTATACTTTAGGTGAATTGATTGTATTAACAAAATTAACTTATAAAAAAGGCCGTTCAGCAATTAAGGATATCTTATCATCTTCTTTAATGTCAGATGTCATTGAAGGTGCGAATATTCTAGGTATGGCAATGATGGGAGCATTGACTGCCTCAATGGTAAATTTAAGTGTTGCATTATCTGCTACTTTTGATAAAGTTACATTGAGCGTACAAGACAAAATTGATGCTATTATGCCTGGTTTATTACCAATTAGTGTACTATTCATCTATTACTTGCTAATTAGTAAAAAACATGTTTCTGTTGCTAAATTAGTTATTGGAACAATCGTTTTAGGCATTGTGTTTGCTGCTATTGGTTTATTCTGATAATACATAGATTTGGGCATCTTATAAAGATGCCCTTTATTTTTAGGGAGGATTAAAATGAAAGGTGTTATTTTAACAAGCCATGGAAAACTGGCTGAAGGATTATTAGATACATTAACGTTGTTTAATGGACAACAAGAACAATTAGAAGCTTTATGTTTACTTCCTGGTGATGATATTGCTGGATTTGTTAGTAGAATCAAAGAATCAGTTGATCGAGTTAATTCTGGTGAAGGAGTAATCATATTTTGTGATTTATTATTTGGATCACCATGCAATTGCAGTAGCAGACTATTAATGGATGAAGAATTGAAAGATAAAGTGGATGTGATTACAGGAATGAATTTACCTATGGTTATGGAATATCTTGCTTGTCGAGAAAATGGTATGAGTAGTGAGGATATTATTAATGTAGGTAAAGAAGGAATTCAAGATTTTGTGAAATTATATAATTCTACTCATTGATTATTAATAGTATATAAAAAGGAATGTTACATCTATGAAAGAGAACGAAATAAAAGAATTCTTAAATAGCCAAAATATTAATTTCGCCAAGCAATCAACTATTTGGGCTACAATAAAGCCTACGATTGGAGCTTAT
>ERZ779896.2449-NODE-2449-length-12800-cov-8.427619_pt1 | contig 12800 bp, 6 predicted proteins | sample MGYA00511067_ERZ779896 | MGnify/ENA primary metagenome ERZ779896 (study PRJEB29588, sample SAMEA2161597) | human gut metagenome | biome: human gut; feature: human-associated habitat; material: faeces | place: Denmark | collected 2008/2010 ...
GAATCAAAAGTCCTTTTTTGTATTCATGGAGCTATTATTTCACAGCCCCTTTTTGTGTGCTGCGGTATTGTTGATTATCTGATCATGATTTCATCGGCGTTTCCTGTAGATTATTTCCCTGTATCACTGGTCGTGCTTCCCGTAGATGTGCCGAAGGAGGAGTAGGTGACGCCATTAAAGATGCAGGTGACTTCGCCTTTGCTTCCTACGGTATAAGCACCGGCACCTGTGGGCGGTTCGGGGACTTTTTTCAGATAGCCGTTATCACCTGCGAGAGTGGAGAGATCGGCGGGGTAGGTACCGCCTTTCTTGACGTGGTAGACTTCCATGGCGGTGCCGATGGTGGCAAGATCAGACTGGATCTTGGCGACCTTCGCTTCGTCGGTCATGCCGACGAGGTTCGGAATGGCGACGGCGGCAAGGATGCCGATGATGGCGACTACGATGATGAGCTCTAAAAGCATGAAGCCTTTTCTTTTCTTGATCGTTCTCTTTTCTTTTTCCATGGGACCTCCTTGTTGTGAAGTGACGGGGGAATCGTTTCATTCATTATGCGCTTTCCGCTTTTGATTTACCAATATGAAATGCGAATGTTTACTCGGGGTATCGGTGAGCAAATTAGATGAGAGGGGCTTTTTCCGGAAACACTCCTCCGTGAAGATCAGTACCTTTTCTTGGTGAATCGTCATCGCTCACTGGTCACCGATCCCCTTGCATTTTTCAAAGCACAATGCTAAAATAAGCCGGAACGAAGATCCTGAAAAAGTCAATAGGAAAATTGACGCATAAAAACTTTTATATGGCGTAAGATAATTTCTATAAAAGAAAATACGACGCGGACTATATAGAAAAAATCTTTATGCGGGTTTTCGCGGAAAATGTTGCGAATATTGACTTTGTGTGATATAATTTTTATTCGCAACGGTTCTTTTAGTAGAGTATATATAATAAGGTTATGTAATGCTTCCGGAGGCAGGCAGGGACTCGATGATTGGTTCGATTTCCTGCTTCTTTTTTCCGGAAGGAAGAAAGCCATGTTTTTTTATGAAAGGGTGAGGCAAGGAATGCCGAACAGCAAGATGTTCAGACCTGTCGTGGTAGGGAAGAAAAAGAGATACACCTATGCCAGATCGCAGGAAGTACTGAAGATGCCCCATTTGCTCGATCTGCAGACGAAGTCGTATGAATGGTTCTGCAAGGAAGGGCTGAAGGATGTTTTCGCAGATATTTCTCCTATCGAGGACAGCGCTAAGAAATGGGCGCTGCACTTTGGCGATTTCTATTTCGGCAAGGGCAAGTACAATATCGAACAGTGCAAGGCGAAGGATGTGAACTACTCCGCTCCGCTGTACGTGAAGACGCGTCTGGAAAACAAGGAAACCGGCGAGCTGAAAGAGCACGATCTGTTCATGGGGGATTTCCCTGTCATGACGGACACGGGCACATTCATCATCAATGGCGCCGAGCGTGTCATCGTATCCCAGCTGGTTCGTTCCCCTGGCGTATACTACAAGCGCGAAAGAGATGCTTTCGACAAGGAGATCTATACCGCGCAGCTGATCCCGAATCGCGGCGCGTGGATCGAGCTGGAATCGGATCCGGCCGGCTCCGTCTCCGTCCGTATCGACCGCAACCGTAAGATGCCGGTCACTGTCCTCATTCGTGCGCTGGGCTACTCTTCCAATGAAGAGATCCTGGAGCTTTTCGATCATGATATCCATATCGAAAAGACGCTGGAGAAGGACAGCACCACGGACAAAAAGTCCGCTCTGATCGAGATCTATCACAAGCTCCGCCCGGGTGAACCGGCTACCGAAGATAGTGGTACGACCCTTCTCCATAATTTCTTCTTTGATCCGCGCCGTTATGATCTCGCGAAGGTCGGCCGTTACAAACTGAATAAGAAGCTGGCTTGGAAGAACCGTCTCCTCGGACACAAGACCGAAGGCCCGATCGTCAATATGGAAACGGGTGAAGTGGTCATCGAAGGCAACAGCACCATCGATGAAGAAGCGATCGCAAGAATCGAAGAAAGCGGCGTATTCAATTGGAGGAAACGCATTTTTGGGGAAGTAACGCAGGAACCGGTTTATGGTTCTGCAAGCCCAAAGGATGCTATTATTGAGGCTAATGTTCGCATTGGCAAGAATGAAATCAATAAAATTGAAGAAACTTTAAAGCACAAATCTGAGGTTGAAGTCAACCTTCGTACCGCTGGAGATGCTTCTCTGAAGGTAACCTGTTACGCAAATGAACAGGTTGAAGTCAAGACACAGAAAGATGACGGCACTCCGGTCAAGGTGATCTGCTCTTCCGGCAATCGCGAAGACAATTACCGTACGCTGGAAATCTGCGATATCATCGCCTGCATCGACTACCTGCTGAACATGATGCAGGGCTATGGCAAGAGCGATGACATCGACCATCTGGGCAACCGCCGTGTCCGCTGCGTCGGTGAACTCCTGCAGAACCAGTTCCGTATCGGGCTCACCCGTATGGAAAGAGTGGTTCGCGAGAGAATGACCACCCAGGATCAGGATAAGATGAGCGTACAGGCACTCGTCAATATCCGTCCGGTCGTAGCTGCTATCAAGGAATTCTTCGGCAGTTCCCAGCTGTCTCAGTTCATGGACCAGACAAACCCGCTGGCAGAACTCACGCATAAGCGTCGTCTTTCCGCTCTGGGGCCCGGCGGTCTTTCCCGTGAACGCGCAGGGTTCGAAGTCCGCGACGTACATTACTCTCACTATGGCCGTATGTGCCCGGTAGAAACCCCTGAAGGTCCGAACATCGGTCTGATTTCCTCCCTGTCCAACTACGGGATCATCAATAAGTACGGCCTCATCGAGACACCGTACCGCCTGATCGACGAAAAGACACACACCGTCACTGACAAGTGCGAATATGTGACCGCTGACATCGAAGAAGACAAGATCATCGCGCAGGCGAGTGAACCGCTTGATGCGGAAGGTCACTTCATTCATAAGAACGTAGCGAGCCGCCGCGGCCCGGACGTACTCGAAGCGGAACCGGACGAAGTCGTGCTGATGGACGTATCCCCGAAGCAGGTCGTCTCCATCGGTACCTCCCTCATTCCATTCCTCGAACACGATGATACGAACCGCGCTCTGATGGGTGCGAACATGCAGCGTCAGGCTGTGCCGCTCCTGCGTCCGGAAGCACCGCTCGTCGGCACCGGCATGGAATGGGTCGCTGGTCAGGACTCCGGTGTCTGCATCCTCGCTAAGCGCGCAGGTACTGTCGAAAGAGTCACTGGCCGCCAGATCATTGTCCGCGCGGACAATGGCGAGCTCGATACCTACGACATCATCAAATTCATGCGCTCGAACCAGTCCACCTGCATCAACCAGCACCCGATCGTATCCAAGGGCGACCGCGTGGAAGCAGGAGACACGCTGGCCGACGGCATGGCAACCGATGGCGGCGAACTCGCCCTCGGCCACAACGTACTCGTAGCCTTCGTATCCTGGGAAGGGTACAACCACGAAGACGCCGTTCTGATTTCCGAACGTCTCTGCAAGGATGACCTGTACACCTCCATTCATATCGAAGAATACGAATGCGATGCCCGCGACACGAAGCTGGGCGAAGAAGAAATCACCCGCCAGCTGTCTTCTGTTTCTGAAGACGCTGTGAAATACCTCGATGAAAACGGTATCATCATGGTCGGCGCTGACGTCCGTCCTGGCGATATTCTGGTCGGCAAGGTCACCCCGAAGGGCGAGACGGAGCTGACGCCGGAAGAACGCCTGCTGCGTGCGATCTTTGGTGACAAAGAAAGAGAAGTCCGTGATACCTCGCTCCGTGTACCGCACGGCGAATTCGGCAAGGTCGTCGATGTCAAGGTCTTCACCCGTGAAAATGGTGATGAGCTGGCACCGGGCGTGAACAAGCTCGTCCGTGTCTACATCGCCCAGAAACGTAAGATCCGTGAAGGCGATAAGATGGCAGGCCGTCACGGCAACAAGTGCGTATGCTCTCGTATCATGCCGGTCGAAGATATGCCGTTCACACCAGATGGCCGTCCGGTCGATCTGGTACTGAACCCACTGGGCGTACCGTCCCGAATGAACATCGGACAGATTCTGGAAATTCATCTTTCCTGGGCCTGCCACATGCTCGGCGAAGAGATCCATGCGGCTATGGCAGCCGGTGTCGGTTCTCCGGAGTATGAAGAAATGAAGCAGCGCCTGATCGACTGCGGCTATGATTTCGAAAAATACGGCATGCCGGAACCGACCGAGTCCGGTATCCATATCGCGACCCCGGTCTTCGACGGCTGCCGAGATGAAGACCTCGCAGCGACCCTGAAGGCAGCAGGCCTTCCGGCTGGTGCGAAGACAGACCTCTATGATGGCCGTACCGGCGAAAAACTGGATAATCAGGTCACGATCGGCTGGAAATACATGCTGAAGCTCCATCACCTCGTCGATGATAAGATCCATGCCCGCTCCACCGGCCCATACTCCCTCGTTACCCAGCAGCCACTGGGCGGCAAGGCACAGTTCGGCGGTCAGCGTTTCGGCGAAATGGAAGTCTGGGCGCTCGAAGCCTACGGCGCGGCTTACACGCTGCAGGAAATCCTGACCGTGAAGTCCGATGATGTCATCGGTCGTGTCAAAGCCTATGAAAAGATCGTCAAGGGCGAAAACATCCCGAGCCCGGGCGTACCGGAATCCTTCAAGGTCCTCATGAAGGAACTCCAGTCCATCGGCCTCGATGTCCGTATCCTGAATGAAAATGGCGACGAAGTCGTCCTGAAAGAGCTCGATGAAAGCGATCTGGAACAGGGCTACGGCGGCGGACAGCCATGGCATAAGGATGAACTGAAAGAAGCCATGGAAGGTGATGATGCCGTTTCCAATTCCAGAAACGACATGGAAAGCCACATGAATGGCGCCATCGAAAACGCCGGCGATGATGTCGCATCCTTCAATGATACACTCGAAGCAGAAGCCAATGCACAGGCTCCCGTAGAAGCCGGCTTTGGTGAAACTGATCTTGATACAGAACTTGGCTTTACGAATGACAGCCAGGATGACTGATTCCGGAAAGGAGCGCTAATCAATTGTTAGATGTAAATGAATTTGATTCCATGAAAATCGGTATCGCTTCTCCGGAAAAGATCCTTGAATGGTCTCACGGGGAAGTGACAAAGCCGGAAACCATCAATTACAGAACCCTGAAGGCAGAAACCGACGGTCTCTTCTGTGAAAAGATTTTCGGACCGACCAAAGACTGGGAATGCAAATGCGGCAAGTACAAAAAGATGCGCTACAGAGGCACCGTCTGCGACAAGTGCGGCGTCGAAGTCACCTCTTCCAAAGTCCGCCGTGAACGCATGGGCCATATTTCTCTGGCCTGCCCGGTTTCCCATATCTGGTATTTCAAGGGCACGCCGTCCCGTATCGGCCTCATCCTTGAAATCTCCCCTCGCCAACTCGAAAGAGTCCTCTACTTTGCAGCTTATATCGTCCTCGATCCGGGCGATACGAACCTGTCCAAGTGCCAGGTCCTGAATGAACAGGAATATCAGGATGCCGTAGCTGCTTATGGCAAGAAAGCATTCAAAGCCCAGATGGGCGCAGAAGCCATCCAGTACCTGCTGAAAGAGCTCGATCTGCCAAAGCTGGAAAAAGCACTGCAGAAAGAAATCGAAGAAGGAAGCGGCCAGCGCAAGGTCAGATGCATCCGTCGTCTCGAAGAAGTCGAAGCCTTCCTGCACTCCGGCAACAAGCCGGAATGGATGATCCTCTCTGTCCTGCCGGTCATCCCTCCGGATCTGCGCCCGATGGTCCAGCTCGATGGCGGCCGTTTCGCCACCTCCGACCTGAATGACCTTTATCGCCGCGTCATCAATAGAAACAACCGTCTGAAGAGACTTCTGGAACTCGGTGCTCCGGAGATCATCATCAGAAACGAAAAACGTATGCTGCAGGAAGCTGTCGATGCCCTGATCGATAACGGCCGTCGCGGACGCGCCGTTTCCGGCCCGGGCAACCGCCCGCTGAAATCCCTCTCCGACATGCTGAAGGGCAAGCAGGGCCGTTTCCGTCAGAACCTTCTCGGCAAACGTGTCGACTACTCCGGCCGTTCCGTTATCGTCGTCGGCCCGGAGCTGAAAATGTATCAGTGCGGCCTGCCGAAGGAAATGGCGATCGAACTCTTCAAACCGTTCATCATGCATGAACTCATCAAGAGAGGCGTCGCAAGCAACCTCAAAGCGGCACGCAAGAAGGTCGATAAGCTCGCTCCGGAAGTCTGGGAAGTCCTTGGCGATGTCATCAAAGAACACCCGGTCCTCCTGAACCGCGCACCGACACTGCACAGACTCGGTATCCAGGCTTTTGAACCGATCCTCTGGGAAGGCCGCGCGATCAAGCTGCATCCGCTCGTATGCCCAGGCTACAACGCCGACTTCGACGGTGACCAGATGGCCTGCCATCTGCCGCTTTCCGTCGAAGCACAGGCTGAAGCACGCACCCTGATGCTCTCCATCAATAACATCCTGTCCACGAAGGACGGCAAGCCAGTCGCTATTCCTTCGCAGGATATGATCCTCGGCTCCTACTACCTCACCATCGTACAGACTGCCAACGATACGAAGGTCGATTTCACCGACGAAGAAAAGAAAGAAAATCCGAAGGCGAAATTCGATGTCATGAAGCAGTGGAAGAAAGCCGAAGACGAGATGGACACCTCCCAGCTTCGCGCTTACACCGGCTATGACGAAGTTATGCTGGCGTACAACCTGCATCAGATCAAGATCCATGACTTTATCAAAGTCTTCATCCCGAAGGAAGACCGTCCGGACGGATTCAATGAAACTGATGACGATCTCGTCATCACCACCCCGGGCCGCCTGATCTTCAACTATGCGATCCCGAGAGAGCTGCGTTTCTTCTACAAGCGTCATGAAAAGCGCGTAGATGAAAACGGCAAGACCTACACCGTCGAAAACAACGGTCTCGGCATCACCATCGGCAAGAAGCAGATGGGCAAGCTCGTCAATGACTGCTTCAAGAAACTCGGATTCAAGGCGACCGGCGACCTGCTCGACTCCGTGAAAGCCCTCGGCTTCCACTACGCTTTGATCTCTGGTATTTCCATCGGCATTTACGATGTCGCTGTACCACCGGAAAAGGATAAGATCCTGGAAGACGGCGATGAAAAAGTCGAACAGATCAAACGCTTCTTCCGCCGCGGCCTCATGACCGATGACGAAAGATACAGAAGAGTCGTCGAAGTATGGAGTAAGAAGACCGACGAAGTCGGTGCTGCGATGAAGAGCTCCATGGTGAAGTTCAACCCGCTGACCATGATGGCCCAGTCCGGCGCCCGTGGTAACGATAACCAGATCCGTCAGCTGGCCGGCATGCGCGGTCTCATCGCCGATACCTCCGGTAAGACGGTCGAACTCCCTGTAAAGGCAAACTTCCGTGAAGGTCTGACCGTCCTCGATTACTTTACCTCTTCCCACGGCGCTCGTAAGGGTCTTGCCGATACCGCACTCCGTACCGCAGACTCCGGCTACCTTACCCGTCGTCTGGTCGACGTTTCCCAGGACGTCATCGTTCGCGAAGAAGACTGCGACGTACAGGTCCTGAATTTCGATAGAGAACAGAGCCTCATCGCCTCCCAGCCGGAAGTCAAGAAGACCATCATGGGTCTCAAGCAGACACTCCTCGGCGCAGTTCTGGATGAAGATGTCCTCGACCGCAGAAATGGAGATATCCTCCTCGTCAAGGGCAAGACCCTCGATGCGGACGATGTGACCCTGCTGAACCGTCACCTCGTAGAACATATTTCCGTCATCATCCCGACCGCTGACGGCATCGAAGCCGCAGAGCCGAAGACCTTTGACCTCGGCACACAGGATGCTGTCGCTGAATACAACCGCGCGATGCGCCATCATCTGACTGTCCACTTCGCAGGCAAGAAACTCGAAGAAGATGCCTATGACCGCCAAGGCAATGTCCTCTTCCCGGCAGGCACCGTCATCGACAGCGATGTCGCAGAGAAGATCCTTGTTTCCGATATTCCGGTGCTCAAAGTCCGCATGGATGAAGCGGAAGGCGTCGAAGTCTCCCTCATCGAAGAAAAAGGCCAGCCGATCGAGTCTCTGGCTGACCGTATCGCAGGCCGCTGCCCGCTGGAAGATGTCGTGAACCCGACCACCGGCGAAGTCATCGCGAAGAAGAATGAAGAAATTTCCGATGCCCAGGCAGAAGAAATCCAGAAATACTACGACAAGCTGAAGGTTCGTTCCATCCTTACCTGCCACTCCGCTCACGGCGTCTGCGCGAAGTGCTATGGCAGAAATCTGGCAACTGGCCGTCACGTAGAAATCGGCGAAGCAGTCGGCATCATCGCTGCACAGTCCATCGGCGAACCGGGTACCCAGCTGACCATGCGTACCTTCCATACCGGCGGCGTTGCTTCTGCAGAAGATATCACCCAGGGTCTTCCACGAGTCGAAGAATTGTTCGAAGCCCGCAAGCCAAAGGGCAATGCGATCATTTCCCGTATCGACGGCACGGTTTCCATCACCAGTGCAGAGGATAACCCGAATGTCAAGATCATTACCATCACCAGCAATGATCCGGACATCGCCCCGGAAAGCGAAAAGATCCCGGTAGCGAAGAAGATCTCCGTTACAAACGGCGAATTCATCAAAGCCGGCACCCGCCTCTTTGAAGGTAACATCAACCCGCACGATATCCTTGATGTCCTCGGCGTACAGGCGACCCAGAACTATATCGTCAAGGAAGTCCAGAAGGTTTACCGCAGCCAGGGCGTAGAAATCAACGATAAACACATCGAGATCATCGTTCATCAGATGCTGCGTAAGATCAAGATCACCGAACCGGGCGGCTCCGGCTGGCTCCCGGGCGAGACTGTCGATATCGTCGCATTCCGTGCGATGAACCAGCGTCTTGACGACGAAGGCAAAGAAAGAGCCGTCGGCGAAAACCTGCTCCTCGGTACCACCAAGGCAGCTCTTGCGACGGATTCCTTCCTCTCCGCCGCTTCCTTCCAGGAAACCACCCGTGTCCTCACCGAAGCAGCGATCAAAGGCAAGGAAGATCCGCTCCTCGGCCTCAAGGAAAATGTCATCATCGGCAAACTTATTCCGGCTGGTACCGGCATGTCCCGCTACCGCAAGCTGAATGTCATCCATAAGGGTGAATCCTTCGAAACCGGATCCGATGCGGAATAATTGATGCATCAGGTATAGCCAAAGCAGTCCTCACATCGTGGGGACTGCTTTTTGCATGGAGGGTATTCTGCACGATCCGGCGTATTTACTGAGCAGCAGCTACTTGCCTCAGGTCACCGTGCTTTCCTCTTGCGAATTTCTTCGAGATTCTCTACAATAGAATAGATATGATAGTGACTGGCGACTAGGAGACGTCAGTCTCTTATCGTCATTTTCAGAGCAGCGAGAAATCTTTGTCATTCGTGGTCAGGCGATCGTTGTTTGGAACTATCAAACGGAAAACTTGCTACTCACTCACCTTCGAGTATCGCCCGCCTTTATACTGCGGCGAAGCCGCCAACTTCATTCCTCATTCGAGCAGAGCTTTCAATCGTAGTCAAGGGGCGGCATGCCCCTGGGGCTCACCCTGTACTTTTTTCAAGGAGACGCCATGATAAAAAAACTGTATCCACTCGCGCTTTCCGCGGTGCTTGTCTTTGGCGGCTTCCTGCTGTCTTCCGCGGAGGATCTTGTGATCGATGGGCTCGGCCGTCTGCCATTTCCCAAGGACGTGACGGTCACGGATGGCGGCGGGTCAGAGCTCTCGCGGTTCATGATCGAAGGGACACACCCGAAAAATTATGGGAGATCGGCGCGTGCTGCGATGTGGTCGATCCTGACGGTACCGCCAGGTATGCAGCTGTATCCGGAGAAAGCACCATATCCCTATGACTCGATGCACATGTACCAGATACGCAAGACGGATGTGCGCGGGACATACAGTGCGGGCATCTATGTCATCGCGGGGACGGAGAAGGATTTCTTCCATGAGGGGCATCCGAAGGCAGCCCGCTTCTGGTCTACGGCTTTCCTTGAGGATGCCAAGCGTCCGACCTCGCTCTTTGGAATGCCGAAGATCCAGACATCGGAGTTTCAGGCATTGGTGGATCAGGTGCTCTCTGAGAAAAAAGGTCCATCTATACACGTGAAGATCTTGAAATTTGTCCCCTGGCGTGCTTTCAAAAATGAAGACGGTACCTACCGCTGGGGACAGGAGGCGAAGGTCATCCTGACGAATGAAAAGGGCTTGTCGTTTCCCCTCTGGATCTCTGCCAATCTTTTGAAGGCGGGGGATAAGTACTATCTGATTGAGGTGAATGGCAGCCACGCGGCGGCAGAACAGCTGTCGGATCTCCTGCTGTATGGATTCTATCGGATGAAGAGATGAGATAGCAGCGAAGCGATGATTTCAAAATGCGCGGTGCTTCCGCTTTACGATGTGCGCTCCATCTAGGCAGAACAGCGTAAGCCTTTTCTCTGCTGCATTTACTTTTGAAAGGGGATTTTCCATGAAATGGAAATGTTTGCTTCTCACGCTCGCGCTGGCCTGCGGGATCTCTGCGGGGGGAGAAGCGTATGATATGAATGCCGTCGCGGCCGCTTCGCTTCCCAAAGGCTTCACCTACCGGGAGGCAGCGGGGACGGAGACACTCCATTTTATGGAGAAAGACATTCCTTATCAGATGGGACAGCTGCAGTATACATTGGAAAAACAGCAGAGCTTCTCATCCGGCTATATCATTCGCGCGCTGCTCCCTAAAGAGATGGCGGAAGCGCTAAAGCCGTATTTCAAGATGAATCGTGATGAACATGTCTGGCACCGGCTGACGCAGATGAACCGCGCACTCTTAAATCCGGCATCCCCTCTTCGGAAGGGGATCGAAGAGACGGTACTGAGTCTGGCTCGCAATGCCATCGGCCCCGCTGCGGATTCTTCGATCAAGGTGGAGCTTTCTCGGCTGGAGCCTTTCCGCCGCCTGGATGTTGATGAGGCCTATGTCTATACCGCAGGCGGGCTGATCACATACAATGCGGAGGGGATGAAGCTCCCCATGTACTGCCGCTCCTATTTCTTCCCCGGAAGTGAAGGACTCGATGTCCTGATGCTTTTCACCCCCGACGAAGGCAAAGCGCCGCTCCTATATGCCATCGATGATCTGGTGAATGCAGCCGCGAAGGAAGAGCTCAATGGGGCAGCAGGATATAAAGACCTCGGCGTGGTGCTGGGGAAGAATCAATAAGAAAAGGGGCTGCCAGTGACTAGGAATTAACAGCTAGGAATTAGGAAGCTTGAGGGACTAGTGACTTGAATACTACTTTCGGGCATCGTCTCATACATCATTGCGGCGAAGCCGCCACCTGAACCATAAACCTTAAATTACGCATTTCCATACAACCAACCCATTTACAGGAGGACCTATGAACGTATTTGCTGCGCTCGGCGTGAATGAGACGCTGACGAAACTTTTGAAGACACAGGGGATCAAGACCCCGACGCCCATCCAGATGTCCGCGATCCCAAACGCTTTCAAGGGACGCGATCTGATCGGCCGTTCGCAGACCGGGACAGGGAAGACGCTGGCCTATCTGCTGCCGGTCATTCAGCGTGTAGAAACAGACAAAGCCATGACGCAGGTGCTTATCATGACACCGACCCGCGAGCTTGCCAAGCAGGTCTTTGACGTGATGCGTCCCTTTGCCATCGAGTGCGGTGTGGATGGAGCAGATATCATCGGCGGACGCACGATCGAGAACCAGCTGCAGAAGCTGAAGCGTGACCCGCATGTCATCATTGGGACACCCGGGCGCCTTCTGGATCATATCCGCAGAAAGAGTCTCGACCTTTCGAATGTGAAGACGGTCATCCTGGATGAAGCCGACCAGATGCTGGCGAATGGGTTCCGCGAAGATATCGAAGCCCTGATCGATGAGACGCCGAAGAAGCGCCAGCTCCTGCTCTTCTCTGCGACGATGCCTGACGATGCGAAGCGCCTCGCCAGAAAGTATATGCACCACCCGGCCTTCCTTGATGTCGCAGAAAAAGCGACTGCATCGACGGTCGAGCAGCGCATCTATGAGACGACTCTCCCACGCAAGTTCAAGCTCCTCGTCCGTCATCTGACGGAGATGAATCCGTACATGGCCGTCGTTTTCACGAATACCCGTGAGGAAGCGCATGAGCTTGCCGGCAAGCTGCAGGAGGAGACGGACTTCATCGTGGATGAGATCCATGGGGATATGAGCCAGAGCCAGAGAAATCAGGTCATTCGCGAATTTGAGAAAGCACGCATTCAGGTGCTCGTTGCCTCCGATATCGCGGCACGCGGGCTTGACGTCGAAGGCATTACGCATGTCTTCAATTACGGGATCCCAAGAAATCTCGAATACTATATCCATCGCATCGGACGCACCGGCCGCGCCGGTACGAAGGGGATCGCCATCACCTATGCGACGCCGGAGGATGGATTCCTTCTCCGGAAGCTGGAAAAATCCATTGAAGAGACCATCACCCGCTATGATGAGAAGGGGAATGTCCGCCGCGTGAAGGCAGGCAAGCCGAAGAAGAAGGTCGTGACGCCCGGCATGTACAAGCCGACCAAGAAGAAAGAGCATAAAGCGCTCGGACATAAGGGCAGAAACATGAGACAGAAGCGCAAGAAGGAAGATGGAAAGAAGAAATAAAACAAGGCGATGTGAAATAACGATCATCTCATTTTCGCGTTCCATCTGCCGCGGGGGA
>ERZ779896.2450-NODE-2450-length-12798-cov-6.089853_pt1 | contig 12798 bp, 13 predicted proteins | sample MGYA00511067_ERZ779896 | MGnify/ENA primary metagenome ERZ779896 (study PRJEB29588, sample SAMEA2161597) | human gut metagenome | biome: human gut; feature: human-associated habitat; material: faeces | place: Denmark | collected 2008/2010 ...
AATGAAGAAATTATCCCGTTTTGAGGCGTGTAGTTCCTTGTAAACTGAGGGTAAGGCTTATGTCGGCTCTCTGACTAATATCGGAATAATATCAGTTTATGATTCAACCGACAAATTAACGGTAAACGATAATTTGAAATACAGCGACATACTGAACAGCCGAGGCGCGCTGGTGAGCAGCAGGCAGATAACCGGCCAGGGCTGGTATGAATTTGATATAACCTCTCTGGGCAGAGAATGGCTTAAATATGAAACGAGGAATTACGGAACCGAAACAGGGAAAAGCGCTGAGTACGGCTATAGCTTTTTCAGTTCCGGGCCGGGAGTAATAATATTGGCTTCGGCAGACAGTTCTTCCAATTCGGCATATGTATCCTTCAACTATACAGAAGATACATCTCTGGAGGACGGCACATATATTATTAAGAATAAATTTACAGGCCGTGCTATGCAAGACAACGGCAGTCCAGCTTCGCTCGGCTATTACAATCCTGCGCAAACTAACCAGCAATGGATATTTACAAAGGATTCTAACGGTTTTTATACTATTAAAAATGTAAATACGGGACGCTATATCTATTTCTCTGGCGTTGCCATATCAGGCAGCGTTTTGCAGACGGGTTCCACACAAATGCAATGGCGGGTATTGAAAAACGATGATGGCAGTTACAGACTATTTCCCAATAATTGCATATACGCTATCGAAGATCGCTGGTATAATGATTATGATTACAAGGTCTACGCCGAGGGCTATAACTGCTATATAAATCAGCGCTGGGACTTAGTACCCGTAGCCGATCAAGTGGCTGTCAAACTGCCTAACGGAACATATATACAGCGCTCCAAAACCATTTATGATGACAATGGTGATGTTGATGTACAAAAATGAATCGGGCGTAGCGCTGGAGGTAAACGACAGTAAGCAAATCATAATTGAGCCGATTGTGATTACTGACATCACTGCCTCCGGGGATAATTGGCATAAATCTGTTGCGGCACCATTTACCTACAGCGTAACAGGCTCGGATAAAATCAGCGTGAACCGAAGCGGGAATACCCTGACCATAACCGGCAAAGCGCTGGGCGAAGCAAGCATAACCATAACTTCGGGCGCCGCAAGGACAGTCGTGCCCGTGGTAGTGGCTGATAAGGTGCTGGATGTGCCGCATATACGGCAGAAAGAAAGCCAATGGTGCTGGGTGACGTGTGCACAGATGGCGATACAAAAATATGAGTCGGATAATGATAAAATACAGCATTGGCTTGTAGAGGATGAGCGTAGACCGAATAAAGAAGAGCAGAAGCCGATCACGGAACCAGATAATACGACAGGCTATATGTCAGAAATATGCAGTATAGTAGAAAGAGAAGTGGATAATGTACAAGGTCAATATATATCCAACCCTCAGAATATAACAGATCAGCAGTTAAGACAGATATTAGATTCAGGCAGTCCAGTTATATATATGATCGGAAGATATGAAACTAATGGGCAGCGGCGAAGCGGACATATGCGCGTCATATACGGATATTATATTGATACTAACGGAAACTGCATTTATTTAGTGCATGAACCTTGGGAGACTTGTATTGAGGAGTTTGGCAGAAATGACGCATTAGGGAATAATATTCACTTGGATATTTGGCGGCGTTCATTGATTAATATAAAGGACGAAGATGATAAGGGAGTAAGCGATATAGATAGACCAAATAATGATATATATAATTATAAATTAGAAGAAGTATTGTATTTTGAGGAGGCTGAGTAATGAGAAGGTTAAAATGGCTTTCTGTAATATATCTGTTAATCTTTATATTTATTTGTTCTCCTGCAGTTAGAGCCGAAAATGCGCAGGAAGAATGGATGCCTTATGTTTTTTCATTACAGTCCAACGCGCAGGATTGGAACCGTATAATTGACCCATCTAATTTTAATAAGGATACTGTAGAATATCTGTTAAAAGAAGAGGGTTACAGTTATACATATGAGGAAATAACCTTCGATTACAGCCAGGCATACGTTATATATGAATATTATGATGTGGGGTTAATATCCAATATACAATCATCATGGGAAGAACAGGATATATTTTATTTTTCTGTAGATGGCATTCCTTACATGAATGGTCAGCGATATGTATGTATTCCAATGTATGTTGAAGAAAGGCTAATAGGGATAGCAACCCTTGCAGATTGGGTAAACGGCGATCCGAATCGCATGACGCCGCATCATCCTTCGGGGGAATATCCCAGCGGTGGAGACGGTTATGATTTAGGGCCTTCGGAAATAGGCGGTGGAATCAGATTCATAGATGGTTCGGACTGGGAACCTGATTGGAAATATGCTCCGGAGGCATACGCTGCTGCAAAAGAAATGGGGCTGAAGGTGCGTAATATTGTCGTTGATTTTAATCCTATTTGTTTTATCGTTACGGATAATGAATATGATCTGCATATTTATGATGCCGTTGATAAGAAAATATATACCTTTGGGGAATTTATACAAATGTGCAGGGATGGTTCCTGGCCTCACCCCAGTCCCATATCAACTTCGGCGGTTAGCTCAAGCTCAACCAGAATCCCCTTCTGGACGCCCCGTCCCAGCGGTACAGCATCAATATCTGCGCCCAATACCCAGACAATAGCTACGCCTACACTTTCAAAAACGGAGACTGCTACTCCCAGCGCCGGAGAAACAGCCACGCCTGCCCTTACGGCTACTGCCTCCCTTTTGCCCTCGCCTTCAAGCGCGCCCGGGCAGAGCGCGGGGGAAAAGGTTCTGGTTGCGTTGGGTATTATTTTCGCTTGTGCGGCGCTGGGCTTAGCCGTGTTTGCCGCTATAAAAAATCGGAAAACTAAACCATAATGAGGCATGGTATAATGAAGCTATGCAAATATTTAACCTGTTTCTGCTGCGCGGATGCTGGACATGCCGCTTGAACGTCAGGTCTGGAGTCAAAGCTGTTGGGCCGCATGTGGCAGCATGGTTATAAAAGGAATGATTCCCAGCTTTAATTATCCGCTTCAGTTAGTCGATGACGCTCATAATAATGATGAAAATTATCCTGCTTATAATGACACACAGTATGATATTATAGAGGAGGTAAAAGGCGGCAGAATAAAAAATAATACAAATAACAAACCTGCTTCTTCGGACGATATTATAAATGCCTTGAAAGGAATTTCCGATAATACTTTAATTGGTCATTATGTACCGGTAAATGATTTTAGCCAAACTATGCTTAGGCAAAAATTGGATGACGGTAGCCCAGTTATATATCTTTCCGGAAGATATGATAATAATGAACGAGTAGGAGGACATTTTAGGGTAATATATGGATATTATTGGCTGGAAAGCGCCAACAAATATGTGTACCTTGTACATGAGCCGTATGATTTTAGCAGTTTTCATTTAGATATATGGGAGCGTTCATGGGAAAATATATTAAATGAAAAGGAAAATGATATAAACGGACTGGACAGGCCGGAAACAAATGATTATACATATAAGACTGAAAACTTTATTTATTTCAGCTTGGAGGGATAATATGAAATACATATCTGTATTTATAGCCGCCGTATTGCTGTTCAGTTTATGTATAGTGCCTGTAGTTGCTGATGAATCTGACGAAGGCTGGGAGCAATATTTTTTCCTTCCTGAAAACAGCCGAGATATAAAAAGAATGGATAAAGATATTAATTGGAATGAAGTCAAACAAGATTTACAGCAATATGATGCGCAACTGGATTTTTCTAAAGCTTACATATGTTATACGGGCTATATAAACAATACTCCGGGTGAAGATTATAAATATAATTCTGAAAGGGCAACTTATGATGGTGTTCCAGAATACTGGGGAGAAAGAATCATAATAATTCCAGCGTATTCAAACAAAAAATTGATTATTGGTGCAAACTTCTGGGATATATCTCCGAGTCTTGAAGAAGCACCCATATATTCCGAGCCAGTTGGTGGTTTTGAGACTCTATTTTTATATCAGGGACTAACTATAAATGCTGGTGAAGTATATAAAAATTATGTAGGGGCAGAAAAGGCATATGAAACTGTGCAGAAAACCGGCGCATCTATAAAAAAGATTATGGCCAGCTATCAAATAAATAATGTGTATTTTTTAGTAACAGTTGATGATGAATGTGGAGGATATATATACAATTATACAACTGATAAACTATATACGTTTGAGGAATTTACAAACGGATTAGCACGCGGAGACTGGCCTACGCCCGAACCAACGCCTACGCTCACTCCCCGAGCCAGCCGGACGGCGGCTACTCCCCGTCCGACTGTTACGGCTACGACTGCTACAATTAGCGCCGGAAAAACAGTCACGCCCGCCCTTACGGCTACTACCTCACTTTGGCCCGCGCCTTCGAGCGCGCCCGGGCAGAGCGTGGGCGGCACGGCTCTGATTGCGCTGGGTATTATTTTCGCTTGTGCGGCGCTGGGTGCGGCCGTGTTTTTTGCCGTCAAAAATTGGAGAATTAAACCATAAGGAAACGCGCTATAATGAAGCCATGCGAATATTTAACCTGTTCTTGATAAATGACTTTGTTTACTTTGAGGAGGTGGAAGGATGAAATATTTTAAGATTTTGGCGCTTGCAGGAGCGATAATGCTAACCTGTGTTAATAATTCCGAGGTCAAAGCAGCCAGTTGGGAAAAATGTTTTATGTTAGATGAAAATAGCCTGGATATAAGACTAATGTCGGATGAAGATAATCCTTGGTCTGATTCCGACATCAGAAATGATTTGGTAAAGGAATTCAAAGTATCAAATGACGAAATAGAATATGATTATTCTCGGGCATTTATTCGGTGGGATGTTTCCTTAGATTATGGTGGTTCATTTGATGAATGGTATTCAAAATGGAGAGAAGCGCAAAGCAGCGGAGCATGGCGGGAAAACTACGATGGTATGCCGCACTATGCTTTTGCAGACAGATATATTATGCTCCCAGTTATAATAGGCGGAGAACGTAAAGCTATAGTTCCTGTATTCAATTCCTACCCGGGACTGGAGACATTTCCTCAGTCGTCAGACGGCGCTTTGCCTGGTGGTACTAACTTTTTATATTCCGACTGGCTGTGTGGATTTTATACTTCATCGCTGGATGAATACTATATTTTTGCTGAAGAAGCATATAACGCAGTAACAGCGCAGGGAGCGACGGTAAAGAAAATTATATATACCTGTGGCTGGCCGGATGAAAGTATGTATATGGGTATAAGCTCCATATATGCCGTGACCGTAGAAGATGAGTGCAAGGGATATATGTACAATGCCAAAACCGATCAGCTTTTTACGTTTGATGAATTTCATACTATTCTTATGAACGGCAGCTGGCCATTTTCCGTGGAGATAATGCCTACATCCACCCGAACGCCCTTCTGGACGCCCCGTCCCAGCGGCACAGCATCAATATCTGCGCCCAATACCCAGACAATAGCCCCGCCTACACTTTCAAAAACGGCGACTGCACCCCCCAGCGCCGGAGAAACAGCCACGCCTGCCCTTACGGCTACTACCTCCCTTTTGCCCTTGTCCTCAAGCGCGCCCGGGCAGAGCGCGGGGGAAAAGGTTCTGGTTGCGCTGGGAATTGTTTTCGCTTGTGCGGTGCTGGGTGCAGCCGTGTTTTTTGCCGTCAAAAATTGGAGAATTAAACCATAATGAGGCATGGTATAATGAAGCTATGCGAATATTTAACCTGTTTCTGCTTCGCGGGGCTTATGCTTCTGACCGGCTGTACTGCTGACAATGGGCAGGCGGAAGCGTCCAATACTGCGGCAAATACTGCCAATACGAATATTGCAGCAGTTCAGACTGCTTCATCAAACACTTTGGAAAACACATCAACGCCTGTTAAGCCCACCGCCGCTTATACAAACCGAGAGACGTATACCTTTAATCCGGCAACGCCTGCGCCTACGGCTACGCTTGTTCCCACTTCTGATTCAGACTCTTTTGTTCCTGCCATTAAAGGCGCGGAGTTTTTACGGCCAAGCGATGAGGAGATAGCTGAACTGAAGAAGGTATATGGAAAAACATTTGAAGGATTGGAACATAATAAAAGAATGCGGCTGTTGGATGTAATTGTTTCTTTCAATAATGCTTGCGTGGGGTATGATTTTGCAGATTATGTTTTCAGGGATTATGATTGGAGTCAGGGAATACCCTCTATAGAAGATGTGCGTGCGTATATGTCAGAAGATACAAATTATGATAGGGTTTACACCGTGCCCATTTATTCAAAGGACTATAAGCTAATTGCATGTATGGAATATAGCTATCGCGCATCAGGAGCAACGAACTCCAGCATTCGTTTTGCTGAAGATGCTTATTTGGATTACTGGGAGGAAATGTATTACTGTCTGGCATTGCCTATGCATACTCAAGCGTATTATGTATATATGAGAATAAAAACTTCACACTATTTAGGAGACATTCAGGATATGATGCTGATTAGTGAGGGGAGTTGGAAATATTCATATTGTCTTGTGCAAACTGATAAGGAATCGTATGTATATAATCGCCCTTATGAAGATGAGTTTGCCATAAATGTTAGCAGCGCAACTCGGTTTGGACATTTATATATCGATGAAGACCAATTTCGCTGGCTTTATAAAAGTCGGTTAGATAAACCGCGTTTTAGTGACGGCGGCGCAGTCTAACTATAAAATGATATGATTGATTCAATGCAAAAAAGGAAAGGAAATTGCCTTTCCTATGGGGCTGCGCGGCGTTGGGCGGGCGGTTTTATATAGAAATGAAGCGTGGACAGCGCCGGAGGTAACGGCGGCTGGCAGATAAGCGGGGGAGACGGCGGCCGGTTTTAGGTTTGCCGTGCATATTATCTTATTTGGAGGAACGGCTGAATGTGGATTGTGTGCGCGTTTGGTTCTGCGTTTTTCGCGGGTATAACCGCGATATTGGCTAAATGCGGAATTAGAAGGACGGATTCGACGGCGGCTACCGCCGTGCGCACCATTGTGGTGCTGATTTTTGCCTGGATTATGGCCTTTGCGGCGGGCTCATGGACGCAGCTTGCGGATATTGACGGGAAAACCTGGCTTTTCCTTATCCTGTCCGGGCTGGCTACAGGCGCGAGCTGGCTCTGCTATTTTAAGGCGCTGCAGCTGGGCGATATTAATAAAGTCGTGCCGGTGGATAAATCCAGCGTAGTTCTTACTATGCTGCTGGCGGTTATATTCCTGGGTGAGAATATAAGCGTTTTCGGGGGCATAGGCATTGCCGCCATCGCGGCGGGCACCTTTCTTATGATAGAGAAAAAAGAGGCCCCTTTAAAGGCCGGACGGCCTGAAAAGAGGCTTTGGCTGCTGTATGCTGCGGGTTCGGCTGTTTTTGCAAGCCTTACCTCTATTTTAGGCAAGATAGGTATTTCAGGATTAGAATCCAATTTGGGGACTGCCGTCCGTACTACAGTCGTGCTGCTTATGGCGTGGATTATGGTGCTCGTGGCCAAAAAAACAAAGGCGGTCAGGGAGATTCCCAAACGTGAGCTGGGCTTTATTCTGCTCTCGGGAATAAGCACGGGAGCTTCATGGCTTTTGTATTACAGAGCTCTGAAGGATGGCCCGGCCAGCGTGGTTGTGCCTATAGATAAATTGAGCATGCTGGTCACGGTGGCGTTTTCATATTTTGTCTTTCATGAACGGCTTTCGGTCAAGGCGGGCGCGGGCCTGGCCTTAATTACCGCAGGTACGCTTTTGATGCTGATATAGCGGCCGATATAGCGGAAACGCCCATATACCGGAAAGGAGCGCGTACCTTTATCCGTGCGGCTGGGACTGGGTTATATATAATAACGACGCATTTATGTTTCGGCGCGCAGCAGCTTTTTCAGGCTCTGCGTGCGCTTTTGATACGCGCTTTGCCATGCCGCGGAATCCTCAACCGGTCTGCCGGCCCTCCAGGTTCTCTCTGAGAGCGCGCCTATGCGGTTTAGAATCAAGGCATATTCCTCCATGCATCCCTTAAGCGGGTCGGTATATTCTGCAAGTATGTCGCCCCAGGCGCACATTTGCCCGCCCAGCACCCTTTGATTTGAGTTTATGCGCAGCCCGTGGTATGCGGCGGACATTTCCCATTTATGTCCCCAGGAATGAGTATCCCATTTTAAAATTTCCTCCGCCGTCCAGCTTATAGAGGGTGTGACTATGTATAAAGGCTTCCAGGAGCAGTTTATAAGAGTGAAGCCTCCGTTGGCAAGCCGGTCTGCCGTTTGATAATAATTTTCCCAGCTTATAACCAGCGTATCCTTAGGAATGAGATGATTGTATTCCTCACGGAAGCCCTCCCAGACTATAGGCGTGCGTCCCAGGGCAAGCACCATTTTTGCGCAGCGCTGAATATAATGCGCGTAAAGCTGCTGCAAGCCTGTTATGTTGTGGGCCGAGCAGTAACGCTGAGTTTTTTCACAGCTTTCCCAGCCGTCAATTTTAGCTTCGTCCCCTCCTATATGAATATAGGGTGAATATGGAAACAGACAGGCAATTTCCTTAAAGCAGTTTCCGAGCGCTTCAAAAACCTGCTCGTCAGCCGGGAGCACGTTTCCAGTCCCGAAAATTTCGGGATAATTGCGCATAAAGGAGAGGCTGTGTCCGGGAACGTCCATTTCAGGTATAAGAGTGACTCCCCGCTCAAAGGCGTATTGATTAAGCTGAATAAGCTGTTCCTTTGTATAAAAGTATTTGTCGTTAAGTCCGGGCAGCCTGCTTATGGGCAGGGTGAAGGCCTTGTCCTCAGTAAAATGTATCTGTAGATAAGCAAGCTTATAGTAGTAGCATACGTCTATGTAATCGTAGAGGAATTTAATATCATGGAAACACCGTGCTACGTCCACCATCAGCCCTCTGTATGGGCAGTCCGGAGCGTCCTTTATTTGAACCCTGGGGATGTATATTCGGCCTTCTTCTGCTTGAGAGAGCTGAAGCAGGGAGGCAAAGGCGTGATGCGCGCCGAGCGCGTCCGAGGCTGAAATTATTATTTCATTTTCCAGACAGCTTATTTCATAGCTTTCCGCCTGGAGCGACTGGCTGGCCCTTACGCTAAGACGTGCGCCCTTGCCGCCGGGCAGAATATTATAAAGAGAGGAAAGGTATTTAATAAATACCTTTTGGCATTGGATAAAATCCCCTTCTACTGCGCCCAGCGCTATATTATCCCCGTCCAGTTTTATTTCGCGTGGCTGCGGAATTACGTCGTATTCCATGGCAGTACCCTCCTAAAATTAAATTTTGGATTATTATAGCATATGGATTTTAGTATTTCAATAGACAATACAATCAGAGTACAATGTGGCGCCGAGAGTGTGAATTGTTTGGTTTTGCTGTGTTGCCGTCCTTGAAATACGCCCGGTATTTCTGCGTCCTGCCGCCTTATAAAACCAGAAAATTTCTTTTTTCTGCGGTAGGAGATTTTTGCATAAATGCCCGTTGATGGCCGCGCGGCGCGTGATTAAAGACATACCGGGCGTATTTTTATGACCGCGCAGCAAAGGGGACGCGGCGGGCATTTATGCAAAAACATACTGCGCCGCGAATGAGACGACGATGGGTTTTTCCGCAGCGCGGTTCATGAAATACACCCGGTATTTCCAAGCTCTTTTTTGCAAAAACGAAAAACCAGCCTTTTATCTGAATTCGGAGAGCTTTGCGTTTTAATGCCCAAGGACTGCCGCGGGAAGCTGAAGCCGGCAAGGATATATCAGGCTGTATTTTAAGGAGAACGGCGGATGGGCCTTTGGGCGGCGGAACGGCTGGCTGGACGGCTGGAGGAATTGCTGGCTGAACGGCTAGCCGAACGGCTGACGGGGCGTTTCGCGGCCGTGGGCGGTATTGCGGCAGAAACAGCAGCAGCCCCTTTTGCCGGAGGGCAAAAGGGGCTGCTTAAAGACGTTAGTTAATCAGGCCCGAGCGGTATTAATACATTCCGCCCATTCCGCCCGGCGCCGCAGGAGCGGCCGGTTCAGGAGCGGGGATATCCGCAACCAGGCATTCGGTAGTAAGCATTACGCTGGAAACGCTTGCGGCGTTCTGGAGAGCGCTGCGGCTTACCTTGGTCGGGTCTATTATGCCCTTGTCTACCATATCGCAGTATTCGCCCTTCTTGGCGTCGTAGCCAAAGCCTACGCTTCCATTGTTTATAACCTTATCTACAACTACCGCTCCGTCCACGCCGGCGTTAGCGGCAATCTGACGGATAGGCTCTTCCAGAGCGCGGGCTATGATGAGCGCGCCGGTTTTTTCGTCGCCCGAAAGAGTTTCCGCATGAGCGCGCACAGCTTTTATAGCGCTGATAAAAGAGGTGCCGCCACCGGGAACTATCCCCTCTTCAACCGCGGCGCGGGTTGCGGCCAGGGCGTCCTCTATGCGCAGCTTGCGCTCCTTCATTTCTACTTCGGTAGCGGCGCCTACATTGATAACGGCTAAACCGCCGGCCAGCTTGGCAAGACGCTCCTGAAGCTTTTCGCGGTCATAATCGCTGGTGGTTTCTTCAATCTGAGCTTTTATCGAATTGACTCGGGCTTTGATATCCTCTGAATTGCCTGCGCCCTCAACGATGGTGGTGTTGTCCTTATCCACCTTAACCTGGCGGGCAGTTCCCAGCATATCCATAGTGGCTTCCTTAAGCTCGAGGCCAATCTCCTCGGAGATTACCTGGCCGCCGGTCAGGATAGCTATATCCTGCAGCATAGCCTTTCTGCGGTCGCCAAAGCCGGGAGCCTTAACGGCAACGCAGGTAAAGGTGCCGCGGATTTTATTTACTACCAGCGTAGCCAGGGCTTCGCCTTCAACCTCTTCGGCGATTATAAGCAGCTTGCGGCCGCCCTGAACTACCTGCTCGAGGATGGGGAGAATCTCCTGAATATTGCTTATCTTTTTATCGGTAATCAGGATAAGGGGGTTATCCAGAACCGCTTCCATTTTATCGGTATCAGTTACCATATAGGCCGAAGCATAGCCGCGGTCAAACTGCATGCCTTCTACTATGGAAAGGTCGGTCTTCATGGTTTTGGCCTCTTCAACGGTAATAACGCCGTCCTTGCCTACCTTTTCCATGGCATCGGCAATTAATTCGCCTATTGCGTCGTCGCTGGCCGAAATAGCGGCAACCTGAGAAATGGCGGTTTTGCTTTCAATGGGCTTGGAGATGCTTTTAAGGCTGTCTACCGCTACGTCTACAGCGGACATAATGCCGTTGCGCAGCACCATTGGGTTGGCGCCGGCCGCTATGTTCTTGACTCCCTCGTGGAAAATCGCCTGAGCCAGCACAGCCGCGGTGGTGGTGCCGTCTCCCGCTACATCGTTGGTTTTAACTGAAACTTCCTTAACAAGCTGAGCGCCCATATTCTCAAAGGGGTCCTCCAGCTCTATTTCCTTAGCAATGGTAACGCCGTCGTTATTGATAAGAGGGGAGCCGTATTTCTTATCAAGAACTACGTTGCGGCCTTTAGGCCCTAAGGTAATTTTAACGGTGTCCGCCAGTACGTTTACGCCTTTTTCCAGGCTGCGGCGGGCTTCCTCGCCATATTTAAACTGCTTTGCCATAATAAATCACTCCTTAATTATTATTCTACAACGGCCAGAATGTCGCTCTGACGAATAACGATGTATTCGGTTCCGTCCAGCTTAACCTCGTTGCCGGCATATTTGCTGTAAAGCACCTTGTCGCCCACCTTAACCTGCATGGCTACTTCCTTGCCGTCTACGTTACCGCCCGGTCCGATGGCTATAACTTCAGCCATCTGGGGCTTTTCCTTAGCCGCGCCAGGCAGCACGATGCCGCTTTTAGTGGTCTCTGAGCTGTCTATGCTCTTAATTACTACTCTGTCAAACAACGGTCTTATCTTCATATAGATATTCCCTCCTTTATATTTAGCACTCTTACCATTCGAGTGCTAACAAGCTTATAATATGCATATTGTCTTTTATTAGCAAACTTAACCTGCAATTATTAAAGCCGAAAAAAGCTTAATTTCAGCAAATAGCTCATTAAAGCTTTTGATAGATAGATTTTACGCCTTAAAGCTATTATACCCGTTTATAATAGTTGCCAAACTGCGATATTTGGAGTAAAATAGGAAAAAGACAGGGATTTTCTGCATGAAGAGAGGCTTATGGGTATGGATAAATGGGACGCGCGGTTCATGGAAATGGCTGAAATGGTGGGAAGCTGGTCCAGCTGCTACCGTAAGGGCAGAAATATAGGCGCGGTTATCGTAAGGGATAAGCGCATTCTTACTACCGGCTATAACGGCGCGCCGGCGGGGCTTATTTCATGCGCAGAAAAGGGAGAATGCATGCGGGATAAATTAGGCATACCGTCGGGCACGCGCCATGAGCTGTGCTATGCTATACATGCCGAGCAGAACGCGCTTATTCAGGCTGCTAAGCTGGGGGTAAGCGTGGAAGGGGCGACTCTTTACTGCACGCATCAGCCCTGCACTATATGCACTAAGCTAATTATTAACGCCGGCATAGCGAGAATAGTATATAAATATCCCTATCCTGACGACTTTGCACAGGAATTGCTTAATCAGACTGACATATGCGTGGATGTTTTTTCCGGACTCTGATTTGCTAATAAAGTATTGGATGGGCGCGCCGCTGCTCTGTATGCTGCGGCGCGCTTTTTGCAGCGATAAATGAAATTAAAGGCTAAATAGGGCAGCTTTTTGATAGGCTTGCGCATGTAATTTTACATACCCTCAGTTTACAAGGAACTACACGCCTCAAAACGGGATAATTTCTTCATT
>ERZ779896.2457-NODE-2457-length-12776-cov-3.811493_pt1 | contig 12776 bp, 8 predicted proteins | sample MGYA00511067_ERZ779896 | MGnify/ENA primary metagenome ERZ779896 (study PRJEB29588, sample SAMEA2161597) | human gut metagenome | biome: human gut; feature: human-associated habitat; material: faeces | place: Denmark | collected 2008/2010 ...
TCTTTCGCCCAGATAGGAGCAAGCTCCTGTGGGCGAAAGATCTTGTGACCCCGGTATCGTATGTCATCGGTAACACAATATGTATTTCGAAAACACATTTGATATACCACATAATGAGAAAAATAGCATAAATAGTATGAAATTGGAACTTTTGCGTAGCTGAAAATAGAAAAAGGTTTCGTGAAACTGTACAAATATTGCATTTTAAATTTGTAAAAAGGGACAAAAGTATAAAAGGTGCACATGTTATCGGTTGACATACATATAGGACGGTGCTATGATGACCTCATCAGGAAACAAGAGCTCAGTACATTAGGCAAGAGCTCTAAAAGGATTCAAGGATGCAGCGGTTTTACAGGACAACTTCTACAAACCACAGCTTCTCAGAATCCATAAAGAAACAAGGAGGATTATGAAATGAAAGGTAAAAAATGGTTATCCCTTGCACTGGCAGGCATGCTGGCAGTGAGCGCACTGGCAGGCTGCGGAAGCTCCTCTTCCAGCACAGGCAGCGCAGACACAGCTTCCACCTCTACAGGTTCCGCTGATTACGACCTGTACATCTTTAACAACAAGGGTGAGAACGCAGACGCTATGGCAGCTGCAGCAGAGGCCTTCGGCGAGGAAAAGGGTGTTACGGTTAAGGTATTCTCCCTGGGTTCCGGCGTTAACAGTGATGACACACTTCGTACCGAAATGAACTCCAAGAACAAGCCGGCGATCTTCTCCTGCATGAACTCCGAATCTCTGGTTGAATGGACAGAGGGCGGATTTGCAATGGATCTTTCCAAGGCAACCAATGAAGAGTTCAAGCAGCTGGTAGCTGATATTCCGGAGAACTTCAACCTGACAGACGGCACTGCAAATTACGGTATTCCTTATAACGTAGAAGGCTATGGCTACATTGTAGATAAAGAGATGCTGGCAGCTCTGTTTGGTGAAGATCAGGTAGACGCTTTCCTTGAAGCATTCAAGACAGCAACCTATGACGAGTTTGAGCAGATGGTTCTGACTCTGCAGAGCTACATCAAAGAAGGCACAGCAGGAAGCGTTACCTTAAGCGGTCAGGAATTCGCACTGGCAGCAGAGAAGACCGGCAAGGCAGCTACTCTGGAAGGCGTATTCTCTGTAGCAGGCTCCGAAAAATGGACCTATGGTGACCACTTCGTTAACATTGCAGTAGACGCGATCTTCCCGGATTCCAAGGCAGCCGGCGAAGCTACTCTGGAACAGCTGCAGGCTGGCAAGGGTGCATTCGAAGCTTATGCAAAGGCTCTGGATTTAAAGACCGCCAATGCAACAACCCCCAGAGGACCGGAACTGATCAATGCAACTACCAATGGCTATGATCCTTCTGTTGCAACCTTCGCAAACAGCAAGGCAATCTTCTTAAAGCAGGGCAACTGGGCATACGAGAACATCAAGAAAGCAAATGCTGACATCGTTGATACCCTGACCTTCCTGCCCATTAAGATGCCCTTCACACAGGATGACATCAAGGTAGAAGGTCTGACAGTTGAGCATATGCTTGAGTCCATTCCGGTATTCGTACCGAACTACTACTGCATCAACGACAAGGTTTCTGATGAAGAAAAAGAACTGGCAGAAGAGTTCCTTGTATGGCTGAACACCACTGAAGCAGGTCAGAAGTTCGTTGTGGAAGAAATGTCCTTCATCCCTTACAACGCTGATCCTGCAACAACCTCCGCTGGCTACAGCCTGGGCGATTCCATTATCTCCTACATGGCTGCGGATAAGACTCTGACCAACGCATACGCAGGCGCTCCTAAGGGCTGGGCTACCGATAACTTCGGTCTGCAGATGATGGAGAACTATGTAAATACTGCAGAATGGCCTGAAACCGCTTACAGCGATATCGCAGATTATGCCATCAGCAGCTGGGCTGAAATGGCTGGTCTGGAATAATCTCGACCGAGCCATATAAAAAGTGACAGAACGAAACAGAATTTTGTAAAACAGGATTTTCCGGCTGCCGCAAACATGCGACATGGGCTGCGGCAGCCTCCTCTTTCCGGCAAAGCCGGAAAACGACAGGGGAAAAGAAAAGACAAGGAGAGACGTAATGGACAGATATTATAAAAAAAGATTTGTACCGTTAGCGCTTCCGGCCCTGATTTTGTTTGTTATGGTAATTGTGATCCCGTTCATCATGGGTGTCATTTATTCCTTTACAGCCTGGAGAGGTACCTACTTTGCAGGCGGTGATCATTTCTGGGAAGCGTTTGTTGGCTTCGACAACTATGTTAAGGCATTTAAAACCAAAAAATTCCTTGATGCGTTTGTATATACCATTAAGGTAACGCTTGTGGCAGTTGTAGCGATCAACGTGGTATCCCTTGCAATGGCGCTTCTGGCAACCAGCCTGAACAAAGGCGCTGCGGCATACCGGACGATTTACTTTCTGCCGAACCTGCTGGGCGGCCTGGCACTGGGCTATATCTGGCAGTTCATTTTTGAAATCGTTTTCTCCAAGATTCTGTTCGGAGAAGACGGAATCATTTCCATTCCTGCGCTGTGCAACATGACGCAGGACAACACCAAGGCGCTGTTTGCCCTGGTAATGCTGATCACATGGCAGATGGCCGGTTATATGATGATCATCTATACCACCGGTTTGAATAATATTCCGAAGGATCTGTCGGAAGCGGCGGCGATTGACGGAGCAGGTACCTGGCAGAGATTTAAGAGCATCACGGTTCCGATGCTGATGCCATCCTTTACTATCGTATTTTTCCTGACACTGTCCAAATGCTTCATGCTGTTGGATCAGAACGTAGCGTTGACAGACGGTAACTTCAGTACCAGAATGCTGGCGATGCAGATCCTGTATACAACCCGTGACGGTTCTCCCCCGGACTACGGTCTTGCACAGGCACAGGCTGTTATCTTCTTTGTGCTGATCGCAGCTGTAACCCTGGTTCAGGTTTCCATTACATCTAAGAAGGAGGTGGAGCTGTAATGAGCATGCAGGGACGTCATAAAACAGGTCAGGCCTTGATGCACGCGATTTTGGCCCTCGTTGCGATTTATACACTGGCTCCGCTGGTTTTCCTGATCTTCAATTCCTTCAAATCCAACAATGAGATCGTGGATTCACCGGTCAGCGCGCCTTCTTCCTGGAGCTTTCAGTATATTATCAGTGCGGCGCAGCAGATCCATTTCTTCCGCGCCATCTGGATCACCTTTGTGATCACCTTCATTTCTGTGCTGCTTCTGGTTATGGTTTCTTCTCTGGCAGCATGGGTAATGGTAAGAAGCAAGAGCATCCTGGGTACTGTACTTTATCTTGGATTTACCGCAGCAATGCTGATCCCCTTCCAGTCTCTGATGTATCCTTTGCTGGATCTCTTTGAGAAAATAGGACTCAAGAACATCCCCGGACTGATCTTCATGTACGGCGGTTTTGGACTGAGTATGTCAGTATTTCTGTATCATGGCTTTATCAAGAGCGTTCCCCAGTCTCTGGAGGAAGCGGCGATCATTGACGGAGCCAACATTTTTCAGATGTTCTTTAAAGTAGTATTCCCGCTGTTAAAGGGAACTACAGTTACTGTTATCGTATTAAACGGTATGTGGATCTGGAACGACTATCTGCTTCCTTTCCTGGTAATCGGTAACAGCAACGGAGTGAAAACCCTGACGCTGGAGTTATACTTCGCCAAGCTGACATCAGGTCAGTACGGTAACCCGTGGGAGCTGATCTTCCCGGCTGTGCTGGTAACGATCATCCCGATTGTCATTCTTTATATTTTCCTGCAGAAGTATATCGTGGCAGGTGTGGCAGAAGGTGCCGTTAAGATGTAAACAGACTGGCAGTGTCGGATGATGAGAAAACCTCATAGCTGCCGAGTGTCTGCCGGCAATTGCGAAAACCCGCCTTGTGCGGGTTTTCGTTGTATTTTGTATTAGGGAAGCAGTAAGACAGCAGGCTTTCTGCAGGCATCAAGGTCGAGGCTTTTGATCCCGACATCATCTTATCAGGAAAAGGGAATTTTGCTCATGGAAAAAGAAAAGTGGTGGAAAAAGGCAGTCGTTTATCAGATTTACCCCCGCAGCTTTTATGATGCGAATGGGGATGGGATCGGCGATCTGCGCGGTATTATTGAAAAATTGGACTATATCCGTGACCTCGGGGCAAATGTGATCTGGCTCTGTCCGGTTTATAAATCCCCGATGGACGATAACGGTTACGATATTGCAGATTATTATCATATAGATGAAGCCTTTGGAACGGACGAGGACATGGATGAGCTGATCGCAGAAGCGAAGAAACGCGGCATCCGTATCATCATGGATCTGGTGGTCAATCACTGCTCCGACGAGCATAAGTGGTTTCAAAAAGCAAAAGCAGATCCGGAAGGACCTTACGGCAAGTATTTTTATATCAAAAAAGGAATCGACGGCAAAGCACCGAACAACTGGAGGTCCATCTTCGGCGGAAGCGCGTGGGAGCCGATCGAGGGAACGGACTATTACTACCTGCACATTTTTACGAAGAAACAGCCCGATTTAAACTGGGAAAATAAAGAGCTGCGGGAAGAAATCTATAAGATGGTCAACTGGTGGCTGGATAAGGGCATCGGGGGCTTCCGGCTGGATGCCATCACCTATTTGAAAAAAGAAGCGGGATTGCCCTCTTATCCTGCAGACGGAGAAGATGGTCTGGTATCCGTTGCGCACGGCGCACTGAATCAGCCCGGAATCGAAGCACTGCTGCGGGAGTTCAGAGATCGGACATACGGAAGAAGAGAAACACTGACAGTCGGCGAGACAGCCGGTCTGACTCCGGAGACGCTGCTTTCGTTTATTTCCTTAGAAGATGGTGTATTTTCTATGGTGTTTGAGTTCTCCTGGTGCCAGCTGGAATTGAAGGGACCGAACTATTTCTGGTATGACCGACAGGAGTGGACGCCGGAGGATCTGAAAAGAGAGCTGTTTTCCAGTCACGAAATGGCAGGAGACAGGGGATGGTTTGGTGTTTGCACAGAAAATCACGATCAGCCCAGATCGATCGACCATTATCTGCCCCGGGAGGGAAGAAATTATTATGGGGCAACGATGCTCGCATCAATGTATCTGCTGCTGCGGGGCACGCCGTATGTCTATCAGGGGCAGGAGATCGGCATGAGAAACTGTGCGTATGCGTCGATGGACGATTACAATGATGTATCGACCCACAATCAATATAACCGCGCACTGGCAGATGGATTTTCACCGGAGGAAGCGCTGCGTCTGGTTCAGCTGGAAAGCCGGGACAATGCGCGGACACCGTTTCAATGGGATGATACAGAAAATGCCGGATTTACAACAGGAAAACCCTGGTTAAAGGTAAATCCCAACTATACAGGGCTGAACGCAGCACAGTAAGAGAGAGACGAGGATTCCGTGCTTACATGGTATAAGAAGATGATCGGGCTGCGTCTGCATTCCCAATGGTCAGAGCTGATCAGCGAAGGCACCTTTGCACCGGCTTATCGGGAGGAGAAAAATCTGATCGCGTATCGAAGAAGCTTTGAAGGCAAAACGTTGCTCGTACTGTGCAACATGCAGCCGGAAGAACGCGAGTTGACTCTGGTGGCTGCGCCCGGACAGGTGCTTGCAGACAACTATAAGGAAGCTGCTTTTACAGGTAATACGGTGCGTCTGCGCCCGTATGAGGTTCTGATCGCAGAGGAAGCATAACAGAAGGAAGCCGGTACAACGGCAGAAGGCGAGGAACTTATGCAGAGAAAAAATAATATCGTCCTGCGGCTGCACAGACAGAGAAAACCGGAGCAGGTGCTTTTGCCCCTTGTCCGGGAAGATAATGGAGAAGCTTTGCGGGTTATTTTGGAAAAGCAGGACAATGTGACAGCGGAATTTATCTATAGAACAGAAAAAAAGGTCAGATCCGGCTGGCTGAAGCTGGAAATTGAGCAGGACGGCTGCCGGAGAAGTGATAATCTGGAGGAAGAGCTTCCGGTTATTTTGGAAGTGGAAACGGAGATCCGGCCGGAGGCGATGACCGCAATGTATCTTTTAAACGACTGGTGGACAAGACCGGCATTTATCAATGACTTTTCGGAAATCCCGGAGCTGACACAGGCGATTTACGGAAAGCTGAGAAACGGATACTTTTTCCTGCTTCCAATGCCGGGAAAACAGTTTAAGACTCAGGTGAAGCCCGGAAGAGAGAATACGCTTATTTTTGGAATGAGCGCTTGCAAGGGCGGAATCAGCAAACTGGACGAGCCTGTTTATGCATATGCGGAGGCGGACAGTCTGCAGGAAGCGGTTCATGCGTGTATGGCCTGGGCGGCAGAGTATCACGGAATCCGTTTGAAAGAGGAACGGAATATGCCGGAGATGCTGAAATATCTTGGCTGGTGCAGCTGGGATGCATTTTATACGGAAATCAGTGAAGAAAAGGTTCGCGCAAAGGGCAGAGAATTTGCGGAAAAAAATGTGCCGGTGCGCTGGATGCTGATGGATGACGGCTGGCTGTCGGTGCATGGAGACGCACTCTATGACCTTGCGCCCGAAAAAGAAAAGTTCCCCAACGGATTTGCTCAGATGATCCGTGATATAAAGCGGGATACACAGGTGGACTGGTTTGGTGTCTGGCATGCGCTTGGCGGCTATTGGGGCGGAATCGAGCCGGGAAGCGACCTTGCAGCAAAAGAACAGGAGCATTTATATCAAAATGCACCTGGAAAGCTGATCCCGTGGCCGGATGCAGCCAAGGGCTACGGCTTTTACCGGGATTGGTATGAATATCTGAAGCGGGAGGGCATCAGTTTTTCCAAAGTGGACGGACAGAGCGCCGTACATAATTATTTTGAAAATGATCTTCCACTGATGACAGCGACGCGGGGAATGCACGGAGCGCTGGAGGGCGCGGCAGCGTACTTTGACGGTGCAGTGATCAATTGTATGGGAATGGCGGCAGAGAACATGTTTTCCCGTCCTCAGACAGCGGTTGCACGAAACAGCGATGATTTTGTACCAAAACGGGAGGATGGATTTGCAGAGCATTTGCTCCAGAATGCATACAATACACCCTACCAGGGCGAGCTGTATGTATGCGACTGGGATATGTTCTGGACAAGCCATGAGGATGGTCTGCGCCACAGCCTGCTGCGTGCGATCAGCGGAGGACCGGTGTATTTCAGCGATCGGATAGGAGAAACAGCCCCGGAGGTTGCAGCACCTCTCTGCTATGCGGACGGAAGGCTGCCGCAGCTTTTACGGGCGGCAAGACCGACACAGGATTGTATGTTTCGTGATCCCGGAAAAGATGGCGTGCTGAAGCTGACAAATGCCGGAGCATATGCAAATGGTAAGATCGGCGGAGTGATTGCCGTTTATAATCTGACCCATCAGGAACAGACCTATCGGATCGGTGCATCGGATATTCCAGAGCTTTCCGGAAAAAACTGCTGGATTTATGATTGTCGTAATCAGACTGCTGCGACCTGCAGTGCAGAAGAAGGCAGAGAATACCGCCTTGCAGCGGGAGACTTTACCTGGTTTTTGTTTGTGGAGGACACAGAGGGGAAAACCTTTGTGGGACTTGTGGATAAATACATCAGCTTTGATGCGGTACTGTGGATGCATGAGATCGGCGGCAGGCTAATGGGAGAAATCTGTGGCGGAAAGACCGTCGGATTTTTATCCAAAGAGCCTGTAAAGCGCGTGCTTTGCAACGGAGAGGATGTAACAGCGCAGGTGGAGAAAAAGGATTGCCTGTATTTGCTTGAGCTAAACGGACAGAATGCGGTAGTTGAAGTGGAATAAAAATCGCAGCACAACGCTGGCGGGGGCGCTGTGACATCCGCGTTCGAAATTGAAATAAAATCTGCTGTGCCCGCCGCGCGGCAAAAGGAGAGGAAAGAACATGAAAACAGCGCAGGAATATCAGAAAAGACTGCAGCGCCATTTGGATGAGCTCAAATGGCTGTACTGCGAATTATATCCGGGAAGAGAGGATATGTTTACCCAGTTATGTGAACAGATGGAAGCATGGTATCAGGACCGCCCGGAATCAGAAAAGAAGCTGGACCGGGAGCGGGAACAGGAGCCTGCATGGTACAGCCGCCAGGATATGCTTGGTATGATGCTGTATATCGATGCTTTTGCCGGCAATTTGAAGGGTGTGAAGAAAAAGCTGCCTTACCTGGAAGCATGCAACGTAAACTACCTGCATCTGATGCCATTTCTGGATACCCCGAAGGGAAAAAGTGATGGAGGCTATGCGGTAGCAGATTACCGGAAGGTGCAGCCGACTCTGGGTACGATGGAGGAGTTGGCTTCTCTGTGCAGCGCCTGCCATGAGAAAAAGATGAGCGTATGCATGGACTTTGTAATGAATCACACATCTGAAGACCATGAGTGGGCAAAGCGCGCACTGGCAGGAGAAAAGGAATATCAGGATCGGTATTTCTTCTATGATACACCTGACATTCCGCAGGAGTTTGAAAAAACCGTGCCTCAGGTATTTCCGACAACGGCACCCGGTAATTTTACCTGGAGGGACGAGTGCAAAAAATATGTTATGACGTCCTTCTATCCCTATCAGTGGGACTTAAACTATTCCAACCCGGTTGTTTTTAACGAGATGGTCTATAATATGCTGTATCTGGTGAATCAGGGAATTGATATCGTCAGGATCGATGCAGTCCCCTATATCTGGAAGCAGCTGGGGACAGACTGCAGAAACCTGCCGCAGGTACACACCATTGTGCGTATGATGCGCCTGATCAGCGAGATTGTATCCCCGGGAGTGATTCTTCTTGGAGAAGTAGTTATGGAGCCTGAAAAGGTTGTGCCATACTTTGGAACTGTAGAAAAGCCAGAGTGTCATATGCTGTATAATGTAACAACAATGGCTACCACATGGCATACTGTAGCAACAAGAGATGTCAGTCTGTTAAAGAAGCAGCTTGATATTGTAAATCGTCTTCCAAAGGACTATGTTTTCTTAAATTATCTGCGCTGCCATGATGATATCGGCTGGGGTCTGGATGAAGCGGCTGAGAACCGTTTTGATATTGACCCCCAAAAGCACAAGGAGTATCTCTACCATTTTTATGCGGGCGATTTTCCCGGAAGCTGGGCAAAGGGCGAGCTGTACAACTACGACCCTGCCACCGGCGATGCCCGCAGCTGCGGCACCACCGCCAGCCTGTGCGGCGTGGAGCAGGCACTGGAAAAAGACGACAAAACCGCACTGGACTACGCCGTGAAGCGTGACCTGCTGCTGCACACTGCCATGGCATTTTTGCAGGGCTTCCCCATGCTGAACTGCGGCGATGAGATTGCACAGCTCAATGGCTGGGATTACAAAAACGACCCTGACCGTGTAGAGGACAGCCGTAATTTGCATCGCACAAAATTCAACTGGGAGGACGCAAAGCAGCGCACCCGGAAGGGCACGCTGCAAAACCAGCTGTGGCAGGGCATGGAGCAGCTGCGCCAAATGCGGGCAGACCCCTGCTTTGCCCCGGATGCGTGGGTGACCACATGGGACAGCCACAACCCCGGCGTGCTGGCGCTGGTGCGCAAGCGCGGTGAGGAAACGCTGGTGGGACTGTTCAACTTTACCGAGTACCCGGCAGGGGCCAGTCTGGACGCTCTTGGCGGCGAGTATCACACCCCGGAGGGCACTTCCGTCTGGCTGGCAGATGTGGAGCTGGAACCGTATCAGGCGCTGCTGGTAAAAAACAAATAAATAAAACGAGTCATCCGGCTCTCTCTTTTCGCCAAAGTTTCCCTCGCTTTTTCTTGCACACTGCCGAAAGTGGCGTGTTTTCAAAGTTTTTTGTTGACACAACTCAATTTTTGTGGTAATCTATCTCAACAATTTAATATAACATATTTTACTTAGAGTTCCAGCTCGGCTCCCAAAGGAGCCGGAGCAAGTTTTTAACTTTCTTATCGCTACATAACGAACCCGAACCAAGGCCATCCCGGAAAGGATGGTCAGGTTCAGGTTGTTGTGTGGCGATTTTTTATTACCAAATCAGCAACGAACCTTGAAAACCGCATGACCGTCTGCATGGGATACCCGGCGATGACCTCGCAAAAGCGAGCCGGAAAACGCCGCCGAGAGGGGGCAGGAAATCCATGCAGGGAGAACGGCTAAACGTTGATTCCTCAGTTACCAGAAAACAATGTGGTCAATTTGACCACATTGTTTTTCTGTAACGCCAGTGAAAGGAGGGTCATCTCCATGTATATGACAAACGAAAAATGGGAGCAGAACAATCAGGATTATTTGAAAGAATCGTATGAGGAAACGGGTTTTACCGCCGGAGGATACGCCGTCCGCAAACTTATCTGCCGCGGCTGCGGTCGGGTGTTCTACACCACCATCTACACCAAGAAATACTGTCACAGCTACTGGTGCGGCAATCAGGCCAACAATCGGCGGCAGCGGGAAGACCGCCAAATGCGCCGTCAGGATTTAGTATGCCAGTGCTGCGGTGAAAAATTCACACCCAAACGTGCAGATGCCCGCTATTGCAGCAATGCCTGTCGGCAAAAAGTCTATCGAAAACGTATTACAGATGCTGCAAGTGCTCAAAATGAGCACTTGGTTAAGCGTAACGCATCTGCCAAATAAAACTCAGTCCCTCACAAATGGGGGAACAGAAATTCATCGACCTGTTACGGAAAACCAAGTGGTCAAAATGAGCACATCGTTTTTCCGTAACGCTTCAAGGTCTATTGAAAATCAAGTGCCGCCACCCGGCACTTGATTTTACCCGTAACAGAATCAGTTGGTCATTTTGGCCAACTGAAAAAGCCGGACAAGTTGGTGGACAGGGATTCGCAAATCTTTGACCGCCAGCTTGCCAAAATCAACGGGCCAAAATGGCCCGTTGAAGGGAGTCAAGGGGGAACGCCTTGCCCAGTGATATGATGCTGTGCGTCATATCCTACTGGGTATTATCTGGCGCAAAACGGCGGCAGATCCAGCAGCTTCGCTGCTGCGTTCTCTCCCAGCAAGCTGTTGAAATGAAAAAAGCCCCCGCTAAACCTTATACCAAAATCAGGAAAAAGTAATCAAAACAGGTTCACTTAGGGGGTCAATAATAGGCCTACGAAGCCCACGACTTTAGTGATTTCAGGTGCTATAATAATTGCAGAGATGCAGCATCTTAGCGATTTCTCCAAAAGAAAGAATAGCGATACAACAAGAAATGGGAACGATGCTTCCTACTTTCACCGAAAATTAGGAACTCTCGGTTCCTGTTCGAGTATGAGTTTCTCTGTTATACTTTCTGTAGGCTTCAAATGAAGAGACCCAGCAGTCACTGTGATCTAGTGCCCGCTTACGCTTTTTGGAAATTTTTGAAAAAAGTAGGCCTGACAGGCCCACTTAATAGGCCTACGAGGCCCACGACTTTCACAATTTCGAGTGCTATACTAAATACGGCGGTACGGCATTTTGGAGATTTTTGGAAGAAATAGACGTATGAGGTCTACAAAAGTTGACGTACAAGGCCCACGCGCTTTGCGGGAAATCCTGTTATACTTTTCTTGCAGAGCGAAAGCAAACTCTTCTAAGCAGAAAGCGACAAACGCCATGATCTCCCACTGAGGGAAGGAGCGGTAGGTCACTTTCTTTGCAGTATAACAAACACATAAATCCTTTTCTGAAAGGACTACCTCTCGATTCCGAGAGAAGATTTCAAGACACGGTCTTGAAATGCGAGAACCGTTGCTTAGAAGAATTGTATCACTCCTGTGATTTGATCGCACGAGTGACCGTACAAAAAATACAGGAAAAGAGGGATGTCTATCTGAAATTAACACGACACAACGGAAGAGCTGGGACCCACGGCACCTACAACCCCAAGCACAATGACCGCAGTTTCAACCTTGCCAACAGTGAGCACATTGACCAAAAGCGTGCCAAGGGCAATATCTACTGGGATTGCTATCACGGCATCCGCTCTGCATCCGACAAGGACAAACAGACGGCTGCATTCAGCGATGTGGAGAAGATGTTCTATGAAATCCACTATTCTCACTTTGTGGAGAACCAGAATGCCCGCAATGCGAAGATTCGCCACACCGAGCGCAACCGAACCATAGAGGACTTACTTGCAGGTAAGAAAACTTGCCCGGAAGAAACCATCTACCAGTTCGGAACGCTAGACGAACACGCATCGGTGGAAGATCTGGTTTTAGTGGTGACAGAGTTTATGTCCGAATTTCATGAGCGCTTTGGCACTCATGTTCATCTGCTGGACTGGGCACTGCATCTGGACGAAAGCACACCCCACATCCACGAGCGTCATGTGTTCGACTGCGAAAACAAGTACGGCGAGATCGCTCCACAGCAGGAAAAGGCACTGGAAGCACTGGGCTTTGAACTGCCCGACCCGGAAAAGCCCCTCAGCCGCCGGAACAACCGCAAAATCACCTTTGATGCCGCCTGTCGGAAGATGCTGTTCGAGATTGCCAAGCGGCATGGACTGGAATTGGAGGAGGAAGCGGAGTACGGCAACCGCAAATATCTGGAAAAGCAGGACTTCATCCTTGCAAAGCAGAAGGAGCAGCTTGCCGCCCAGCAGAACAAGCTGGACAAGCTGACCCTGAAAGTTTCGGACATGGAGACCCTGCTGGAAGATGTTTCGGCTGCGGCCTATGACAAGGCGGTGGAGGTCGTGACGGACGTGGTGCGCACCGAGACCCGCAAGGAAGATATGCGGATGATCGAGGACACGAAGAAGTGGGTGCTGTCCCCTGAACGCAAGGCTCCGCAA
>ERZ779896.2469-NODE-2469-length-12720-cov-6.204895_pt1 | contig 12720 bp, 6 predicted proteins | sample MGYA00511067_ERZ779896 | MGnify/ENA primary metagenome ERZ779896 (study PRJEB29588, sample SAMEA2161597) | human gut metagenome | biome: human gut; feature: human-associated habitat; material: faeces | place: Denmark | collected 2008/2010 ...
GTATTTGCCGTCATGATTCTGGTAAAAAGGAAAGGTGGAGCACTTGCCGAAATACGGAGAGAACATTTATCACCGGAAAGACGGTCGCTGGGAGGCGCGGTATATCGCCATGCGCTTGCCAAATGGCAAGGCAAAATACAAGTCTGTCTATGGGCGGACGCACGATATTGCAAAGAAGAAGCAGCTGGCAGCAATGCAGGCGCTGACACACGAAAGCACGGCTGCGTGTGAGCTGACGCTGAAAGAGCTTTTTTCTCAGTATCTGCTTCAAACCGATGTCAAACTCTCCACACGGGAGCGTTACCGTTTCATGCTGGAACGCCATATTCTGCCGCACCTCGGAGGCATTCCAGTGTCCAGACTGACGGCGAAAGAGCTTTCTAGTTTCCTTCTCTGGATGAAGCAGCACGGACGCCTTCACAGTGGCGGCGGTTTGTCCGCAAAAACAGTACGCGATCTGGCCGTGCTGATCAAAACACTGCTGCGCTTTGCTCAGCGGGAGTATCACTGCGTCTGCGACGCGCTGAACGCGAAGCTCCCGGCTTGTACGCAGAAGAAGATCGACGTATTTTCTGAGACGGAGCTTGCTGTACTCGGAAAAGCCCTATTCCCGTCAAAGAAGATCAGCCTTGCCGTTATGCTGGCGCTTCATGCGGGACTTCGCGTCGGTGAGGCCTGCGCGCTGCGCGTAAGCGATATTGATTTTCTTTCCGGGACGCTCCATGTCCGCCGGTCTGTGCAGCGCGTCACGCTGCATGGCGTATCCCAGCTTCTGGTGCAGCGCCCGAAGAGCGACAGCTCCGAGCGGATCATACCGCTGCATCCAGAGCTGCTGCTTTTGCTGAAAAGGATTTCCGCGAAGCTCCCGCCAGATGCCTATCTGATGACCGGTCGTGCAGACCGACCTATGGATCCGCGCACCTGCCAGTATCAGTTCACGGTGCTTCTGCGGCGCTGCGGCATCCGTCACCGCGGCTTTCATGCGCTGCGGCACACGTTTGCAACAAGATGTGTGGAGGCAGGCGCGGATATAAAAAGCGTCAGTGAGCTGCTCGGTCACGCGGACATTAAAACAACGCTGAAGCTCTATGTCCACCCGTCGATGGAGAGTAAGCGCCGCTGCATCCAGAGCATCGCTTTCCTGAAAATCGGCGCATGAGTATCTGAATATAACGACTTTTTGCATCCACCGGCACCCACGCCGGTGGATTTTTTCACGCGCATTTCCCGTCAGAACTCCCGTCAGCAGGCAGCCGGTGCTTGCCGCCACAGGCATTCCCGGTCTTATTCACGTGGATTGGGACACTTTACGTGAAAAAATCCTCGCCGTACACACGGTTAGGATACCACAAAAGAGAAAACCAATTCTGCGGTCATACAATTTCATACTGCGTGATTTTTGCTTGCCGAGGATGTGTAATCACAGGTCGCAGCCATGATTGGACTGAGCCTGTGATGAAAGAGGAAGGCTGTGTACATTGGGAGTGTACGCGGCTACTCGCCCGGAGCCGTAAGGATGAGCAAGATTCCAAAGTGGCACGCGGCAGAACGTAAGACAGCGTTTTGTTTGCAAGTCATGTGATCGAAAGATCGCCATTGTGGGGCTTGCCCCATGAGAAGGTAGGAGTCAGAGCGCGGATATAAATTACATCCATAGTCCAAGTCGGAAGAATCGCTATTCTCACTGCATGGGATTCTGTCTGGTTATGACCCCTGAAATGCAGAAGGCGGGCAAAAAACGTATGGTAGGCAGCACGATGATCTGCTTATTGTACTTGACACGGGCGTCAACTGTTCCCTCTTTTACGGAACAAGTGGCGCTCTTTTTGTATGTGTCATATCCAGATTATCCCATGATAGGGGTAGTCTGTGAAAAAGTACGATAGGAGGAAAAACGTATGCACGACGAAGAACAGCAGCTTCAAATCCAGCAGGAACCCCTGGACCCGCAGCTTTTGTCCCGCGTCAAGCAGATCATCGCGCGAAAGAACACTGAGTTTATTTTAGACCACCAGAATGACAGCCTTGAACAGCTCAGCGCCTACCTGAAAGCCTGTATGGATGACATCGGGCATCCCCCAGCGCGAGTAGAAGTAATCGGCGGTGATTTCTTAGAATACCGTTTTGAATCATGGTCGAAAGCTCTCCGCAGCTTTTATAGCGGCTCAGTATCTGCCAACCTTAAAAACCCGCCGCCGTTTGCAAATCGAAAAATCGTGCGCGACCTTTATGCGGCGTTAGATTCGCAGCTTCAAAGGGCGGATGCAGCCTGTACCAAGGAGGTACGGGCATGAAAGGCAAACCGTTCCGAGATCGAGACAACCGGGCGCTGCATGAGCGTCGGATGAAAGAGCGCACACGCATTGTTGTTACGCAAAAGAATATTGAATATATCCTTGCACATCAACACGATTCCCGAGAAGAACTTGCTCGCTACCTACGGCAATGCAAAAAGGAGCTGGGACACGTCCCAGCTCAGTCTGAGGTTATCGGCGGCGATTTACTGGCGCTTCGATTTGGCTCCTGGGCAACGGCCCTGAATTACAGCGGCTATGTGGACTACAAAGGTCCAGCCCTAAATGCGCTGCCGTTGGAACGCACAGCAATCTTTCAGGAAGAATATAACCGCCTGTCGGAGCAACATGTAAAGGATAAAGACGCGCGGAAGAAGCAGGCGAAAGAGAACCGCCGGGAACAAAAATCCGCCAAAAAGCGCGAGAAAAAAGCGGCAGCCGCGGGAGGCTCCAAATGAGCGGCGGCGCACGGAACCGTTTTGACGGTCAGCAGTGGCGCGAGGAGCTGATCCGCAAGCGCACAAAAGAAGCGCTCGCTGTCTGGCCGCAGGCAGAGCGATACCTCCATTTTAATGAGGAATATAAGCATCAGACCGCCATCTATGAGCAGGAGCGCGCTGAAAAGCTCCGTGCCAGAAAAGAGCGCAACGCCCAGCGCGAGAAAAAGCGCGGCGCGCCTGCTGCGCCGGTAAAACCGGAATCCGAATCTCCTTTCCAAACAGTCGAGGAAAGGAGGCCGCAGGATGCCGAACGGTAAAAAGCAGTTTCAGGGCAAAGGCCGCCGGTTTCGCGGCGATGTCTGGCTGGATGAGAAAATCACTGGGCGGACGATCCACGCGCTTCAGACGCGCGGCGTCAAGTTCCCCTCAAACGTCAACCCGCGTGGCACGCGGGAATTTAAGGACGAATACAAAAAGCAGCTCAAGCTGTTCCGGCAGGAACACGCCGCCAAAATCGCGGCGAAAAAAGAAGCGGCGCAGAAAGCTGCCCAGCAGCCTGCGGCGGAAGAAGCTGCACAATAAATTAGATGCAATCTGTTTGGGAACGGATTTGCACATAGACTGGCTTCATCCCCCTGAAGCCGACTGCCGAAATCCCCGGTTCCGAGCTGGGAACGCGGAACCGGGGGATCTCAAAACAAATCTACCGGGCCTTCGCCCGTCTCGAAATGATGAATCGCATCGACAACTGAATAGCCACAGCATGAGAGCATATTGCCCCGGCGAAGCGACGCGAAGAAACGAGCGCACCAACGGGCAGAAAACGCGGTCTACGTCGCGGCGGGCGGGAGCGCAGGAAGCGGTATTGTATCTGTGGCGTGAAAAGTCCTTTGTGGTCAACGGCGCAAGCCGTAGACATATGCGCCGACGCGGAGTGTTTCTCTTCCGCGCCGGTATTCCTCGTGAGAAACGATTTGTGTTGTAAACAATCACGCTGCTGTCATTCATGCGGCGGCAGCGCAAGATCGCAGGCATGAACAGCGCGGTCACACTTCCGGGCTGTGCTGGTGCAAAGGAAGAAAAATATAAAAGGAGAACAGAATATGAAAGCAAAGAAAATCGTTGCGCTCATGCTGGCACTCGTCATGGTACTCGCTCTGGGTACTTCGGCGTTTGCAGCAACCGGTGACATGAGCAACCCTGTCACTGTCTCTGGCGTCACCTTGACTTTTGGTGATACCGAGAATCCTACTTGGCCCGAATCCTCCATGTACTTTAAGGAAGTGTCGACCAATTCCTTCAGCGCCGTGTACAGCACCGACGGAACGACGGTTGACACAAGCTACTATCCCGATATTCTCTCGCTCTACATCGTGGGAGATATCAGCTCTGTCACGGGTTCAAACATGATTTTCGTGACCTATGACGATGACGGCACTCCCACGGAAACGACTACGACGACCGTGAACGCTGACGGCTACTACACGATCAAGCCGCAGTCTAATAGTTCCACAATTACCGTCAACAGCACCGTGACGGTGAGCTTCTCGGCACCGAACACCGCAACCTCGACTGGTGGCAGCACCCCGGCTGCTGTCAACGGCTATCTGCCCGTCGGTCAGTTTGCCCGCAACAACAGCTTTGGCTGGGGTATGCTCTACACCGACAACACGAACGTCAAGTCGGCCAGCAACAAGGCAAAGTTCCTTGATGGTTATATTTCCACCGGCGTCTCCCTCGGCATGGCTGGCGGCTACATCCAGTTCGACATGGGCAGCAACCCGATTAAAAACAACCCCAAAAACCCGTACGGCATTGACTTCATCGTTTACGGCAATGCATTCAAAGGTAATCCTGAGGCTGCTGGCGTCATGGTCTCCAATGACGGCATCAAGTGGTACACGCTGGCTGGTTCCCGTCACTACATGAATGGCACCAAGTGGGATCAGAAGATCTCCTATGTCCGCATTGAAGGTTCAGAACAGCGCGCGCTGAAGAGCACGTTTACTGCTGATGGTATCTACTACTCTGAAAACTACAATAGCCCCAGCGAACAGACACAGAGCGCCATCAACGCCGCAATTTCCGCTGCAAATTGGGACGTTGTCCCGGCATCTGGAACGGGTTCGGCGCTGAATCTGTCCTACTGGCCGGAGTGGACGCTCCGTGTGGCATCCGAGACCAATCCGGGCGAACGCTACGGCAACGTCTGGAAGATCGGTACGGACTCCCACATTCCCGCTGTCGCCTCCACTGCAAACAACGCCGGTGTCAACTGGGATAAGGCCGACAAAGTTACTGAAACCCCGAACGGCGCGGAGGTCATCACCTACTCCGGTCTAACGATCGTTCCGGACGACACTGTGGTTCTGAAGAATCAGGGCATTGAAAGCCCGTCGCAGGCGCAGATGACAGACGTTTATCAGTGGGGCTACGCTGATGTTCGTGTCAACGGCACGGCTTACGGTACCGCGATCAACCCGTATGCAAGCGCAGCGTCTGAGGTCACCGGTGGCGACGGCTTTGACCTTTCCTGGGCTGTCGATGAAAATGGCATGCCAGTTTCGCTTACTTCTGTAAAGTACGTTCGTGTTTACAGCGCGGTTCTGTTCAATGCAGGTATCTTCGGCGAAACATCCGCAGAAGTATGCGGTCTCTATGTCGCACAGGCTGATACTGCAAATGTTGGAGCAACTGGCTTTGCCACCGTGGCATCCTCCGCAGGCACAATGACCAATTCGATCAAGCGCCCCAATGTGCTTCGCGCTCAGACCATTACAGTTCCGACCGGTACAAATTCCACAACTCTGACGCTGTCCAGCAGTGCAGATAACTTCTATGTAAACGGCGTTTCTGTAGAAGGCAGCAGCATTGCAAAGACTGTTAGCCGTGCAGACGGCACTACGCAGTATTTCAGTGTTATTACACAGACCGCCAGCAAGGAAGCCAGCATTAACGTAATCAAGGTCGTTTTCCAGTAAGACAGTAAGGAGCATGGGTGGGCTGCGGTTATTACCGCAGCCCACCTTTTTTTATTATGAAAAAAATAGTTCGAGTCTGTATATTTCTCTTAATTATATCCTTGCTGACGACCATCGGTTTTGCTTCTGATATTCAAATATCGGATGGAACATCAACGTATGCAGTTACTTTCGATGAAGGAGCGAGTGCATATTTTGTTTTTGTTCCAAATGGTACAGATAGTATATGCATATTGCAGGACAGCAACGTTCCCATACTTGTTTATAATAATGACATGTATGGTTTAGCAAGTCCTGATGGCGAGGAAATGTTCAATGATTGGGGGCTTACTGCAGTAGGTAACTATGACAGTGACTCAAACGCATTTGTTCTCCCTATCAGCGCTTTCGACGATTCCTCCGATTATGACAGATACACGAAAAGTATCTATTTAATTGCAGATACTGATGGGACACAGTACACTCTCTATGTAGGATTCTCCAGCAGTGGAAATAATGCGCCAACACTTACAAGAGATAGTTACGCATCTACGACATTATATTTAGGAGAGGGACAGACTGTCTCATTTTCACTCAGCAACCTGTTCATGGATGCCGATGGAGATACGCTGACTTATAAATATTGCACAACTCCATCTGGTGAATACACACCCATTTCGGGTACGTCTTATTCAATTACCGGCAGCATAGAATCCGCTACCCTGTATTTCAAAGCGAGTGACGGAAAAGCGGATAGCGAAGACGTCTTTACCGTTACGGTCGTACCCGTTGATAAAGCTGCGCTGACTTCTGCGCTCGAAAGCGCCAAGAAGATTGCGGAGAGCAACTACTATTCCACTGCGGACTATTACAACGGAAACGTCTATCAGGCAAATAAGGTTGGTTTTTGGGACACATTTACTGCCGCCAAAACCTATGCCGAAAAAGTCAATACCGGCGCAAGTTCTCCTCAGGCGTTTATCAACTCCACAACGGAAGAGCTGACGCGCGCACAAGAGAATCTCATTTCCAAAAGCGCTTTGAACACCACCCCGCTTTACGAAGCACTTCAAAGAGTCAACAGTCTTGACTACACTGATCTTTCCCTGAAAGCGTACACGGAAACGAGCGCGGCGCTGTTCAAAGAGGGACGCGCCGATGCACAGAAGTATCTGGATTCTCTGTTTACCGGGGAAGAAGGAAAGCGCACGCCGTCGGACACGAACAAAAACGAGAACCAGGCTGCGTTTGACGCGGCGGTTGCCAAAACAAAGGCGCTGCCGACGCTGCTTGTCCACCAGAGTCTGGTTTCCTACAGCGAACAGAATACCAAGACCATTCAGGCTTTGGCTGCCCGTTACGGCGCAGGTGAAAATCCGGGCTATACGGATGAAAGCTGGGCGAATCTCCAGTCTGTGCGCACCGAGGCGCTCGCCTACGTCAAGGCGCATCCGGTGACAAGCAGCCTGACGCGGCAAGTGAACACAGATCTGCACAAGTATGCAGTAAACCTCTGGATCGCGATCTGTTCGCTCAAACCCGCCGCAGAACAGATCCGCGTCACGCTGACCTACACGGACGACTATCATCTGCGCGTCCCGTCCGGCAAGCAGGCTGACAAGAGCGGTCTGACGCCCGGTGTCACAAGCTATACGCTTGACAGCGGCACCACGCTGCGTCAGCTTCTCAATCAGATCGGGTACAAATATCCGGGCGGCGGTTTCGCAGCTGATCTGTATCCCGGTTTTGCCTCTGACGCAGATGCACGCCGCTATTATCAGTGGAACATCTACGTCAACGGTGTCCAGCAGGGTGTCGGCTTCATTGCCGACGAAAACGAGACGGATTACCTGAAGCTGCCGCTCCGCGACGGCGATAAGGTGCAGATCGCGTTCTCCGAAGCGCCGTCCTACGCCTACAACTACATCTACCGCAAGTTGGCAGAGTGGGACGAGACGGCCAGTGTACTCGGCACGCTGCGCTTTGGCAAGGACAGCAGCACGAGCGCTGAAGCTGGTGCCGAGCTGTCCCTGACCGTTGAGGGTGCGAAGACGGCGCACCTCTGGAGCTATAACGGCAGTTACGCGCCCTATGCAGGCGCAAAGATCGCCGTCTACGGCCCCAAGACGGACGCTGGCTACCCAACCAAGGCAACCATCCTCGACGCGGTGACGGATGACAAGGGCAAGACCTCCATCAAGCTCTATGCCGAGGGCACATATCTTGTCACGGCGTTTGAACCGCGTGAAAACGACGAGTCCACGTCCACCTTCTACTCGGGTATGGCGGCTGCGCCGTATCTCGAGGTCACGGTCGGCGCGTCCAACGACGCAACCGGCGTGAAGAAGGAACTCAAAGCCGAGCTTGACACGATCTTCAACGCCTATCCGCAGGAGCAGTTCCGCGCGGCCGCGTGGGAGCAGCTGAAAGCGGCGTATGATGATGCCGTTGAGGTTCTGAACAGCTCCGGCAGCACCGTTTCCGAAGCACGCGCGGCGCAGCAGACTGCGATCGAAACGATCCAGAAGCTGCAAAACGAGATGCTGGGCGACAACGAGGATTCTGTGAGCCGTTTCCGTAAGTATCTTGCCATGCTGCCCGATGATACCAGCAAGATCACAAGCGCGGAAAAGGTTAAAGGTGCTGTCAAGAACATGCAGGCTGCATATGACGCGCTGAACTCGTATCAGAAATCGCTGCTTACCGGTTCGGAGCAGCAGAAGTACAAGGCAATCGCGGACTATATGAAGCAGCATGGCGACGATCTGCCCAAGCCGACGTCCTATAAGCTGAATCTCGTTGTCAAGGGCGACAACGACGAATCCACAAAGATTCTGAACGCCCTGTACGATTCCCTGCGTAAGAATCCTGCGAAGCAGGACCGCGGTACCAGCGGCGGCGGCGACCACACATATGCAATTCCGATTGCAACGCCGTTCTCCTTCGGTACATACAGTCAGATAAACGAACGCTTTACCTCGTTTGAGGCTGGAGCGGACGGCACCATCGCAGTCGAGCCGCTGACATATGTCAATATTGTAACAGATCTGACGTATGCCGCCTACTTCCAGACGCGCGACGCCATCTTCCTGCAAGGCAAGGATTCCTACACAACGGATTCTCGCTGGGCGCTGACCGACGAGAACTTGATCTGCACAAAAACTGGAAGGTCCCTGTACTATGCCGCAGATGGCAGTCTGACACTCTGGATCAATGACGAGCTGTACGAACTCAAGAGCGTGACCTATTCCGGTATCAGCAAAAATGACATTACCGGAAAATCACTGACGATCTACGACGCCGACCTTGACAGCAACGGCAAGCAGTACAAAGGCAAGGACTATCAGTGGATCAATGTTCAGTTCAGGTCCGGTCTGCAAACCTTTACCATGCCCTATGAGGATGTAACGATCACGATCACTTGGGCAAAGGCTGAAACGCTCGATCAGACGAGAAAAGCCGCGAAAAAGGCTGTTCTGGCTGAGTTCAACTCCTACGTCAAGTCGGACTACACCGACGAGAACTGGGCAAAGCTCGAAAAGGCAAAGGACGACGGTCTGGCTGCAATCACTGCGAGCAAAACCGCAGCTGACATTACCACCGCAAGAAAAGCCGCGATCAACGCGATGGCCGCTATCCCGACAAAGAATGAGAACGGCAAAACCGGCGACATCGGCACGAAATACCCGTTCAAGGATTCCAAGGTCGTCGGCCGCGTCCACGTGATCGTCGAGAACACGACGTTCGAGAGTGAAACCCTCCCGGCTTCGCTGAAAAAAGAGTTCATCAACAACTGGTATGACCTGACCGAAGACGACAGCATGATGACCGTGATCCTCAAGGCACTTGAGGGCGAGAAGTATCACTGGCAGGGTGGCGCAGATGACTACGCCATTTCCTACCTGGCTTCGGTCGAGAAAGACGGCGGCACGCTTGCAGAGTTCACCGGCGGCGGCAACTCCGGTTGGATGGGTACGCTGAACGATTGGTTCGTGAACAAGGGCTTCAACAGCTTCCGCTACTCGGATGGTTCGCTGCAGGACGGCGATTATATCCGCGTCATGTACACGACCGCGCTCGGCGCTGATCTCGGCGGCTCGTGGAGCAATACCAGCACGACGCTCAAATCCCTGAACGTCAGAGGCGGTACGCTCTCGCCTGCTTCTCTCTCCTCCGGCGTGACGGACTATGTCCTGCAAATTACGGAGTCTGAGGCGACTGTTACGGTTTCCTACGAACCGACGAACAAGAACTATCAGGCGCGTATGTATCTCAATAATTACAATAACGAGAACAGCCGCTACAACAGTGGCAGCCGTATGCAGGTCACGTCCGGTGACATCATCTACATCGGTGTCGGCGAAGCTGGTTGGCCCAGCATGAACGAAGCCAGCCCGGCGACAAGGTACACCATCCGCGTTGTCATTCAGGGTAATCTCGAAGATTTGCAGGCACTCATTGCCCGTCTGCCTGCTGCGTCGAAGCTGACGCTTGCGGACGCAGAGGACGTCGAAACGGCATATAGTCTCTATCAGGCGCTGGGCGAAGATCAGAAAGCTGATTTCGGTTCACCCAACTACAACAAGCTCATGGCTTGCTATAAGAGACTGCCGATTCTTAGAGCTGTTTCTAAGGTAACAACCGCCGCAAACAAGCTTCCGCAGAATCCTGCCAACCTGACACTTGCTGACAAGCAAATCGTCGCAGACGCGCAGACCGCGTTGGATGAGCTTACTGCGCTTGGCGCAGAAACCGAAATCAGCGCTGCTATGCGGAAACGGATCACCGACGCAACCGCGAAAATCTCCCAGCTGGAGGTTGACCGGGTTGCGGCACTGATTAACGCCCTGCCCGACCCAATTTCGGGGGCTGAACGTGCGCAGTACGACGAAGCCAAAGCGGCATACGACGCACTGACCACGGAGCAGAAAAACAAGATCGGTTCGCTCACGTATCAGAAGCTCTTGAAAGCAAAAGAGCAGCTGGACGCAAGCGAAACGCCGAGCAACCCGGCGGATTGGCAGACGCCGTACCACAAGACACAGGTTTATCTGAAGTCTGCGGTCCCCAACCCGATTGTTGACTCCGTAAAGGGCGAATGGGCAATCATCGGTCTTGCCAGAAGCGACGCATCCATGTCCACAAACTACTACAGCAGTTACTATGACAGAGTTGTAGCCTATGTGGAGGACAAAATTAACAATGAGGGGCAGCTGCATACTGTAAAATCGACCGAAAACGCCCGTGTTGCCCTTGCAGTAACTGCAATCGGCAAAGACCCGAGAAACGTCGGTGGTCACAATCTTCTGACTGCGCTGAATGATGTGACTTATGTGAATCAGCAGGGCGTCAACGGTCCGATCTGGGCGCTGCTTGCGCTGGACAGCAAGAATTACGATGCTCCCGGCCGTGAAGCGCTGATCACATCCATTCTTGGGCAGCAGTTTAAAGACGGCGGCTGGGCAGTTACTCCGGAGGGAAGTACGCCCGCAACCACCGCTGATGTCGACATGACGGCAATGGCAATCCAAGCGCTGGCTCCGTACTACAACACCCGCAAGGATGTCAAGAACGCTGTCGATAAAGCGCTGATCTGCCTGTCCGGAAAGCAGTTGGGAGACGGTCGTTTCCAGTCGTGGGGTACCACGAACTCTGAATCTGCGGCACAGGTCGTTGTTGCGCTCAGTGCGCTCGGTATCGATGCGGACAAGGATACCCGCTTCGTCAAGAGTGGCAATTCCGCACTTGATGGACTCCTGTCCTTCGCCGTAAAGACTGGCGGCTTCGGTCACGACGATAATGTTGTCAACCAGATGGCAACGGAGCAGGCTTATTATGCGCTGGCTGCGTATGACCGCTTCGACCGTAAGGCAAACCGTCTGTACGACATGCGCGACGTTGTGCCGATGGAAGATGTGGATGTGCAAGGTGTCATCGACCTGATTAACAATATTGGCTACGTTGACGAATATAGCTATAACCGCATCGCGGACGCACGCAGCGCCTATGACAACCTCTCTGCTGCCGACAAAGCGAAGGTTACAAACTACAGCATTCTGGAAGATGCCGAGGACGCTTACAAGACAATCCTCCGTAAAAAGCAGTCCGAGCGTTACAAGGAACTCAAGGCGCACTATGACGATCTTCTGAACGACAAAACCAAGAAGTACGGTACCGCCGCAAAGAAGAAACTCGCAAGCATTCTCCAGCAGGCACAGACGGATATGAACGCCGCAGTTTCTTGCGAACGGGTGGAGGAAATCTTCCAAAAAGCCATGTCCGATCTGGATGCTGTGAAGCCGGGTGATATTGAAGTCACCTTCCGACTCATCGGTGCGCTGGAAGCAACACAGGACGTAAACCTCACAAGTGACAGCTACCTGCCCGAATACGTCACATGGGTTCCCACCAAAACGTATGCGCTGCAAGAGAATGCTACGGTTTATGACCTCTTTACCGAGGCCATGAAGGATGCCGGCTTGCGGTATATCGGTGCGGAAAGCAACTATGTCAGCACCATCTATGCCCCGTCCTGCCTTGGCGGATACACCTTGAGCGAGTTTACCAATGGCACGCGCTCCGGCTGGATGTACACCGTCAACGGCACACACGTCAACAAAGGTCTGCAATACTGGACGCTGAACGACGGTGATGTAGTCATCTGGCACTATGTCAACGACTATGCCCACGAAGTCGCAGACTGGTTTGACGATCCGAATTACCCGTCGCTTGGCAATGGAACCTACTACAACGGCTGGCTCCGCGCTGCGGACATCAGCCCCGAACAGTATGTCAATGAGCTGCTGGGCAAGATTTTGAAGGTTGGCAAGAACGGCACGGTCGAACCGAAGCTGACATTCCAGCACATCGGCAAGTCTGTTACCTTCACCTTCAAACCGGACACCGGCTATAAGGTCAAGGACGTCAAGGTCAACGGCAAGTCTGTCGGCGCAGTCAAGACCTATACCATTGACAAGCTCACGGTATCGACCAGAATCGAAGTTGAGTTCACCAATGGTAAACTTC
>ERZ779896.2470-NODE-2470-length-12716-cov-2.492299_pt1 | contig 12716 bp, 8 predicted proteins | sample MGYA00511067_ERZ779896 | MGnify/ENA primary metagenome ERZ779896 (study PRJEB29588, sample SAMEA2161597) | human gut metagenome | biome: human gut; feature: human-associated habitat; material: faeces | place: Denmark | collected 2008/2010 ...
ACAGCATAAAAAAGCAAGCGATAGGGGCATATTCATGAAAACTTTATAGGTGATCAAAAAGAAGCGCATTTTAAAACGCAAAAACGGCAGTGCAATTCGAGAAAAACAGCAAAATACAGGATAGCCTTAGCCGAAATGCACAAAAAACTCTTTTTTTCCAAATCATAAACAGCTTATGAACAAAATGTGACTTTTTATTCGGTTTTCTCTTGATTTTCGCAAAATTAGAGGCTATACTATAGGTAACAATTCCTGTTTTTCCGATGTGTGCAAACCATAACTGGTCAAAAAAACGAAGAACAGGAAATTCTTTAATTTATAGGAGAGTGAACATCCTTGGACAAATTCTTCAAAATTTCCGAGCGTGGCTCGAACGTCCGCACAGAGATCATTGCCGGTCTCACGACGTTCTTCGCGATGGCTTACATCGTAGTCACGAACCCGAACCAGATTGTTAGCTTCAACCATCTGGCTCCGGATGCCGACCCGGCCTTCCAGCAGATTTGGAACGCTGTGTATGTCGCATCCATTCTGGCAGCAATCATCGGTACGCTGCTGATGGCTCTGTATGCGAAGATGCCGTTTGCACAGGCTTGCGGCATGGGTCTGAACTCCTTCTTCTTCGTATCCTTCATTCTGCCGGAAATCATCTCCGGCGGCGACGTCATCAAGGGCTACCATGCAGGCCTCGTCATCATTCTGGTTTCCGGTATTGTCTTCCTGCTGTTCTCTGTCACGGGTCTCCGTGTCAAGGTTGCAAAGGCTCTTCCGGACTGCCTCAAGAAAGCAATCCCGGCCGGTATCGGTCTGTTCATCGCTTTCCTCGGCTTCCAGAATGTCGGCATCATCCAGACTAACCAGTACACGCTCGTTCAGTTCGTTGATATCCACGGCGCACTGAAGGCAGGCGCATTCTTTGCGGATGTTGAAGGTGTAAAGGCATTTATGCCGGCCATCCTCGCATTCCTCGGTCTGCTCGTCATTGCAATTCTTGAAAAGCACAACGTCAAGGGCGGCGTGCTCATCAGCATCGCAGGCATTTCCGTTCTGTACTATCTCCTTTCCGGTACGACCCCGACCTTCGACATGAGCCAGATCGGCCAGACCTTTAAGGATTTCGGCTCCATCGGCATCACCGGTGTGTTCCAGGCTGACGCTTGGAAGCGTGCGTTCACAGGCTCTGAGCTCGGCGGCATCTTCTCCGCAATCATGCTCATCGTTACGTTCTGCCTCGTCGATATGTTCGACACCATCGGCACCCTGTACGGCACCGCTTCTCAGGCAAACATGCTGGACAAGAACGGCGATCCGATCAACGTTAACCAGTGCATGACCAGCGATTCCGTTGCAACGGTTGCGGGCGCTGTTTGCGGTACTTCCACCTGCACCACGTTCGTTGAGTCCGCTGCTGGCGTTGGCGCCGGCGGCAGAACCGGCCTTACGAGCCTTGTTGTTGCAATTTGCTTCGCGGTTTGCCTGTTCCTCAGCCCGGTCGCTTCTCTTGTTCCGACCTGCGCTACGGCTCCGGCGCTCATCTATGTCGGCGTTCTGATGATGAAGGGCTTCGCAAAGGTCGATATGTCCGACCTGCGCAGCGCTGTTCCGGCGTTCCTCGCTCTCATCATGATGCCGCTGACCTACTCTATCTCCAACGGTATCGGTATCGGCGCGATCGCTTATGTGCTCATCACGCTCTTCACCGGTAAGTACAAGAAGAACGACATCGGTATCACCATTATCGCTGCGCTCTTCGTCATTAAGTTTGTCTTTGTTACGATGTAATTCGTACATAAAACGAACTTTAGCTTGAGATAACATAAGAGGCGCTCGCTTGTGATTTTTCACGGCGGGCGCCTTTTTTCGTTTTATTGCGCGGTTTTGTCCTGCTATACTTTGGGCATATCGGACGAGTAAAAGGAGCAGGCGATGAAACAGGCGGATAGTTTGCTTTTAAACGCGTTGAAAGCAGCGATACATAACGAAAAAGCGGTGCTCGGTGTGCTGCCGCAGGAAACACAGACGGAGCTTTTGCGCCAGGCGGTGCGCCACGGCGTGCTGCCGCTTGTTCTTGATGCGTGCGGCAAGGCACTGAAAGCTGCGCGGCAAATGGCGTTTTGCCAAACGGCAGAGCAGATTTTGAAAACGCAGGTATTTTTACAGCTTTACAGCAAGCTGCGCGAAATGAAATTGCATCCGCTCGTGCTGAAAGGCCCGGTGTGCGCTGTGCTGTACCCGAAGCCGGAGCTGCGGCTGTTCTCGGATGTCGATTTACTGGCGGTTTCGGGTGAATTTGACCGCACACGCAATGCTTTATTGCGTCTCGGCTGCCGCACAGCAGGGGAGAGTGTCGATCCGCTTGAACAGACATTTTACCTGCCCGGCAGTCCGCTCGTTTTAGAACTGCACGGCGCGGCGTTCCCGGAAAACGATGCGTACGGGCACATGAACGCCTTTTTCGCGCATGAAAAGCTGCGCACGGAAACCGTTTTCGTGCAGGGCGAAGAAATTTATACGCTCGGCGCGAACGAGACGTTTTTGTACCTTTTGTGCCACAGCTTAAAGCACTTTCTGCACGGCGGGTGCGGCATCCGCGTGGTGTGTGATTTGCTGTTGTTTGCCGAAAAGCATGAAAAGGAGCTTGACAAACTGTATTTGCGCCGCTGCTGCGAAAAGCTTTCGGCACTCGAATTTTTGACAGCGCTCTTTGAAATCGGCGAGAAATATCTCGGCTTTGAGAAAACGGAAAGCTTAGCGCTGCTTCGTGTGCACCCCGCGCCGGATGAGACTGCGCTTTTAGAGGATATTTTGGCAGGCGGCGTGCATGGTGCGGCAGAAAAAAGCCGCTTGCACAGTGCGAGCATGACGCTGCACGCGGCGGCTGTGCAGAATACAGGAAAACGCGAGCGCTTTTCCGTGCTGCGTGCGGCGTTCCCCTCTGCAAAAGCGCTGCATTGCGCGCCGCATAGCTTGCCTGCCGCATGGGGAAGGCGACTTATACGCTACGGTAAGGAAAACATTCAAAACCGTACGAGCCTTAGAAAAAGTGTCGAGATCGGCAAGCGGCGCGTGGCGCTTCTCAAAACATATCACCTCATAAAATAAGCCGGCGGCTGCGCCCAACTCGGGTACAGCCGCCGGTGCTTTATTTTGGATTAACGGATGCGGAACGTCTTGATCTCATACGGCTTGATGGTGAATTTGAATGTACTGCTTTCGACCGGGACATCCGTGAGCGCATTCTCCTGCAAGTCACACTCCGTAACGGAAGCGATGGGGCGGTTCCAATGCAGTTTTGTCGTTGTGCGGGCGTTTTCACATTCGTACAGACGCACGATCACGCCGTCGCCGTCTTCCGCCTGCTTGACGGTTTCCAAAATGACGTTTTTGGCGTCCACACTCGCGAGAGAGTACGCTTCGCCTGCTATGCCGCCTGCGGTGGCGCGCACAGGCTGATTCAGGAAGTACGCCTGCGCTACGGTCTCCGCGCTGCGCCATGTTTCGGCGTGCGGGTAGAGCGCGTAGGTGAATACGTGCATCTCCTGATCGGCGACAGGGTTCGGTTCTGTGCCGGATTTGATGAGCGTCAGCGCCATTTCGCCGTTGTGCACGGAGTGACCGTATTTGCAGTCGTTTAACAGGCTGATGCCGTAGTGACCCTCGGAAACATCGATCCACTTTTGGCCGCAGCTCTCAAAGCGTGCCTGATCCCAGCTCGTGTTCTGATGTGTTTTGCGCGTCACGTTGCCGAACTGAATCTCAAATGTTGCTTCGTCCGTGTGTACGTCCATCGGGAAGTGGGCTTTCAGGAGGTGCTGGTGCTCTTTCCAGTCGACCGTCGTCTCAAAGTCGATGCGCGGGCACGCGGCGTAGAAGTGAATTTTCTGGCAGATGACCGAACGGCTGACCTTGCGCTCCATCTCGAGAGTTGCGCGCACGGGGCCGCGTTCCGTCCATTCCATGCGCTGCACGATGCGCAGACGGTAAAGCTCATCACAAATGCGCTCCACACGTTTAGCGAGATACCTCATAGTTGCAACTCCTTTTCTATAGCGGTTTGGGGTTTCGTAAAGACTGGCGCTTTTGACTTGATTTTAGCATAATAAGGTACAGAAAACAAGATAAAATGCACAGATTCTTCCGGCTTTTCATACGTTAGAATTGTCTTTATGCACACGTCGCGTCGAAAATGCAGAAAAACAAGTTATTTATGCACAGAACACAAAAAATAATTGAAAATCAGCGGAAAGTACGCTATACTAAATCTATAAATCAGAGCGTATTTTGAGAAAAGCAACGGTGGCTCAGCCCCGAAAAACAGCGGTTTTGGAGTGCTGTATTCAAATCACATCACATAGAAAACAGAGGAAAAAATATGCGAAATAAGGCTTGGATCCTTTTGCTTTTTGCCACGCTTATTGCGCTGCTTTGCGCATGCAGCGATACGGCACAGCAACCGGAGACGGAAAAACCGAAAATACGTATCGGCGGCACAACGTATGCGCCGTATTTTTACCGCAATATCGGCGGCAACTATACCGGCATCGACGTGGAGATTGCCGAGGAAGCCTGTGCGCGTATCGGGTATGAGCCGATCTTCGTGGAGCTCGATATTGACAAGGGCTTTGAGCTTTTGGATGAAGACTATGTGGATTGCCTTTGGTGCTGCCTGACGATGGAAGGCAAAGAAGATAAGTTTATTTGGGCAGGGCCGTATATGTACACGCAGCGCGTGGTCGTGGTGCCGGCGGACAGCGAGATTGAAACACTGGAAGACCTTGCCGGAAAGTGCGTGGCGGTGCAGGCCGGCTCTATAAGCGAGGAGATCATTTTAAAAGGGCTGAACCCGAATTTGCCGGAGATTACGGACCTTTCCACATTCAGCACGATGGGCGAGGTGTTTACTTCGCTGCGCAAGGGCTATGCGGATGCGGCCATCGGGCATGAAAGCTCGCTGAGATTATATACGGACGAATACCCGGACGGCTACCGCTACCTCAACATGAACATGTACAGCGACGCCGTGGGCGTGGCATTTAAACCGGACGGCGATGCAGTACTGGCGGAAAAGCTGACGCAGACGCTGCTTGAAATGCGCGAAGACGGCACAATGGCCGCTATTGTGAAAAAATATGGGTTGGATGCCGAAAAAAGCGTGAACGGAGGTACCGAATGATGCCGAAGTTCAAGGGAAAAACAAAACCGAAGCTCCATAAGCCGAGCATGGAAACGGTCATGCGGTGGATGGTCACGCTTCTTCTCGGCTTTGTTGTGCTGCTGCCGGTATTTGCAGGCGTAACACAGTATGAACAGAACAAGGCGAAAGCGGATGTTGAGGACGTACTCGCTTTTATGCAGACGAGCTGCCGTAAGTACGACAACTACCGCTTGGCCAATACCACCGAAGCGCTGCAAGATATTTTGACCAAAGTCAAAACACTGACGGCGTACCGTTACGAAGAGGAAGATGCGCTTTTAAACGAAAACCGCTTACAGAGCTATGCGAAATTTCAGTATTTGACCGGCATTTTTGTTTTGGATGAAAATTTCTCCGTGCTGGCTCATTACGACAAAGCGGGCAAGGATGAAAGTCTGCTGCTTAGCCAGATAACTGGGGACAAAAATGCGACGGATATTTTGAACTATCCGCAGAAAACCTATGCCGACCAGATCTGTATAAACGACAATACGTATAACTACGCCATTTCCGCACGGCAGGATAAACCGGGCCTCGTTATTTGCTATACGGATATCACGCGCTTTCAAAACGATAAAAATGAGCTTTCTCTCTCCAATATGCTGGATGCTGAAATGTTCCGGCAGGATGTGACCGTCGTCATCACGGACGGCATGCGCGTTATCAGCACGAATTGCGAGCAGCTGGAGAACACGCTTGTGCAGTATTATCCTATTGCTGACGTGCTCGTTGGAGGGGAGCAACTTACACCGGACACATTGCTGCAATTAAAAAACGACAGCGGCACATGGTACGGTATGTTCACCCAGTACAGAGATTATTATTTGTATGCCTTTTTCCCGAGTCGCGTAGTCTACGCAAGTCGCCGCGGTTGGATGCTGCTGTTTACGGCAATCTACCTGTTTTGCGGCATGGGGTACCTTATTTGGCGGCAGTACAGTAAAAAGCGCCGTCTGCTGCGTATGGAAAAAGAATACCACCTTGTCAGCGCCATTTCGAGCATTTACCTGTCAAACCTGCTCATTCACCCGCAGGACGATACATGGGAGCCCGTTGTGCAGAGTGAGCGCATGAAAGCAATTACAAACGGTGTTTTAAGCGCAAAAGCCATGCTGGAAAAGTTTAACACCGAGTGCGTAGCCGAGGCGTACCGGGAGGAATTCCGTGCGTTTACGGACCTCGATACCGCTCAGCAGCGCTTAGAGGGCAAGGCTTTTGACGGCTTCACAATGGAAAATGTGGAGGGCAAGTGGTACCAGCTTCTTCTTGTGCCGCAGCGCCGCTTTACGCACCGGGAAAAGCCGAGCTCACTCATGCTTTTGTTCCGCGATGTTTCGAAGCAAAAGGAGCGCGATATGGAATATCAGGAAAACCTGCGCCGCGCAGCAGAGGAAGCTACCCTTGCAAACGCCGCCAAAACGGATTTCCTGCGCCGCATGAGCCATGACATCCGCACACCGATCAACGGCATCCGCGGCATGGTACAGATTGCCGACCGTTTCCCGAATGACGCGAAAAAGCAGGCGGAATGCCGCGCAAAGATTATGCGGTCTTCGGATTTTCTTTTAGAGCTTGTAAACGATGTGCTCGATATGAGCAAGCTGGAATCCGGCGAAATGCAGCTTGAGGAAGTGCCGTTCAATTTGAACGAGCTGCTGCACGATGTGGGCACGCTGCTCTCCACGCAAGCGCAGGCGCGCGGTATTACGTATACCATCACAATGGAAGATAAGCGCGAAAAGCATGTCATCGGTAGCCCGCTGCATTTAAGACGGATCTTTCAAAACATCGGCGGCAACGCCATCAAGTATGGCAGAGCCGGCGGCTATGTACATGCTACGTGCAGCATTGTTTCACAAACAGAGAACACCGTTCGCTACCGCTTTATCTGTGAAGATAACGGCTGCGGCATGAGCGAAGAATACCAAAAGCATATGTTTGAGCCGTTCTCGCAGGAAAATTCCGGTGCACGCACTACGTATCAGGGTACAGGGCTCGGCCTTTCCATCGTGAAAAAACTCGTGGATGCCATGGGCGGCACCGTCACCGTGGTCAGCGAAAAGGGCGTGGGCACCACATTCATCACGGAGATTCCGCTGAAGCTCGACCCCGCGGCGTTTGATGCCGAAAAGCCGGAGGAAGAGATCGATACCACCGTGTTCCGCGGGCTGCATGTGCTGCTTGTGGAGGATAACGAAGTGAACATGGAGATTGCGGCGTTCCTGCTTGAGGACAGCGGCGCCGAGGTCACAAAAGCATGGAACGGCGCAGAGGGGCTGGAGAAATTCAACGCCTCGGCCCCGGGTACGTATGATCTCATCTTAATGGACATCATGATGCCTGTGATGAACGGTTTGGAGGCGGCAGAGAAAATCCGCGCGCTCGACCGCCCGGATTCGGAGACCGTGCCGATCTTCGCCATGACGGCAAACGCGTTTTCCGACGACGCCGCCCGCAGCCGCAAAGCCGGTATGAACGAGCACCTCACAAAGCCGCTCGACCTTGAAAAGATCACAAAAGCGGTGCGCAAATACTGCAAGAAAAATAGCCGATAAAAGCCATAAAACGGCGGCGTGCCTTTAAAAGCGGTTGCGCCGCCGCCTTTTTATGGGCTGCAGTGTGCCTGTTTCTACCAAAACACCAATGTGCAGAAATTTCATAAATTGATTCTGAAAATAAGATGAATTCCTGTGGGAATTTTCTCCACATGAAGCTTGAAATCATAGTGTTGATATGATAAAATAATAGCGCGAATTTTGCAATTCTGGTGCTTTATGCAGAAAAAGAGAATTTTGGACGCGGTTTTCGCATTTTAAGCCTATAAAACTGCTCGATTATGCGAAAAGCAGCATAAATATACGAAATACGAAGCTCGGTTTAGAAAGGGAGGACGTTCCATGGCTTATATGCGACTTGGCGATCTGCTGATTGCGGCAGGTGCCATTACGCAGGAGCAGCTTGAAGAAGCGCTGACCATTCAAAAGCAGAAGAAAGAACGTCTCGGCGACGTTCTGATTGAAAGTAATATCATCACGGAACGTCAGCTCATTGAAGCACTGCAAATGCAGCTCGGCGTCGATTTCATCGATTTAACGGCGATCTCTATTCCATTAGAGCTCGCCAAATTTGTGCCGCGCGCCATCGCGAAAAAATACAACGTGGTGCCGGTAAAGCTTGTAAAAGACGAGCTCTTTGTTGCCATGAGCGATCCGTTGAACTTCGTTGCGCAGGAAGAGATTAAGGCCGCTTCGCATAAGCGCGTTGTGCCGATGATCTCCACGCGCCGCGCGACCGAGCAGGCCATCGGCACATTGTACGGCAGCGAAGGCACGGCCCGCGCCATTGAAGAAATGAAGCGAGAGGTCGGCACATCCACACCGGATATCGTGCCGGTGCAGATGAACCAGACGGATGCCGGCAACGCGTCTGCCGCGCCGACGATCCGCTTTGTAAACTCCGTCATTGAGCGTGCCTTTTTGGAGCGCGCGAGCGACATCCACCTTGAGCCGCAGGAGGGCGAAATGGTGGTGCGCATGCGTATCGACGGCATTTTGAGAAAGATTTTGACCGTGCCCGCGAATTTGCAGAGCAACGTTATTTCCCGCCTGAAAATCATGGGTGGCATGAATATTTCCGAGCGTAAGATCCCGCAGGACGGCCGTGCCATGGTGCAGGTGCGTCACCACGAGATCGACCTGCGTATCTCGTCCATGCCGACGATCTACGGCGAAAAGATTGTTTTGCGTTTGCTCGATAAATCCGGGCATACGATCACGAAGCAGTCCATCGGCCTTGAGGGCACAGACCTGCAAAAGTATGATGCGCTGCTCAAAAACAGCAGCGGCGTGATTTTGATTGTGGGCCCGACCGGTTCCGGTAAATCCACGACGATGTGCGCCATGCTGCAGGAGCTTGCAAATGAGGAAACGAACCTCATGACGCTGGAAGACCCGGTGGAATACAACATTCCGGGCGTTAACCAATGCCAGATCAACGAAAAGACCGGCATGACGTTTGCGGCAGGACTGCGCGCCATCTTGCGTCAGGACCCGGATGTCATTTCCGTCGGTGAGATTCGCGACGGAGAGACGGGCGCCATTGCCATTCGTGCTGCTATTACGGGCCATTTGGTGCTTTCTACTTTGCATACGAACGACGCCGTTTCTGCTATCGACCGCCTGGTCGATATCGGCGTGGAGCCGTACCTCATTTCCAGCGCGCTGCGCGGCGTCATCTCCCAACGCCTTGTGCGCAAGGTCTGCCCGCACTGCAAGAAGGCGTATAGGCCGGAGGCGGAGGAGCTTGCCATGCTCGGCCTGCCGGAGGACGCCAACGTGCAGTTCTACCGCGGCGAGGGCTGTCAGGAGTGCTACCACACCGGCTACAAGGGTCGCCGGGCCGTCTTTGAAATCTTCATGCTCAACGGGCGCATTCGCCGCATGGTTACAGAAGGCGCAAAGTACGATGCGCTTTTAAGGGCAGCAACGGAGACGAACTTTGTCACGATGCGCGAAAATTGTCGTAACCTTGTTTTGCGCGGCGAGATCAGCGCAGCGGAAGCCGCGCGCGCCATCAATTCCACAGCGGATTGACATTCTGCTGAAAATCTGTTGAAAACTTGCTCATAACTTTCGGAAAGGACGCAGTCGCCGCGTTTCGGCGATGGTTTTAATATGCTTGAAATCAGCGAAATCATCGCGCAGGCGCAGCAAAAAGGCGCTTCCGATATTCATATTGTCACCGGCCTGCCGGTGAAATGCCGCATAGACGGCAAGGTGCAGAACCTCACGGAGAAAGTCCTCACGTGGGAAGACTGCGAATACTACGCAAAATGCCTTGCGGGCGACCTTTTCCACGAGATCGAATGCATCGGCGAGCTTGATTTGGCGCGGACGTTTCCGTGCGGAGCGCGAACCAGAATCAATCTGTTCCGCCAGCAGGGGGCGGTTTCGGCGGCGATCCGTATTTTGGCGGATACCATCCCGGAGATCGAGGCGCTGAATTTGCCGCCGGTCGTTTCCGAATTCCCGGAGTACCGCAGCGGCATCATTTTAGTCACAGGTGAAACGGGTTCCGGTAAATCCACGACGTTGGCGGCGATTTTAAACCGCATCAACCATACGCGGTGCAGCCACATCATCACGCTGGAAGACCCGATTGAGTACATCTACGAGCCGGATCAGTGCATCATCAACCAGCGCGAGATCGGCAAAGACACCAGAAGCTACGCAGACGGCCTGCGGTCTATCCTGCGTGAGGACCCGGACGTTATCCTCATCGGCGAGATGCGCGACCTCAATACCATTGAGACCGCATTGACGGCGGCGGAAACGGGCCACCTGGTCTTCGCCACCCTGCACACAAACTCCGCGGCGGATTCCGTTGACCGCATGGTGAACGTGTTCCCGGAGGGGCAGCAGCGTCAGATTCGATTGCAGCTTTCCACTACGTTGCGTGCGGTGCTTTCGCAGCAGCTGTTGCCGAAGCGCGCGGGCGGCCGGGCGGCGGCGTGCGAAGTCATGATGGTGAACAGCGCCATCAAAAATTTAATCCGCGAGGGTAAGACCCCGCAGATTGACAGCTTCATTACCATGAACGCGCAGGACGGCAGCATTACGATGGATAATGCCCTGCTGAAAATGGTGCGCGAGGGCACCGTAACGTATGAAACGGCGCTCGGCTACGCCAGAGACCGAGAAGCGTTTTCCAAGGGAAGACGCGGCTGAATTTAGGAAGAAAGCGAGGGAGCGGGTTTGACGACCTACAAATACAAAGGGCTTTCCCCGGACGGCGCAAAGCTTTCCGGCGTCATCAAAGCGTATAACGAGTTTGAAGCGGTCGCGCAGCTGCGCGAGACTTGCTCCGTCATCACCAAAATAGAAGAAGTCAAAGAGACGCAGAGCTGGAACAAACAGATCGGCACGAAGAAAATCAAAGACAAGGAGCTTGCTATCATTTGCTCGCAGTTCGCCATCATTTTGACCTCCGGTCTGCCCATTGTGCGCTGCGTGGAGATGGTTGCGGCGCAGGCGCGCACCAAAGAACTGCAAAAAATGCTGAAAAAGGTCGCGGAGGACGTCTCCGGCGGTTACAGCCTTGCGCAAAGCTTTGAAAACAACGCTACGGGCTTTCCGACCACGTTTATAGAGACCGTACGCGCGGGCGAACAGTCCGGCACACTGGAAGAATGCTTTGAAAAACTACATAAATATTACGATAAAACCGCTAAAATGAAAGCGAAGATCATCAGCACGCTCACGTATCCGGCGATTGTCATTTGCGTCGCCGTCATCGTGTTCATCATCATTATGGTGGTAGCCGTTCCGGCGTTTACAAGCGTGTTTCTGGAGCTCGGTACCGAGCTGCCGGGCATCACAAAGGGGCTCATCGCAACGTCGGATTTTCTCACGAACTACTGGTGGTCGCTTATTTTGATTGTGCTCGCGTTCTTCATCGGCAGGCTTCTGCTGAAAAAGAACGAAAAGGGGCGTGCGTTCCTTGCGGAAAACAAGCTAAAGCGCTCACCGCTCAAAAAAATGCACAGTCTGAACGCCGCTTCACAGTTTGCAAGCACCATGAGCACCATGCTCACGGCGGGCTTGCCGATTACGAAAGCGCTGGAGGTCACGGCAAATGTGGCAGATAACTACATGTTCGCGGTGTCCATCCGCAAAGTGCGGCAGGGCGTGGAGCAGGGCCGCAGTCTGGTGGACTGCATGAACGAGATTTCGTATTTTCCAAAGCTGCTCACCGAAATGGTGGGCGTGGGCGAACGCTCCGGCAACATGGAAGAAACGCTCACCGTCATCGGTGATTACTTCGATAACGAGGTCTCGGTGTTCACGCAGCGGCTGCTCTCTATGTTAGAGCCGGCCATCACCATTGTTTTGGCGGTCGTCACCGTCATTTTGCTGCTGGCCGTTTACCTGCCGATGTTTACCATGTATGGCAGCATCGTTTGATTTATTTCGCTGTACCCCGTCGGCGATCCAACCCGAACCGGCGGAATACATATATTTCGATGGTGAACCCCGAAAAGTACGTTTTTGGGGCGAGCAAAATTTCAATGAATTGGAGAATGGTTCCTATGATGAACAAAATGCGTAAGATGAAGAATAAGAAGGGCTTTACGCTCATGGAAATGCTGATTGTTGTTGCAATCATCGCGATACTCGTTGCTATTGCTATCCCGACCTTTGCTTCTTCTCTGAATAAGGCAAGAGTTGCTGTTGACGAAGCTAACATTCGCTCCGGTTACGCTGAAGTTATGACAGAAGTTTTGATGAATGGCGATAATTATAATGTTGAAACGGGCGATGGTAATGAGCTTACATATTACCTCAAGGCAGACGGTAGTGTAGCAACGGATAAAACTGAACTTTATGCAACAACTGGTGAGAATAAGAGCGCAGTTAAGATTGCTGGCTCTGAAGTTGCTGCATGGAAGACAAAGCAGAATGTAACTTATACCTATAAAGACGGTAAGGTTACAATTACTGTTGGTGCTGTAGACTAACCACAA
>ERZ779896.2481-NODE-2481-length-12664-cov-3.468554_pt1 | contig 12664 bp, 9 predicted proteins | sample MGYA00511067_ERZ779896 | MGnify/ENA primary metagenome ERZ779896 (study PRJEB29588, sample SAMEA2161597) | human gut metagenome | biome: human gut; feature: human-associated habitat; material: faeces | place: Denmark | collected 2008/2010 ...
TTCGTGCGGGTATTTGCCGGCCATATCGAGATCCAGCCCGACCTTGCTCAACAAGGCATTCACTCGGTCGGCTCGTTCGACCTTGGTCAGATCATAGTGCAACCGCAATGGCAAGGCGATCTGCTGCGCCACGGTCATCACCGGGTTCAGCGAGGCAGCCGGATTCTGGAACACCATACCCATATAACGCCCGCGCAAATCGGCCATGGCGGTATCGTCCAATCCGATCAGCTGTTTGCCGCCGACCATGATCGAACCGCTTATCCATGCCGTATCGGGCAGCAACCCCATCAGGGCCTTGGCGATCATGGATTTGCCCGACCCGGAGGAACCGACCAGGCCGACCCGTTCGCCATCGGCTATGCCCATGCACACATCGCGCACGATGGGCTTCGTACCAATGGCGATGTTCAGTCCGCGAATTTCAATGCTCATGCCGCCTCCCTCAGCTCGGGATTGGTCAATGGGTCGATGGCGTCACGCAGTGCATCGCCGAACAGATGCAATGCGATCACCGTCATCGTTACGACTAGTCCCGGCCATAGCACGGTCAGCGGGTAGATGCTGATGAATTTCACGGATGTGGCGAGGGAATGCCCCCAACTGGGCACGCCGGCGCCTACGCCGACACCAAGATAGGTCAGCCCCGCCTCGGCCAGTATCGATGTTCCCGCGCTCATCGACAACTGCACCAGCAGCACCGGCATCACATTCGGCATGATATGCCTGACGAACACGCGCATGCCGGAGGCTCCGAACCATACCGCCGATTCAACATACTGCGAACGCGCGGCGAGTACGGCCGCAGGTCTTGCGATACGCGCCAGATTCAGTCCGTAGGCGAATCCGCATGCGGCCACAATCACCGCCGCCGAGGCGCCGAACGGCACGGACAGCATCAATGCGATCAGCACGGTCGGTATAGAGATCAGCGCATCGACCACCACCACCGACGTGGATCGCAGCACGGTGTTGCGCGACACCATGGCGGCCACCAATGCCAGGCCGAATATGCCGGACACGGCAACGGTCAGCAATGCGATCGCAAGATTCGTGCGCGATCCGGCCATCAGCCAGCTCAGCACATCGGCGCCGACGCCATCCGTCCCCAACGGGTGCGCGGCCGAGGGCGAGGCCCATGCGTGGAATCCGTCGGTCTCCAGCAGCGTATGCGGCGTCCATACGAGCGAAACCAGCGAAACCAGCACCCACAGGCCGAGCACGGTCAGCGCATATTTGCCGCTGGCTTTGCGCCATATCGAGCGCATAACCACACGAGCAGTGGACATCACAGCACCTCCTGCAAGTCGGTGGAAGCGTTTTTCAGTCTTGGGTCGAGCGCATGATGCGCCATATCGACCGCCAGCCCCAGCAGCAGGAAGAACGCGGTCAGCAGGAACAGTTCGCTCTGCACCGCGATCAGATCCCGGTTGCCCACATCGGTGACGAGCATTGCGCCAAGTCCCGGCAGGGCGAACAGGTTCTCGATCACCATCACGCCTGTTACCATTTGGGCGAAGGTCAGTCCGATAACCGATACCAGCTGCGGCAGCGACAGCCGCAATCCGACGCGCAGCAATGCCTGTTTGCGTGTCATGCCGCAGGCCATGGCCATGCTCACGGCCTGGGATTGCGCGGCATCACCTAATGCGGCACGCGTATAGCGCATGATTCCGGCCCCGGCGGTGATGCCGGTGGCCAACGCGGGGAGCACCAGCGACGCCAATGCACGCCTTGGGCTCGCCCAGCCGTCGTTCGGGAAGCCCTGTGAGGGGAAAAGCCCCAGCAATCCCGAGCCGCGCGAGAACAGCAGAATCAGCAGCAGGCCGCTCCATAATGCGGGAACGGCACCGCCGATAATGGCGATCACATGGAGCAGTCCACGCCATCTTCTGTTTCTGGTGATAACGGCCGCGCAGCCAAGCGGCAATCCGATGAGCAGTGCTATGGCAAGGCTGAGTACGATAAGCGGGAACGTGACCGCAGACCGCACGCCGACCTGCAAGGCGACCGATTTGCCGCTGATGGCGGATACGCCCAGATCGCCATGCAGCAGGCCGGTCAGCCAGTCCGCATATTGCATGGGCAACGGCCGGTCGAGCCCCATCTCCATGCGCAGCGCGGCGATACGGGCTGCGGTCGCGTTCGTTCCGGCCATGACGGCTGCAACGTCACCGGGGAGCACACGCAATGCCAGAAAAACCAGTATCGACAATCCCGTCAGCGCCGCCACGAACAGCAGCAGCCGCCTGGCCACGAATCTCATATCATTCCGCCTTGTGTCATTTTGCCTTGGAGATCTGCCATAGCGGCAGTACCGTCTGGCTGAGCTTGTTGGGGAATCCCTTGACACTCGTGTTGTACGCCACCGTCACGCGGTAGCCGAACAGCCAATCCGCAGGGGCGTCCTCGCTGACGGCCTTCGCCGCCTGCTTGAGGTATTCGTTGCTTTCCTCCTCGTCGGTGGCCGCGAGCGCCTTGGCGTAGAGCGCCTGCACGTTCTTGTTGTCGTAGTGGTAGTAGTACTCCGGCGTGGTCCACTTGTAGAAGTCGTGGCTTTCGGCGTGGTCCACCAAGGACAGCTCGTAGTCGCCGTTGGCGTGCACGTTCTGCAGCCATGTGGAGAATTCCACATAGTCGATCTTCAAATCGATGCCGATTTTGGCGAGCTGGCTCTTGAGCTGGTCGCCCAGTTCGGTGCCGTACGTGTTGGCGTAGGTGAGGGTGAGCCGCAACGGCTTGTCGGTGGTATAACCGGCTTCCTTCATAAGTTCCTTGGCCTTGTCCACGTTGTACGGGTACAGGCCGGTCAGGTCCTCGTAACCGGGGTCGACGGACGGGATCGGACCGCCGAGCGCGTAGTCGACGTTGCCTCGGGAGGCGATGATCTCCTTGTGGTTGATGGCGTAGCGGATGGCCTGGCGGACGCGCTTGTCCTTGAGTTTGGCGTTCGTGCAGTTGAAGGCGAGGACGAACTTGTCGCTGCCGTCGGCCGCGGACACCGTGTATGTGCTGGCATCCAATGATTTGGCGAGCGTGGCGTTCACCGGGGAAAGCACGTCGACGTCACCGCTTTTCAGCGCGTTGACGGCTGCGTTGTCGTCGGTGAGGAAGCGGATCACCACGTTCTGGGTGGCGGGCTTGTGCGCGGTTCCCCAATATTTCGCATTGGCTTTGAGCACCATTTTGCTGGCCGGGTCGAAGGATTCGACGGTATACGGGCCGGAGCCGACCGCTTCGGTTTTCGCGTTGTATTTGGCGTTTTTGTCGAACACGAGGCCAGGACGTCCGGTCAGATACCACAGCAGGTTGGAGTCGGGGGTGGAAAGGGTGAGCTTGACCGTGTTGGCGTCCACCGCTTCGGCCTTGTCGAGGCTGGCCACCTGGTTGGCGTTGTAGTACTGCTTCTCCTTGAGCTGGTTGATGGACCACGCCACGTCGTCGGCGTCGAGTTTGTCGCCATTGGAGAAACACATGTTGTTGTTGTTGAGATGGAACGTGTAGGTTTTGCCGTCCTTGGAAATGTCCCAGGATTTCGCGAGGCCCGGCTGCACTTTGTTGTCGGAGTCGCGCGACAGCAGCGCTTCGTAGACGTTGCCGATCAGCACCTGTTCGATGGCCGATCCGGACTGGTGGCGGATGTCGAGGCTGACCGGGGCGAGTTTGAGCCCGATGGTGACGGTGTCGGCTTTAGTTACGCCGGAAGTGTTCGCGTCATCGTTTTTGCCGCGCGTCACTGCAATGGCGACGATCACCGCGACGGCGGCGATGATGGCGATCAACGCGATAAGCCACTTCTTCGGGCCTTGCGATTTCGCGCCGTTCGACGATTTCGCACGCGCGTTCAGCGTGGCGTCGGTGCTTGCCGTGGACTGCGGCTGCTGTTCGTTCTCCTGTTTGGTTGCGTCGGCTTCGCCGTGCGCACCGGTAGGTGACGACATGGGATTTCTCCTCTTCGTATTTTCGATTATGTGTTGTGATTGCGGTTGACCGCCTGCGTGAGGTCGATCACCACGGCCTGATTCTACCGTCCGCCATACCCGCGGCCCGTTCGGATTCGCCCGCAAAGCGCGCGGAGGCTTCGGCCCGGTTATATACTTGACGCAGTCGCGGCAGGTCACAACGAGAAGGACGGTTGATCCATGGCGCATATTCTTTTGGGGGTCACCGGCAGCATCGCCGCGTTCAAGGCCTGCCATCTCGCCTCCGATTGGAGCAAGCAGGGGCATGAGGTGCGTGTGGTGATGACCGCCGCCGCACAGGAGTTCGTCACTCCCCTGACGTTCAGTTCCCTCACCCACACGCCGACACGCACGTCCATGTTCGCCGCCGGACATCGTCCCGGCGCTACGGCCGACGTGGCACCCGGACCGGACGGTCCGCTGCAGATCAGCCACGTGGTCGACGCGAAGTGGGCGAATCTGCTGGCAGTCGCTCCGGCGAGCGCCGATATCATCGCGAAAATCGCCTGCGGCATCGCCGATGACCAGCTGACCAGCACCATACTCGCGTACGACAAGGGACCGAAGATCCTGTGCCCCGCCATGAACGTGCATATGTATGAAAACGCCGTGACGCAACGCAATCTCAATACCTGCCGTGAGCTCGGTTGGACGATTGTGGAGCCGGAAAGCGGCATGCTGGCCTGCGGCGACGCCGGCAAGGGACGTATGGAGGAGCCGGCACGCATCGAAACGGCGGTGAAAGCGCTGCTGCTTGCAAATCGTCCGGACGGCGAGCTGCCGCTTAAGGGACTTGCCGTGCTCGTCACCGCCGGCCCGACGCAGGAGCCGCTTGATCCGGTGCGGTTCCTCACCAACCATTCCACCGGCAAGATGGGGTATGCATTGGCCGAACAGGCACGCGATCTGGGCGCGCAGGTGACGCTTGTGTCCGGTCCGGTGGCGTTGGACGCCCCGTATGGCGTGGATGTGGTCGATGTCACGACCGCACGGGATATGTTCGATGTGGTGACGAGCCGTTTCTCGGACACGGACATCACCGTCATGGCCGCGGCCGTCGGCGATTTCCGTCCGGTCGAGCAGGCCCGGGACAAGATCAAGAAGAACGGGCGCAGCGGCATCGAGCTCGAGCTCACGTCGAATCCGGATATTCTGGCTTGGGCCGGCGAGCATAAGCGGCCGGACCAGACATTGTGCGGATTCGCCATGGAGACGCGCGACCTTGAGGCCAACGCGACGAAGAAGCTTAACGGCAAGCATTGCGACATGCTGGTGGCCAACAATCTGCGCACCCCCGGCGCCGGTTTCGCAGCGGACACGAACGTGGTGACGGTGCTGACGCCGGGCGAAACCGCAGACAGGCCAAACATCGAACGGTGGAGCAAGATGGGCAAGGACGCACTTGCGAAACGTATTCTTGTCAAGCTCGCAGCCATGCGTGCGGACGGCGAACGGCGCTAACCGCAGCATTTTCGAATCGCAATAACCGTATCAATCGCAATAATCGCAATATTTCAACGGAACTTCCGCAAAACGCGAAGGAGAACGCAACATGCTTCTGATGGCTGTGGATATCGGCAACACGAACGTCGTGATCGGTTTCATCGACGATGGGCGCATCGCGGGCACGTACCGCATCACCACGAAGGCGAACCACACGTCCGACGAATACGGGCTGATGATCACGCAGTTCCTGGCTTTGAGCGGCTACAAGCCGGCGGATGTCGATGATGTGATCATTTCGTCCGTGGTGCCGAAGGTCATGCATTCGTTCCGTGCGAGCATCGTGAAGTTCCTCGACATCGATCCGATGATCGTGGGACCGGGCATCAAAACGGGACTCAACATCCGCATGGACAATCCGCAGAACATGGGCGCGGACTGCATCGCCGACTGCGCGGGCGCGTATTACGAGTATGGCGGGCCGATTCTGGTGGCTGATTTCGGCACGGCCACCACGTTCAACTACGTCACCGCGGACGCGTCGGTGATTTCCGGACTGATCACCACCGGTATCCGCACCGCCGCGGCCGCACTGTGGGAAGGGACGGCGCAGCTGCCGGAAGTGGAGATCACCCGTCCGAAGTCGATTCTGGCGAAGTCCACGAAACCGGCCATGCAGGCGGGCCTGTACTACAACTTCCTCGGCGGCATCGAACGCACGATCGCGCAGTTCCATAAGGAGATCGACGAGGATTTCCGTGTGGTGGCGACGGGCGGATTGAGCCGCGTGTTCGCCGACGACACGAACATGATCGACATTTACGATCCGGACCTGATTTTCAAGGGCATGCGGCACATCTACGACCGCAACGTCCGCTGATTCAAGAGCCAGCGACGGGAACCGGCGATCATAGCCCGGCAATCTGAAAACCGACGGCCTGCGGATAATGCGCTATCCGCAGGCCGCAATCGATTAAACCAATTACACAGACGCTATTGGATGGTGAAGCCCTGGTTGGCTCCGTATTCTTTCAGGTCCTTCTGCCATAGGGCTATGCCGCCCTTAAGTTTGATGCGGTCGGACGATTCGGTGTTCTTCAACGCATCGCCGATGTTGGAGGTGTCGGAGACCTGACCGCCTGCGGCGATGATGTTGAGCCTGTTCTGCTCTTTGCGCAGCAGGCTCGACCATTTGTAGGCCTTGCCCACCGTGGACCGGAAGTCGCTGCGCGCATACACTTCGAACGGCAGATACTGGTATCCGGTCGACACGTTCTCCGCGGCCTGGGACAGCACGCGGTTGTATTCCTGCCCGCCGAAATAGGGCACTTCGATGCCACGGTCGTCGGTCACCGTGGTCTTGCTGAGGAATTTCGAGTCGGATAGGGTGTTTTTGTCGGCTGGGAACGCGCCGCCATCCACGCGGGTTGTGATGCCTTTGGCATTGTGGCAGGCGTATTCGATGAAACGGTATGAGGCTTCGGGTTTGCGGGAACGTTGCAGCACGGCAAGGGCCGAACCGCCGTTTTCCGATGTGGTGGCCTTGCCGTCGGGCGTCGGCATCTGGGCCACGCGCCACAGGCCGGCCGCGCCGGGAATGTCGGACATGAGCAGCGAAGGCAGCCATGCGCCGGAGAACAGCGAGGCGACTTTGCCTTGTCCCACGGCCGATTTCCATCGATCCGACCATGACGTGAGGTTTGTTGCCACCAAACCCTCATCGATCATCTTCTGCCAGAATTCGGTGAATTCGCGGGTGCCTTTATCTTCGGTGAGTCTGATGGTCACGTTCTTGCCATCGTTGGACGTGGAGAACGGGCGTCCGCCGGCGAGCCAGATCATCGTGTCGTAGAAGCTGGCGTCGCCGGAATCGGCGGTGATGTACACGCCGATTTTCTTGAGTTTTTTGGCGGCCTCGTAGTAGTCGTCCCATGTGCGGATCTTGGACGCGTCCACGCCAACCTGTTCGAACACGCTGTTGTTATAGAAGAAGGCCATCGGGCCGGAGTCCATGGGAAGCCCGTACACCCGTCCGTTGAGCTGCACCGACGCCCAGGTGCCGGGCGTGTAGAAATCGGCATAGCCTTCGGTTCTGCCGGTGATGGGCACGAGCTGGCTGCTGACCGCGTACTGGCGCAATGCGTAATATTCCAGCTGCACCACGTCGGGAATGCCGTAACCGTCTTGGATGGCGTTGTTGAGTTTGTCGTAACCGCTGGTGTTCTTCCAAACCACGTGGATGTCGGGATTGTCTTTTTCGAAGCCGGCGATGACCTGTTTCATGCTCGGCTCCCACGACCATACGGTGATCTGTGTGCGTGTGTCCGTATTGGCCCCGCATGCGGCGGCGCTGGCCGCCATGACGCCCGCGCAGCAGATGGCGATGAGCTGCTTCACCAGTTTCGCCGATTTCAGCACCACGCCCACGGACCTCCGTTTTGTATTTCGCCTGCGATTACCACCATAAGATTATACGGGTCATGCGGAAGCCACGCACAAGCCTGGAAAGGCTCCCCATATCCACCCAAATACGCCGAATGCGGAAGAACCGCTCCGGAAGCGAACTTCCAAAGCGGTTCCCTGCGATATCGCATCGGCGGCTAAGCCGGTACGCAATCAAGCTTCGATGCCGAGCTTGGCGCGTTCCTTCTTGGAATACATGAAGGCCGGCAGCTGACGGCCCTGCTTGAGCCAGGCATGGTATTCGGCGGTGGCCGCGAACTCCACATCGGACGCGGAGTTCAGGCAGGTTTCCACGGAATCCTGGATGACGCCGATGATGAAGCCGACGCCCACCACCTGCATGGCGATGTCGTTGCTGATGCCGAACAGCGAGCAGGCCATCGGGATGAGCAGCAGCGAGCCGCCTGCCACGCCGGACGCGCCGCATGCGCCGAGCGCGGAGACCACGGACAGCAGGATGGCCGCCGGCAGGGAGATCTGGATGCCGAGCGTGTTGGCGGCAGCCATGGCCATGATGGTGATGGTGATGGCCGCGCCGTTCATGTTGATGGTGGCGCCCAGCGGAATGGACACGGAGTACATGTCCTTGTCAAGCCCGAGCTTCTCGCACAGCTGCATGTTGACGGGGATGTTCGCAGCGGAGGAGCGGGTGAAGAACGCGGTCAGGCCGGATTCCTTGAAGCAGCGGTAGACCAGCGGGTACGGGTTGCGGCGCAGGAAGATGAAGATGACGAGCGGGCCGAACACGAGCACCATGAGCAGCATGGTGCCGACGAGCAGGAGCAGCAGGCTGCCGTACTTGGTGAATGCGGACAGGCCGTTGTCGGCCACGTTGGTGAACACGAGGCCCATGATGCCGAACGGGGCGAGGTTGATGACCCAGCGGATCACCTGGGACACGGCGTCGGCCACGTTGGCCATGAACGCTTTGGAGCTTTCGTTGGCGATGGACTTCATAGCGAGTCCGAACAGGCAGGCCCACATCAGGATGCAGATGTAGTTGCCATCGATGATGGCCTGGATCGGATTGGCCACGATGTTGGTCAGCAGCGTCTGGATGACTTCGGAAAGGCCTTGCGGCACCACGTCGGCTTTGGCGGCCTTGCCCAAGGACAGGGTCTGCGGGAATAGACGGGAGGTCAGCACGGCCACGACCGCTGCCAGGAACGTGGTGAACAGGTACAGGAACAGCACGGTGCCGAAACGGCGGTCGAGTTTCGACGTGCCCTGCGCAAGGGCGCTGGCCACCAGTACGAACACCAGAATCGGTGCCACGGCCTTCAACGCGGCCACGAACAGGGTGCCGAATTCGCCGATCCAGGTCACGTGGGGCATGGTCAATGCCAGCACGGTGCCGATGATCAGGCCGACGATGATACGGACGATCAGCGATGCGCCGTTGTAGATGTCGGCGACGCCGCGGACGGCTTTCGAGATTTTACCCATGGTTCTCTCTTACTCTCGTGATGCCGGAAACGCTCCGGCAAGTCAACAGAACGCCATGATAATCGGGCGTGTCGGACGAGATAGGGGAATGTCCAAAATCGTGGGTTTCTATAAGCCCGCGCCCAACGGCACGTGCGATACGAATCGACGTGGCTCGCCGTTGAGCGGGTCATCGAATCGCAGTTCGCGCGCCACCAATTCCAAGGGTTGCGAGAAGTCGTCGTACGCGCGCTGCACGATGTCCGGGTAGAAATCGTCGCCCAATATCGCCAGTCCGAGCGAATTCATATGCACGCGCAACTGGTGCGTCTTGCCGGTTTTCGGATGCAGCGTGTAATTCACGTACGGTCTGCCGGCAACGAAGCGGATGCCGCTTCCCCGTTCGATCAGCGTTTCCGCGTTGGGCACGTCGGCGCTTTCGTACGCCTGCAATCGTCCGCGATCCTTGTTGATATGCGACCTGCGTACCAGCGGAAACGGCAGGTGCCGGTCGATGCGCACCGCCGTTCCATATCGCGGCCGCTGCGTCGGGGCGAGCGGTGCCAGGCATTCGTAGGTTTTGACGGTTTTGCGATTTTGGAACAGCATCTGGTACGCGCCTCGCGCAGACGGATTACGTACGAACACGACGACGCCTGCGGTCAGTCGGTCCAAACGGTGCGCCGGCGTGATGTTCGGCTCGTCGTACCGCTCGCACAACCGGACCAGCGCGGTTTCGCGATACCACATGCCGCGTGGCGTGGTGGCGAGGAAATGCGGCTTGTCGATGACGATGATGTTCTCGTCCTCGTACAGAACCTCATATTCGAAGGGAATATGAGGTTCCTCGAGCACGTACCGGTGCCTGCGTTCGTTACTCAACGGTGACGGACTTGGCGAGATTGCGCGGCTTGTCGACGTCGTAGTTCTTGAGCTTGGCCATGTCCATGGCGAACAGCTGCAGCGGCACCACGTCCACCAGCGGGCTCATCAGCGTCGGGCATGCGGGACGCCAGAACACCACGTCGGCGTAACGCTCCACATCCGGATCGTTCTCCTCGGCCACGGCGATGATGTAGGCGCCGCGGGCCTTGACCTCCTCGATACCGGAGATGACTTTGGCGTGCAGCACGTTGCGTCCGCGCGCGGGCGGCACGATGAACACGACCGGCTCGCCCTCGTCGACCAGCGCGATCGGACCATGCTTGAGCTCTCCCGCGGCGAAGCCCTCGGTGAAGGTGTAGGCGATCTCCTTGAGCTTCAGCGCGCCTTCCATGGCGACCGGATACCCCACATGACGTCCGAGGAACAGGAAGGACTTCGCGTCCACCATCTGCTTGGCGGCCTCCTGCACGGTCTTGGTCTGGGTGTCGAGAATCCACTGGATCTTGCGGGGCATGTCCTTCAGAGATTCCAAAGTCTGGGCGATTTCGTCTCGATACATGGCACCCTTGACTTGGGCCAGATACAGGCCGAGCACGTATGCGGCGGTGATCTGCGCCACGAACGCCTTGGTGGAGGCGACCGCCACTTCCGGACCGGCGTGGGTGTAGAGCACCGCGTCAGATTCGCGTGGGATGGACGCGCCCTGCGTGTTGCAGATGGCCAATACCTTGGAGCCCTGTTCACGCGCGTGGCGCAACGCCATCAGCGTGTCCATGGTCTCGCCGGACTGGGAGATGGCCACCACCAACGTTCGGGGGGTGAGGATCGGGTCACGGTAGCGGAATTCGTGGGCGAGTTCCACTTCTACCGGAATGCGCACCCAATGCTCGATGGCGTATTTGGCCACCATGCCCGCATACGCGGCCGTGCCGCAGGCGATGACGATGATCTTGTCGATGGCTTTGAAATCATGCTCGTCGATGCGCACCTCATCGAGGTTGATGTTGCCATCCTTGTCGAGACGCCCCAGCAGAGTGCGCTGCACGGCGGCCGGATCCTCATGGATCTCCTTGTCCATGAAGGAGTCCCAGCCGCCTTTTTCGGCAGCCGAGGCATCCCAATCCACGGTGTAGGTCTTCGGATGTTCCACGATGTTGCCCATGAAGTCGGAGACGACGACCTTGTCTGCGGACACCATCACGGCCTGGTCCTGGTCGATTTCCATGGCGCGCTTGGTGTAGGCCACGAACGCGGCCACGTCGGAGCCGAGGAAGTTCTCGCCTTCGCCAAGACCGACCACCAGCGGCGAATCGTGACGGGCGCCGACCACGATGTCCGGCTGGCGCACATCGGTGGCGAGGATGGTGAACGCGCCTTCCAGCATGCGTGCGAGACGGCGGACGGCCTTGAACAGGTCAGGTTTGCCGGTCTCTTCGATGATCTTGTCGCTGATCTTGCCCAGCAGCTTCGCCGCGACCTCCGTATCGGTTTCGGAAACGAAATGGTAGCCTTCCGTCTGCAGGTCGAGACGCAGCTGGGACGCGTTTTCGATGATGCCGTTGTGGATGATGGCCACTTTGCCGTCACGCGAGGTGTGCGGATGCGCGTTGGTGTCGTTCGGCACGCCGTTGGTGGCCCAACGGGTGTGGCCGATGCCCACGGTGCCAGGCAGCTCTTTGCCGCCCTGGAGGATGCCGTCCAGCACGCTTAAACGCCCTTTGGACTTCACCACGTGGACGCCGGTGTCGTTGTACACCGCCACGCCTGCGGAGTCATAGCCCCGGTACTCCAGCTTTTGCAGGCCGTTGAGCAAAATGGGCGCCGCCTGCTCCTCTCCGATATATCCTACAATGCCGCACATGACAACCAATCCTTTCTTTTCCAATAGGAAAAGGGCGGAATTCGCCCTTCTGTCTTATGTCAACCTGCCACATGCCCCTTGGCCCGGATGACATCCACCACTTCATCCACATACTGCTGGCAGGTCTCCTGCTCGGGAGCCTCCACCATCACCCGGAGGACGGGCTCGGTGCCGGACTCCCGGACGAGGATGCGGCCGGTGTCGCCCAGCTTCTCCCCTACCTCGGCCACTTTGGCTTGCACATCCGGGTCCGCCTGGGCGGTTGCCTTGTCGGTGACGCGGACATTTTCCAGCACCTGGGGGTAAATTTTCAGGGGCGCGGCCAGCTCGCTGAGGGGCTTCTTCCGGGCCAGCATCACTTCCATCATCTTCAGAGAGGTGAGGATGCCGTCGCCGGTGGAGGCGTACTTGGAGAAGATGATGTGGCCACTCTGCTCGCCGCCGATCCGGGCGCCGCTTTGCTGCATATATTCGTAGACGTACTTGTCGCCCACTTTTGTTTTGGCGTAGTCGATGCCCAGCTCATCCAGGGCCTTGTACAGGCCAAAGTTGGACATGATGGTGGTCACCACCGTGTTGGTCACCAGCTTGCCCCGCTCCTTCATGTAGCGGCCGTAGATGTAGA
>ERZ779896.2486-NODE-2486-length-12632-cov-6.595054_pt1 | contig 12632 bp, 4 predicted proteins | sample MGYA00511067_ERZ779896 | MGnify/ENA primary metagenome ERZ779896 (study PRJEB29588, sample SAMEA2161597) | human gut metagenome | biome: human gut; feature: human-associated habitat; material: faeces | place: Denmark | collected 2008/2010 ...
GCTGGTCTGGCTGAATGCCGAGGCCCGCTACAGCCCCCACCCCATCACCGAGACCCAGCGCAGCCAGATGCGGTACTTTGCCGACGACACGCTGCGGTGCTTCCGCCGGAAGCTGAAGCCCTGGCAGAAGCTGTATCAGAAATGGATCCTATGCATGTATTAAGGAGGAAGAGCGGAGTGAAAAAACGGATCGTATCGCTTTTCATGGCGCTGGTCATGACCCTGAGCCTGCTGCCCACCACCGCGTGGGCCGTCCAGCCGTCCCCGGCGATCACAGAGCAGACCCTGACGGAACAGACGGCGGAGGAGCCGTCCGCCGCGGAGGAAACCACCCCGGCGGAAGTCCAGCCTGCGGCGGAGAGTGCCGATACGGAGCTGACGGACGCTAACAGCTTCCTGCTGTTTGCCGCCACCAATGTGGAGGTGCTCATCGCGCCGGAGCGCGTACCCTACCAGCCGGATCAGACGGTGCGCGAGGCGCTGTTGGCGCTGCAGAACCGTGAGGAAACGCCCCACACCTTCGACGGGCTGGAAACGGTCAACGGCTTCGTCACCGCCATCGACGGCGTGTCGGCCAACTATTCCCGCAGCGACGAAAAGGGCAACTTTGATCTGGAGCAGCGCGCCGACAGCGTGGGCGCGTTCCTGTTCCTGACCGCCTATGACACGCTGAACGAGGAGACCGCCTCGGCGCTGTGCGCGCTGGGCCGCGCCATGCTGGCGTGGCAGGAGGCGGAAAAGCCCCAGATGCAGAAGTTCGCCCGGCAGGAGTATGACGCCGCCGCCAAGGCGCTGACGGTGAAAAAGACCGCCGACGAGCTGACGGCGCTGTCCACGGCGCTGACGGAGCGGATGGAGGCCTATACGCAGTACGAAAACGCGGAGACCAAGCCGCTGAACGTGCGGTTTCTGGGTCTTACCGGCCAGCTGCTGACGGACTACACCTTCACGGCGGCGGATCCCTACGGCAACGAAAAGACCTTTACCAACGAACACCCCGCGCTGGCGGCGGGCAGCTATACCTTCACCCTGACCTCCGGCCTGAACGGCGCGTCCGGTGTCATGACGGTGGCGGAGGACGGCAGCGTGACCGTGGCGGACGAGACGCTGACGACCCTGCGCGTTCCTCAGGGCGTGGCGTGGATGGCTCAGCCGGTGCTGCGGTCAGTCAACGGCGGCGACGCGGCGGAAAACCGCTACCCCATGGAGCCAAACGGTACGGTGGCGCTGGTGCCCGACACAGTGGGCCCCACCGGCGGACTGTACCTGTACGGTGTGCCCGGCGCTGATCTGGAGAGCAAGACCTACCAGTGGAACGGCAGCAAGGTTACCCTCTGCGCCGTGTATACCGACGTCAACGGCAAGAAGGTCGACAAGAGCCGCAGCTGGGAATCCACCCATCAGGCGCTGGCGGATGTGCTGACCGCCGGTACACAGGGTGCCGACCTGCGTCTGGAGGCCCGCACCGATATGGACGGCTATACCATGTATCAGGCGTGGGAGCTGACGCTGGAGCGCACCCCTACCCTCTACGGTCTCAGCGTGATGGCGGGCGGCGTTGACCAGAAGCTGGACTTCTCCGGCACCACCACGGAATACGCCTGCGTGGTCACCACGGAATCGGTGGTGCTGCGGCCTGCCCGGAACAGCAGCTATACCGTTACGGTGAACAGCGGTCAGCTTGACGGGGACGGCACGTATACCCTTCCGCTGGCGGAAGACAGCGACACCACAGCCACCATCGCCGTCACCATGCCGGAGAGCGGACGAACCACCACCTATACCCTCACCGTCACCAGAAAGGCCGCCGTCCCCCTGACGGTAAAGCACGATGATGACGTGACGGTGCGCATCTTCAACGCCGCCGGTGCGGAGATCGGCGTGGACGCCGACGGCACCTATCCCCTGACCCCCGGCGACAGCAGCTATACCTACATCGCCACAAAGAACGAGTACTACCACGCCAAGGGCATTTTCGCCGCTCCCAAGGAGGGCGACACGTCCCTGACCATCACGGCTGTCACGCCGGAGACGGACGACTACCTGACCAGCCTGAAGCTGGCGGCCAGCGCCGTCGGCACCTCCAGCGTGTATCTGCCCGCGGAACAGTTCCGTGCCGGCACCCACGTCTATGCTTCGCAGATGGACGACCGGAACAACAGCGTATACGTCTGGGCTGTCGCCGTTCAGGACAAGGGCTGCAAGATCCGCGTGCCGCGTACCGATGGCAAGGATACGAACGTGCCCAGCGGGATAACCTCCGGCACATTCGCGTCCAGTCTGGCAAAGACGGGGCCGGAAGCCTTCCGCTTCACCCTCCTCGTCTCCCGGGAGGACAGCGAGAAGAAGGTCACCTTTGAGCAGGACTATCTGGTGGATTTCGCCAGAGTGCTGACACTGGCGGACATGTCGCTGTCGGTGGACGGCATGGAGACGGCGTACTATCCGGTGATCAAGGGCGAGGTCGCCGACTACGACGGCTTCTACTGGAAGCAGTATGACTATCAGACCACCGTCCTCGGCTCCGCCCAGGAGGCGGTGCTGACGGTGACACCCTTCGTCACGGGCTACAGTGTGCAGGTAAACGGCGACCAGATCTACGCGCCGAAGGTGGATCCGGAGACCGGGGAAACGGCGGAGACCGTTACCGTCACCCTGCCGCTGGACGAGACGAAAAAGCAGGAGACCTTTACCCTGACCGCCTGCACCGCGGAGGGGCATCAGGCCCGCGCCTATACCCTGACGCTGAAAAAGGGTGCGCCTATTGACACCACCGTCACTATTCAGGATAAGGACACCAAACAAACCATTGACGGCGCGCTGGCCGCCGTGTACGAAATGCGCAGCGGTTCCCGCGTCTGGCCCAATGACGACGGCACGTTCTCGCTGGTGGAGGGCCTGACCTACACCTGCGTGGCCACCTGCTCCGGCTATGTGGGCGACACGCAGGAGATCGCCGCCGGCAAGGCGGAGGAGATCGTCATTTCGCTGGCCGCGGCTCCCGTCTCCAGCCACGGCGCAGGCGTCACCTCCAGCTGGCCTTCCTTCCGGGGCAATGACAACGCCAACGGCGTGGTGAACGCCAAGACCCCCACCTCCAGCGATACCGCCGTGCTCAGCTGGGCAAATAAGCTGGGCGACGGCTACAGCACCTCCGCGCTGGGCTGCCCCATTCTTATCGAGGAGGGCGGCGTGGAGTTCCTGATCGTCTACAGCGGCAGGACGCTGTACAAGGTGGAATCCGTCACCGGTACGGTGGTGGCCACCGGCGCCATGTGCGATACCTCCAGCTTCGCCATCACCTCCGCCACCTACGGCCCCGACTGCGGCATGCTGTTCGTGGCCCTCAGCAGCGGCACGGTGCAGGCCTTTGACGCCGCCACGCTGGATTCCCTGTGGATCTATCAGGACATGCTGGGCGGCCAGCCCAACTGTCCCCTGACCTACCATGACGGCTATGTGTATACCGGCTTCTGGAATCAGGAGAAGGAGAACGCCAATTTCGTCTGCCTGTCCGCCACCGACGAGGATCCCACCAGCGGCAGCGAGAAAAAGCTGGCCCGCTGGACGTATACCCGTATGGGCGGCTTCTACTGGGCGGGCGCGTATGTCTGCGACGACTATCTGCTGGTGGGCGCCGACGACGGACAGGATCGATCCTCCAGCGCCACCGGTGCGCTGCTGTGCCTTGATCCCTCCACCGGCGAGGAGCTGGATCGCTGGGACGGCCTGCGGGGCGACGTGCGCAGCTCCATCGCCAGAGACGGGGACGGACGCTTCTACTTCACCTCCAAGGGCGGGTATCTCTACTCCGCCGCCGTGACGCAGACGGCGGACGGCTGGAAGATCACGGATACGCGCTTCTGCGCCCTCAGCAACGGCAGCGGCGACCCGAGTACACCGGCCATGAGCACCTGCACGCCGGTGCTGTATAAGGGCCGGGCCTATATCGGCGTGTCCGGCACGTCCCAGTTCGGCGCGTATACCGGCCACAACATCACCGTGGTGGATCTGGATTCCATGAGCGTGCTCTACAGTGTGCCCACCAAGGGCTATCCCCAGACCTCCGGATTGCTGACCACCGCCTATGAATACCCCAGCGTCTACTTCTTCGATAACTTCACCCCCGGCACATTGCGGCTGTTGGAGGATACGGGAACGGCTCCCGGCAAAACCACCACCGAGACCTATCAGGAGGGCGGCAGCACCCGCACGGTGGAAACGGCCTACGCCCTGTTCACCCCCGCCAACGATCAGGCGCAGTACGCCATCTGCTCTCCCATTGCCGACAGCAAGGGCACGGTGTTCTTCAAGAACGACTCCGCCTATCTGATGGCGCTGACCAGCACCGTCGATAAGGTGGAGGTGACGAAGCTGCCGGATAAAATGAGCTACAACGAGGGCGAGGCCTTCGACCCCGCCGGCATGGAGCTGACCGTCTATTACACCAACGGCGAGAGCCGCGTTCTGCCGGTCAGCCGCACCATCAACGGCGTCAAGGTGGAATATTTCACCTACAGCGATACCCTCACCGCGGCGGACGACGGCTACTTTGAGCTGACCTACGTGCCCGTCATGTACCAGAGCGGCGCGGACGGCGAGCCTGTGATCCGGGCGGCCAAGACCGACATTCCCATCTCCGTCACCGGCAAGACCTATGACCGGGGCGATATCAACGGCGACGGCGCGGTGGATGTGTACGACCTGCAATACCTGTATGAGTACTGCTGCGACAACAGCACCATCACCGACAGGGCCACCCTCGCCCGGCTGGACGTCAACGGCGACGGCCTGACGAACATCTCGGACGTGGCGGCGCTGTACGATTTTCTGACGCAGGGCAGCTGGCCGGAGAGCGATACCTCCGCAGCCGTCCCTCAGACGATGGCTGCCAGCGGCGGCGGAACGGCCAGACTGCTGGGCAGCGCGTCCAGCGCCGGAGCCGTTGACCGTACCGCCCTGAAGGGCGTGACCGCCTCTCTGTCCTCCGCCCCGGCCAGAGCCGCCGTGAAGGGCGATATCAACGGCGACGGCGCGGTGGACGTGTACGACCTGCAATACCTGTATGAGTACTGCTGCGATAAGAACACCATCACCGACCCCGCCACCCTCGCCCGGCTGGACATCAACGGCGACGGCAAGCAGGATATCGCGGACGCAGCGGCGCTGTACGGCTATCTGACCGAGGGCCAGTGGCCCTCCTCCCGCCACGCCATCACCGTAAAAAGCACCGCGCCCGAAACGGCGCAGGTGGAGCAGGGCGGGATGTATATCCTGTACATGAGCGAGGTGTTTGACACCTGCCCGGACAGCGTTACCTACACGCTGTCCGGCGAGGGACTGGGCAAGCACACCAAGCTGGCCGCGGACGATAAGGGCGATTACCTGTCCTTCACCAACAGCAAGACAGGCGACTATCTTCTGACCATCACCGCCGTGTGCGGCGCCGACAGCGCGGTGCAGGCAGTCTATCACCTGACGGTTACCGTTACAAAGAGCGCCGCCGGAGACCCCGGCCAGTACGACTATGACGAGGAGAATGCCGACAGCGTGACCGTCTACGTCACCGTTTCCAACGACGGTGTGCCCATCAGGGGCGTCGACGGCACCCCCATGGCCCACCTGCAGGTGGAGGTGCCCTACTTCGATCTGGAGAGTCAGGGGCTTGCGGAGTTCTACCGTTACCACACCGAAAACGGCCAAGGCGGCGGCAGCTATATCGACAATGTGGTGGTGGAGCGGCCTACCGTTCTGCACCTGTATCTGTATCTGCTGGGCGTGTACTGCAAGGGCTATACCCCGGAGGAAGTAACCTCCGGCACGAAAAAGGTGGTCGACGGCCAGAACGACAGATACCGAGAGGTATATGACATTCTGGGGAAGCAGACGGCCAGCTGGACCGGCCCGGCGCTGACCATCAGCGGCTCCGCCACCAGCATGTACATGCGGAACTTCTGGGGCCACGATGAAAACCTCATGTACTACCGCAACCACGTATATCCCCTGATGGGGCCAGGTTGGGGCGCCACGGCGGACTACATTCTGCTGAGCAACGGCGATACCATTGACGTGGCACTGTTCAGCGACTGGAACTTCTGGAGCGACGGCGGCGCATTCACCTGCTTTGACAAGGATGAATACACCGTCAAGGCCGGGGAAACGCTGACCTTCAACACCCTGAAGTACGAAACCAAATCCGTGGCCGACGGCGGCAGCGAGAGCTTCCAGTCTATCGCGGGCATGACGGTCTACCTCTACGACGATCAATGGACGCAGCTGACGGAGATCCCGGCAGACGAGAGCGGCGATGCTTTCCAGTACGTCGTCAACGAGAAACCTGGTACCTACTACCTGCTGGCTGTCGATCCCAAGGCGGGCAGCGACGCCGCCCGCCTCGCACCGGCCACCGCTCGCCTCCGCGTGAGCTGACAGCCATCCAAAACTGAATACCGGACGGCCCGCCCGGCGCACTGCGCCGGAGGCGGAATGGGGTGCAAATCCCCGCGAACAGGTCACTGTGAAACCCAATTTGGGATCAGTCAGATACGCCCAGGGCCGTCCGGAAAAGCTCCTGCCTGCACCGGGACGCTGTCAAGTCGGCGATGACGATTTCGGCGGGAGCTTTCCTCGGAGTGCTTTCTGCCGAAAGGCTTTATATAGAGAAAAATCATAGAAAGGAACCAAAAACACATGAAAACAAGCAAACGGCTGCTTTCTCTGCTGCTGGCGCTGACCATGGTGCTGTCCCTGATGGGCAACCTGTCCGTGGCGGCGTTCGCGGAGGAAGTTACCCCCACTGTCGTCACAACCGACGGCAATGACCAACCCACCACCCCCGTCATCCCCGACGAGGGCCAGACCACCCCCGCCAACGCGGATAAGAGCGACGAGACCCCCGCTCCCGCCAACGGCGACGCGAACGCCGAGCCTGTGCCCGCCGAGGGCGAGGTCACGACCCCCGCTGTGGCTGTTCCCAAGCTGAAGGACGGCGTGTCCCACACCGCCAGCGCCACCGTCCAGACCGGCACCGCCTATCTGCTCAGCGACCTGCAGGCGGGCAAGATCTTTGACGGCGAGGGCCTCACCTACGAGAACTACTATTATGAGCGCTCCGCCGACAACGGCCAGAGCTGGGGCACCAGGCAGAAGTTCGAGAAGGCTCTCTTCGGCAGCACCCTGATCCAGCTCACCGAGACTGTGGCGGGCACGTATATCTACCGCTTCTATGCCTCCTTCGACGGCGAGAACTTCTCCACCGATACCTGGACGCTGACCCTGACCGTGGAGGATAACCCCACCATGGAGTTCAGCTTCTTCGTGGGCAAGGACTACACCGGCGGCTATCCCGTCATCAAGCTGTATAACGTCACCAAGGACGCCGACGGCAACGAGGTGCTGGGCGACGAGCTCAAGGATGTGTTCCTGTACAGCAACTTCACCAACACCCCTGCCGAGGGCGAGGAACAGTATGATCCCGCCAAGGGCAAGCTGGTCAACAACTACCAGATGTTCTACACCAAGCTGACGGCCGGACGCTATGCCTACCGTGCCTTTACCGCTGACGGCAAGGCGCTGGGCGGCATGACCCTTGACCTGCCCACCGACAAGAACGTGGACGGCGGCGCAGGCGGCGGCAACAGCATCTACCTCCAGTGCGTCTCCTTCTATACCAGCAGCAGAAAGACGGACAATACCTATTTCACTGCGGATGAGTATCACATCCGCGTGAACTGCCCCATCATGGGCTGCGATACCACCATGGGCGATGCCTATGTCAAGGGCAATTATACTTACTATCCCACTGTGCTGTACGCGGCCGGCAACGCCTGCCTGTACAATTCCTACGCCTATCCTGATATCGATGGCTATATCTTTACCCAGACCATTAATCAGACGTTCCAGCCCCGCTATAGCGCGGATACCAAGTCGTTGACGATCAATACCGGCGTTACGCTGGATGTCACCGTTCCCGCCGACGCCACCTTCGGCCTGTACTTCCAGTGGAACAACTTCAACACCACGGAAGTGGCTCCCAACGGCAATGAAGAGGCCTCCTATGCCGAACGCTGGACGGTGAACGGCGACACCAAGACCGCCACCTACTTCATCTCCAAGAGCAATGGCAACTACACCTGGCGTCTCAGCGACGATACCCATGTGACCCAGGCGGGCTGGCTGGCCAGCCAGAGCGAGAGCGGCAAGCTGACCGTCTCCTTTGCCGAGAGCGCCGCCACGGATCGCGTTTCTCACGATTTCAGCAATCTGGGTACTCAGACCATCAACCGTGACGAGGCCGACCTACAGGTCAATCTGGACCCCAGCGGCTACGAAGCCATTACCGGCACTACCCGTATCCGCGCCTACCGTCACTGGCAGCTCATCAACTCCGACGCGGGCAACATCATGGTGGAGCCTGACTTCCACTGGAACACCCTGATCGGCGATGCTGCGATCAGCCCCGTTAACGGCGGTAACGCCACCGCCAACTGGGCGGACGTTACCCCCGGTACGCAGGATTCCATCATCGCCGTCTACTATGACAGCGTGGACGTGAACCCCAGCAATCACGGCAGCCACGGCGGCCTGTTCCCCGCCACCAGCCCTGAGCGTGTGGGCGTCATCGTGGTGGGCGGTACCGGCGTGACCCACGGCACCGCCGACGCGAAGGTGAAGTACAACATGGCTTCCGGCGTCACCACTACCCGCTCCGAGGATTGGGACTATAACTACGACACATGGTTCTATGAAACCAGTGAGACGAACCCTGCGTTGGACTTCACTGTCAACGCCACCGGCAGCGTGAAGGTGGAATACGCGCTGGCTGCCACCGACAACAGCATGAAGACCACCGTTTCCGGCTTCCAGTCCGTTTCCGCCGACGCTGACGGCAATTACGCCGTTCCTCTGGCTGGCTTCAACACCATCGGCAACGGCAAGGGCGGCACCGTTATCCTCAAGATGACCGACTCCACCGGCGTCAGCTACCGTCTGGTGCGCGTGGCCAAGGTCACCATCACCGCTGAGAATGTCTCCAACCCCGGCGAGAATATCATGCCCGGCGATCAGGTAAAGCTGAGCTTTGACGGCATGTACCGCGCCGTCAACAAGATCTCCGGCATCTTCAATCCCACTATCTTCAAGCCCACCTATTTCGCCGGTGAGACCAAGTACGAGGGTACGCTGGGCCAGTACCAGAAGATGGACAACGCCACCGTCACCGTCACCATCCCAGAGGATGTGACCTTCGCCGATGGCGCGGCCACCGCGCAGTACACCCTTACCAACGGCTATACCTACGGCAGCATGTATGCTGCTGCCAACCCCTTCGCTTTCCTGTATAGCATGACCGATACCGGCGTGGGCACTAACTTCAATGCTGTGACCGTCAACTATTACATGAACCACTATGCTGACGCGGTGGTTACGGTGTATCAGAAGGTCACCTATAAGACCAAGCTGAACATCACCGATGAAAACGGCAAGGCCGTGGACGGCGTGACCGTCACCCTGCTGGGCCGCGATGGCAAGACCCCGATTACCCCCAACGAAAACGGCACCTACACCCTGGGCTATGGCGTTTATACCTATACCCTGTCCAAGAACGGCTATGTTGTCACCCGCGGCTCCTTCTCTCTGGGCAGCGCTGACGCCGCCAATGTGAAGGACGGCGTCCTGACTGTCAAGACCGCCGTTCTGCCCAAGGTCGGTGAAAACGCTTGGGACGGCAAGACCAAGACCGAGCCCAAGAAGGACGGCAACGGCGTGTATCTGATCGGCACCGCTGCGGAGCTGGCATGGTTCGCCGCCACGGACGGTAAAAGCAGCGCCAAGCTCACCGCCGATATCGAGCTGGCGGGCTATGATTGGACACCGCTGAAGAAGTTCTACGGTACCTTCGATGGACAGGGTCACGTTATCCGCAACCTGTACATCAACAGCACCAGCAATACTCTGGGCCTGATCAGTTATCTGCAGGGCGGCGCCTCCGTCACGGGGCTGGGCATCACCGGCAGCGTGACCTGCACCAACAATACTAGAATTGCGCAGGCGGGCGGCATCGTGGGCTATATGTACGACAAGGCATCCATTACCCAGTGCTGGAGCGCCGTGAACGTCACCAGCAATAAGCACGCAGGCGGCATCGCGGGCTATACCGCGGGTGGCTCGATCATCACCAACTGCTACGCCAGCGGCAATATCACCACCACTTCCAAAAACGAGTGCTATCTGGGTGGTATCTGCGGCTCCGGCTTCAGCAACACGAATGGCGCGACCCTGACCAACTGCTACAGCATCGGTGATGTTACCGGCACCAGCGGCGCTGCCTCCTATCTGGGCGGCCTGTCCCCCGATAAGACCGCGGCACACTATGTGGACAACTGCTTCTATCTGGACGGCACCGTCAGCAAGGAAAGCTCCAAGTACGGCGTCACCGGTCTGGGTACCGCCAAGACTGCTGCCGAGATGAAGGCCGCCATCGAAGCCAACAACAACCCCTTCAATCCCCAGATGCTGGCCGATCTGGCCGTTCGCGCACAGGAGATCGCCGACAAGGCCGCCGCCAAGAATGTTGACGACCTGATCGACGCCATCGGCGACGTGACCCTGACCGACGACTGCAAGGCCAAGATCGACGCTGCCCGCAAGGCTTACGACGCCCTGACCGACGCCCAGAAGGCGCTGGTCAGCAAGCTGGATATCCTGACCGACGCCGAGGCCAAGCTGGCCCAGCTGAAGAAGGAAGCCGCCGACAAGGCCGCCGTGGACGATGTGATCGCCAAGATCGACGCCATCGGCAAGGTGAAGCTGGACAAGGACAGCAAGGCCAAGATCACCGCCGCCCGCGCCGCTTACGACGCGCTGGACGACGAGCTGAAGGCGCAGGTCACCAACTACAACACCCTGCTGGCCGCCGAAAAGCGCTATCAGCAGCTGCGGGATAAGCAGAACGCCAACGACGGCTCCACCAGCGATTCCACCGACGGCAAGACCGACAGCAAGACCGACGGCAAGAACGTCAAGTCCGGCAACACCGCCGACAACAGCCGCCTGACCCTGTGGCTGGGCGGCGTGGTGGTGTCCGCCGCCGCGCTGGCTCTGCTGGCCAGAAAGCGCCGTCAGGACGCGTAATTTCCCCAAAATCCCTGAAAACCCAACCGGAGGGAGCGGCTTTGCCGCTCCCTTCCATCGGAGGCGACCTATGAAACACCGTACCCCATGGAGCGCGGCCCTTTTGTGCTGGCTGCTGTGCCTTGCTCTGCTGACCGCCTGCGGCGGTTCCCCTGCCGAAGCAGAGACGGCAGGCAGCTGCACCGTTTCCATCTCCTGCGCCACCATTCTGGACAATCTTGACCAGCTCAACGCCGCCAAGGCGGACTTCGTGCCCGATGACGGCGTGATCCTGCCGGAGACGGAGCTCTCCTTCACCGAGGGGGAGACGGCCTTCGACCTGCTCCAGCGGGTCTGCCGGGACAATGGCATCTCCATGGAGTCCAGCTGGTCGCCCCTGTATAAAACCGCCTATATCGAGGGCATCGCCAATCTCTACGAGTTCGACTGCGGCAAGCTGTCCGGCTGGATGTACAGCGTCAACGGGGAATTCCCTAACTACGGCTGCTCCGGCTACACCTTGCAGGACGGCGATGTGATCTGCTGGGTCTATACCTGCGATCTGGGCGAGGACGTAGGCGGCGGCTACGCCGCCGGCGGGGAATAACCACAGGAAAGCGGTACGCCAAAACGTACCGCTTTCCTTTTTCCCCCGACCATGCTATACTGTCAGAAAAGAGGTGTTGCCCATGAACCGCGCCCATCTGCGCGAAAAACTCCATCTGTCCGGCATCGACAGCGCCGCTGCCCAGCTCTCCCGCCGCTATGCTCTGGGCTTCGAGGTCACGGCCTTCTGCATGGCGGCAGCGCTGGAGGACAGCGCCGCCGTGTCCGCTGCGGAAGCGGAAACGGTGGATATTGCCCGCCTGTGGCTCCACGCGCCCTTTGCCGAGCTGCATCCCTGCGCCATCGACCCGCTGGTGCGGGACATCGCGGTGAAGCGCTACCGCCAGACCGTCGCCATGGCCCGGCGGCTGGGGATCCGCCGCATCGTTATCCACGACGGGTATGTCCCCTTCGTCTACTTTCCGGAGTGGTTTGTGGAGCAGTCGGTGCGCTTCTGGCGGGACTTTCTGCCGGAGGTGCCCCAAGACATGACCATCGCGCTGGAAAACGTCATGGACGACGGCCCGGATATGCTGGCGGCCATCATGGAGGGCGTAAACGATCCCCGGCTGGGGGTGTGCCTTGACGTGGGCCACGCCAACACCACCGTCAGCAAGACGCCGCCCCTGGACTGGATTGCCCCGCTGTCCCCGTGGCTGCGGCACGTCCATATCCACAACAACTTCGGCGAATGGGATCTGCACAACCCGCTGGGCGAGGGCAATATCCCCATGGAGCAGGCGCTGGACGCCCTGCTGACGGCCTGTCCCACCGCCACCTTTACCATCGAAAACATGAACTGCGCCCCGTCTCTTGACTGGCTGGCGGCGCAGGGCTATCTGGGGGAGATCACACGATGACAGAACAGGAACTGCAAGCCTATATCGCGGCCATCCGCCCGGCGGATGAGGCCGCCA
>ERZ779896.2489-NODE-2489-length-12630-cov-10.261312_pt1 | contig 12630 bp, 11 predicted proteins | sample MGYA00511067_ERZ779896 | MGnify/ENA primary metagenome ERZ779896 (study PRJEB29588, sample SAMEA2161597) | human gut metagenome | biome: human gut; feature: human-associated habitat; material: faeces | place: Denmark | collected 2008/2010 ...
GGCAGATAAAATAGCTAATACGTATATTGCTAATGACAACGAATCACAACGCATTGCAAAAAGCGTATGTGCATATTGCTCACAGGAGCTTGATGACAGGAAAAAAGTGACCATCACAATCGGAACCGACAACGATGATGGAATCTCTGTCAAAATTTCTTGTGACAGTTTCTTCTACTATGAACCGATTACCAAAGAAGTTTTTGTTAACGTCAAATCTGTAAGCAAAAATATGCGTGACGAAATCAATCGATACGTAAAAGACAGCGGCGTTAATGTGAGCAAAAATCTTGTGCCTATGAATCTTTTGCGGTCAGTCGTTTCCTATGGCCGTGAGTGGAATAGCAATTTTGTTTAATCGGGCGTATAGCCAAATAGTTCGAATTGAGTAAAATCAAATATGAAACAACGCGAAAGGAATTATACAACAATGAGCAAAACTGTTATTCTGATGGGCAAATCTATGCCGACCAAAGATGTTGCCGAGTTTCTTTACGCAGAAACCCGCGACAAGAACTACCAGGCTGAGACCGGCTGTGCATACGCCAAGTTCAACAGTTGCAAGATTGCAGAACCCGGCACCGAATGGGAGGAGTTGACTCTGTCTCAGAAGATGCAGGCCATGTCTATGTCCATGTTCCAGATGCTGGGCAATGGTGATGACAGGGGAGAACCTATCCTCATCAAGACCGCCAACACCACCAAAGAAGTCTGGTGCCCGTTTTACGCAGACAAGGTCGCCGTCGAAAGCGCGAATGTCTTCGAGCGTGTTTACGCAGAGGTGAAAGCTGCTTATGAGGAAAACAGCGCTTTTGCCAAATTCGACACCCTGAACCACGAGGAGAAGATGTTCGAAATCTCGTCGTATGTCATGCACAACTTCGAGAACATCCTCAAGGAAATTGAAGCCATTCCCGGTGTACAAGCCGGAAAATACTAATCACATTGCATAAGAGGGGCTGCCGTCAGGCGGCCCCTCTTTTTGCTTTTCATTGCGAATTGAATACAATAAAGTCATGTGACGCACAAGCGAGGTGAGTAAATTGGAAAACGTCAAAATTATTACGCCGTACGGAGAAGTTATCAGTATTCGTGCATTCATCGAGTGGGAGTATAACTGTGGCAAGACTGATTTTCAGCCAAACGAGCGTTATCCTTTGTGGGTCACTGTGCCGGTTGAAGAAAAGCTTGGCTATATTGCTTGCAGTCTATTCGGTGACCTTGCAAATTTTGATGACTATGAAGGCAAAATCGGCATCACCGATGGGAACTCAACACGATATTTCTTCTTCACAAAGAAGAACTGCGATACGGAAATTCTGCAAGCATTGACGGCAATGCTCAATGTTTTGTATACCAGCAGCGAGGAAATGCTTCTCTCTGAATCCGGCTGCACTTTTGAGTCATTGAGTCTGAATCAACGATTCGACACAATTGCTCGCTACATCGAAGCAAATCTTGAAGTGTGCTTGCTTATGTTGGCACATATTCCATATATGGAATGGAAATAAAACCGTTTTATGTTGCCTTCTTGCACGTTTGTGCGAATTGAGTAAACTGAGTATTGTAGACCCAAAAGTGCATTGACGACCACTAAAGCAGGTTCTTCTAAGAGCCTGCTTTTTTGTTTGCAAGGAGGACAAAGCATTGATTGATAAAGTAGCAATGGCAGAAAGAAATCGACTCATTGTCGAGGACTTGAAGAGCGGTATGTCTATCAAAGACGTAGCCGCAAAACATCAAGTATCGAAATACATCTGCTACAGGGTATCTCGTGAAGCAAACTGCAAAGAACACTCTATGAACTTCCATAAATGGAAGAAACAGAGAGACAAAGAAATTGCTCGCAAGTACAGCAAGGGCGTGACAGCCGTTGAACTGGCAAAAGAATACAACATGAACCGCGCGACGATTTATAGCGTCATCAAGCAGGTAGACCCGAATTATACTTGCCAGCGGGATTCTGATGTGATGACAAAGGCAAAGAAAGAACGGCTAAAAAGAGAGGAACGCTATCTCCAAGCAGTCCGTGAAAACCCGCAGAAATCAATTCAGTCACTTGCTAAGGAGTATGGTTTCTGCACCACCTGTGGATACGACATTATGCACAAAGCAGGAATCCGCCGTAAAAGAGGAAGAAAGAAAATAAAAAAGGCGGCGAAGGAACAATGAGAAAGCTGCTTTTGATTATTCCGGCGCTTGCTGTTGCCTTGACTGCCTGCTATCCCGTCAGCACGCTGCCCGCCGATTTCCCTGTGGCAACGGCTGAAAGCAGCGAAACGCTGGGCCTTCCAGCTCAAACCAGTATGGAAACAGAACCGGTGCAAGGCGAGAACAATAACCTTATCGCTCTCGGCGACTGGGGAACAGTTTCAAATGGCTCTTTGACCGATGGGCGATGGCATGACATTGAAATGTGCATCACTAAAATCACTACCGAAACAGAAAATGAAGATTACATCAGCAATACCATTGCGCTCAGTAATTCCCTTTCTGTACTGCGAACTGATGAATCAGCTCTTGATAAGCTGCGAGATGGCATCGAAAAACCGGAACTCGTAGTGGTGGATTACGAAGTGAAGCTGCCGGAAAATTACCCATGTGACGGCAATGCGGATGTGAGTCTTTGCGTGGTTGATGATGCAGGTGAGCATCAGATTATCAAACTGCTGACTACGGCCGACAGCGATATGACGCCTGGACTGACATACGCAAAGCGCGGCATCTATGTTCGCACAAAGGGCGATGCCAACTACATATTCAAAAGCGTTCGGTATCTGAACGAAGCAGATATTGAGGCGAGAGCCGCGAGAGCTGACACAGACACCTACTTTGCAAATAAATAACAAAGAATCAAGACCTGCCGTTTGGTGGGTCTTTTCATTTATAGAGGTAAGTAAACCATGAATGATAACAACCGCATGCTCCTTCGCTATGTAGCAGAAGGTGACATTCGCAAAGCACAGATGCAGGCAAAAATCATTCTGAACAGTATCACCGCTGCGAAGGATGAAAAGTTCAAGACGAACTGCCTGGCAAAGCTCAATAATGTTGAGCCGCAATTCATTGAATTGCCGTTCAACATGCAGGGCCTTTTGGTGGCAGAAGATGTATCCGATTTTCCAGAACAGAGGTTTCTCATTCGTGAATCGGAGGAAGCGGTCATTGAAAAGATTCTCAAAACGAGAAAGGCTTCTCTCAAACTCAAAGAAATGGGCGTTCACTATACCAGTTCTTTGCTCCTGAGCGGTGAGCCTGGGACTGGTAAAACAGAACTGGCAAGATACATTGCCCACAAAGCAGACCTACCGTTCGTATATCTCAAATTTTCCGGTCTTATCAGCTCGGCTCTTGGCAAGACACAGCAGAACATTGGCCTGGTCTTTGACTATGCCAGACGCAGCCCCTGTGTGTTGTGCCTCGATGAAATCGACGCTATCGGTATGAAGCGCGGCGGTCGAGATGATGTAGCAGAAATGAGCCGTGTGACGATTGCCTTGATGCAGGAGCTCGACAGATTGCCTAACGATGTCATTCTTATCGGCACCACAAACAGGGAAGACCAGCTTGACGCTGCACTGTTCCGCCGATTTAGTTTTCTTCATCGCGTCCGCACGCTGGACACTCAGGCCGCGCAGAGCTTGTGTGAGAAGTTCTTCGGTTCAGTCGGCTATACGGCGAGCAAAGAAGAAATCGAAGATATGCTCTATCGTATTGACCACAACTATACGCCCAGCAACGTGACGAAGGCTTGTACGGACCATATCGTGAGCTGGGTCATCGAGCAGCAAGAAAAGGAGGACCCGGATGCGTGATTTTGAAATCAAACTCTATGAGCCTCGCGGCACGGTAGCGGAAGAACATCCCGAAATTGCTTCCATGTGGCACCCGACTGCCAATGACTGTGGTCCTGATGAAATCACGTGCGGGAGCGGACGGCGCATTGCCTTGATTTGTCCTCGGTGTGGATACGGAAAAAACGGTGAATGGCGGCCGGTGCTTTCTTCTGTCTGTCGTACAAAAGGCGGCTGTCCGGTTTGTGCTGGACGAATCGTGGTCAAAGGTGTGAATGATGTAGCTACAGTTCATCCTGAAATTGCCGAACAGTGGCATCCTACGCTAAATACCATCCAGCCTGACCAAATCACATCCGGCAGCGGTTTGCATGTCTATCTTGTCTGCAAGACCTGTGGCTATGGACAAAACGGCGAGTGGCATCCACTCCTGGCTTTCGCTTGCGGCAGCGGCGTGAATCATACAGGCTGCCCGCAATGCGCCAGGTTGAATGCTTCTCACAACCGGATGAAGCGGATTCGCAAATGCACGACGAAGCCTATCATCAGTGTAGGATACTCTCAAATTGCAGCTATGTGGCATCCGACCGCCAATAAGTTTCGGCCCGATGAACTGACCGCTGGAAGCGGTGAACGCATTGCTTTGGTATGTCCCGATTGCGGCTATGGCAAGGATGGAGAATGGACGCCGCTGCTTTTTACCGTATGCAAGTATGGTCCTAAGTGCCCCGCCTGCCGCAAAGTGCGGAGGTGATACTTCTTGGCTTATAACATGAAAGACCAGCTTGCGGTCGGAAAGCTCGGAGAACAGGTGGCAATCGACTACGTAAAAAAGAGCTGCGAATTGGGAAGGCTAAGCTTTGAGAGCTACGAAGATGTGCGAAGCATCAAGGCATATCAGGAACAGGATATAGACTTCCTGATTCATCGCAAGGATGGCCGCACGGTAACGCTCGATGCTAAAACAGATACATACACTACCGGCAACATCTTCCTGGAACAGGCCGTTGACTCCTATCTATTTGATGAAAATGGTAATGTCATCAACTGCAATCCTGTCACCAATGAGTCAACGCTCCATCATTCAGATGGGTGGCTCTATAAAAACGCAAACTGTATCTTCTATTACTTCTCAAGCACCCAAATGCTATATGTATTTCATCGGGTGAATGCAGCGCTCTATGCAACAGAACTGCTCGATGCGGGGCACAAATTAGAACGCGAGAAACGACCTTTTCCTCGTGCTGCTGAGAACCACGAAAATGGAAAACCACTTACAAAATACTACGGCATAGGGCTGCTTTTACCGGCCGAGCAGATGCTGTATTCTGAGCGGATGCAGGGACACATGTGGAAATGGAGAGTCGAGCAAGATGCGACTGGTCATTACAGATTCATTCCAGTAAAAACGCGTAAGTTTGTTAAGAATCTATGAATCATTAGCCTACACAGTACGAGTCGGAACTCAAAAAATGGTATAATGTAGACAGTTCAAGAGAGGAGCACAAAGCGATGAATGTAGTTGGCGTGGTCACACTCGGAAAGCTCATTGAAGCGCATCGAGACGGTGACGAACAGAAGTTCAAGACCTACGTTGAGTTCATTGCCGAAGCCTATGAACAGCAGGGAAATGACCGTGGCGCTCGCATCATCCGCAACTCCTATACGGGCGGCGGCAAGGATACCGCAAAGGTCATCCTGGACGCAGCCTCTTCTGACAGACAGGATGTGGCGGTCTACTACGAGACTGGCTACTATGAGCCTGATGTCCTGGGCTCCGGCGGCTCTTATCGTGGTGTCACTACGACGAGTTCTGCTGCCGAAGCCATGCGCCAACTTGATGCCAATGCCGCCAACTATATCCAGCGCGTCACGCTGTATAAAAAGGACGGTAAGGTTACGAAAAAAGAAGTGGCCGAGTACGACCAGATAGCAAAGGAATGGAGAAACATCTGATGGACTGGCGAGTATTTCCCATCAAAGCAGTTCTGAAGCTCCTCAACGACAGGTTTGTGCTGGAACGCGTCACGGTCAAGTGGGACGATGAGACCTACGGCAAGAGTGAAGGCACGCGTTTTGTACTCTGCCACCGTGAGGAAGTTGCGAACATCGACCATATCAAGGTGTGCTCGTCCGGGTTCTTTCACGACACGTTCGTCTACTACGGCGACGGCTTGATGCTGAAGCTTTGGCAGGACAACCTGAATGTCGATGAAGAGCATGAGCGCTATTCGAGCAACAAACTGGTATCTCCTCTGTTCTCTCTTTACAGTGACAGTATCCCGGATGACTCGTTCATGCACCGCTGGCTCGTCTTCCAGGGTATCACGGAAGAACAGCTGGACGGAATCGCGGCCGAACTTCTTATCGACGCGATATACGCCTACGATAGCCTTGATAAAAAGGTCCTGAGAAGTGATAACGGGTATCCGACCATGATTCAGCAGGGTGGAACAGTCTACTTGAGCGAGTCAGAAATCGTAAAAGTGACATCCACTATCGAGGACGACAACCTTCGCAACCGCGTCCTGAGTGTTCTCTGGTCAAAGAAACGCGCGGTAAAGGATGTCACGAAAGAAAACCGAGACATTGCAGATGTCAGTGACTTGCAGATTCGCAAAATATAGAATGTGCTTCAAATAATCTGTATTGCCGAATCGTGCGAACCGCATATACTAAATAATACATTAGTCGTCAAGGTTTTACTCCTTGCGACTACCATGCTTCTGTGGCTCAACAGGCGGAGCAACTGTCTTGTAATCAGTAGGTTGTGGGTTCGAGTCCCACCGGAAGCTCCATTGGTTTTCATCGTTCCTCCGTTGAATACCATTTACCCGCTTGATGAATCGTAACTTCTTGATACGATGCTATACACACATCTTGCGGGCTATGTCACCATAAGACAGCCTCCTCGCGGCGGTGACGGTAACACGGGTATTGAGCTCCCCGTGGCGAATGTCTTATTTCTGGGTCGTTAGCTCAGTCGGCAGAGCGCTTGACTGTTAATCAAGATGTCACAGGTTCGAGCCCTGTACGACCCGCCATATACCGATTATCAGGTGTTGTAAGTGTCATTCCGACACACATCACAACTACTATAGTGCTTACATACCCTCACTTGATAAACGGTAATAACAACCTCGGAGAATGTGCATTGTAGCTGCTTGCAGCGCATCATACGACACCAGTATAGTTTTACACATCCTTGCGCAATCTCCGAGAGTCCCTCATAAGACAGCCTCCGCGTGGCGAGGGATGGACAACGCAAGTTTTGAAGGTTCTTGCGGCCAATGTCTCATCAGTAACACGGGGTATAGCAATAGTAGCTTGCCAGCCTCATACGCTGGTGGTTGTGGGTTCAAGTCCCATCCCCGTATCCATCGTCTCGGCCGCGACGCTAAATCGGTCATATATGGCTCGTTAGTTCAGATGGTTAGAACGCCAGCCTGTCACGCTGGAGGTCGCCGGTTCGAAACCGGCACGAGTCGCCACTGGATGTAGTACAAGGGAACACGTCAATCGCGCGATAAGGCGTAATAGTGGAGTACAGGTGCGACGCGTAAGCACGGAACACGGTGGTGTGACACCACCCATCCAGAACACGTCCTGACACGGACGTTAAACAGGTCGAAATCTAACAGGGAGGGCACTCCGATGCAGAAGTAATTCTCGTCCGACTGTCAAAATCTGAACAAAGGAGAACGCCTATGCACTAATTACGTCCGACAGGCCGCATAAGTGAAAGGGATAATCCGATGCACAGGTAAACCTGATGGCGGGCAGCTCCCGCCTTAGAACATCACGATTGGTAGCGCCTATCAGGGCACGCCGGTTCTTATCGACGCGCCCTGCCACCCATGAGACAGCCTCCACGCGGCGGGTGGTGGACAACGATTACTACAGTCGCTGACGAATGTTCTCTACCCAATCTGGAGGGTAAACCAGACAAGGTAAGCAGTCCTTGGCCCAGTTCATGGCTCTAAACCGAACTTTTCCGTACTGCAAAACGCCTTTGGACGTTCCCTCCGGGGTACGGCGTCGGCGGACGCTCAACAAGCTCCCTCAAGCAGCAGGGAATACGCGGAAGCTGCTTGCGCGGACTGCTCCACACAATCCGCGCTACTGCTCAGAAGACAACCTCCTCGTGGTGAGCAGTGGGCAACATTGTTGCGGTCAATACCCGCAACATGGCAAAGTCTTCAATCGTGGGAATCGCATCACAACTCCCGGTGTGAGCGGTATCCCTAAAGGCCAGGAAGTTGTGTGGACGAGTGCTTCCTCTCGAACTACGGTTCGGAAACAACAAATCCCGCCCCATCAAGCATGCAGACGTACGAGCATCCCCGTAAAGCCGGGGCGCAGCCAGACGCGACACAGCCGTATAGGCGAGACTGCTGCACGGCAGCTGGTAAGTAAGCCGCAGTCTTACACACGTAGCCCATCGAAAACCGTTTGCCCGAATTGACAGGGAAGTAACGGTAGGGCTCTAAGATTTGAAGTTGACCAACACCTAAGCGCTTTCTTGGATTCTCACGCATAGTCAGCGATGAGATTCGCAAGATTGTCAAGTGGTGTAAAGATGGCGTTCGGGGCCGACTACCTCCTAAACGAACATCATGGCGGGGCTAAATGAGGGTTCACCCGCAATCTTGTGGAGTATTCGTATAACGGTTAATACCTCTGCCCTCCAAGCAGATAACGTCGGTTCGACCCCGATATACTCCTCCAATATCCCTACGCTGGTAGCCTCCACGCGGCGAGAAGGAAGGAAAGAAAAATGACGGTTTTTGAAGAATTGACAAAAGGAATGAAGTTCAGCGGACCCGTGGAAGATATCAAAAAAGAACATGGTAAAAGTCTTTGAAAAGAATTTCAGATGTCCGCCATGGAATGACGTGTACGAGGAAGGGTGCGCGGGGTTCGCTGGCTGCGAAAGCTGCTGGTTTGGGTACATAAACAGCGAAGCAAAATAAAGGCCGCAAAAGCGAAAGCCAGACGCGACCCACCACGCGGGGTATAGCAATTGTCGCTACCCACATGGGTGGCGTGAATAGAAATGAATCCCGCTGCCCGCTCCACCGTCGCTGTCACCGTACGCACGACACTAAATAAAGCGAGCATGGTCCACTTGTGGTCCGCTGTCCGAATGCCAATGGACAGCCTCAAAAAGAATCGGCAAACAGGTGCTGTGCCTGAGAGTATCCGAGAGTCCCGGTATCAGTCGCGAATGAGACCAGAAAACAGCGGAGAGGGTACAATACAGAATCCGTCGGCGTGGCTGTCGAATGGTGCTTGATGCAGGGTTGGCTGCCCTGATTTGGGATGATAACCAGTATAAAACATCCTAACATGCTTGGTTAGCTCATTAGGTAGAGCAGCACACTCGTAATGTGCAGGCGGGCAGTTCGAATCTGCCACTAAGCTCCACGGTCCGATTGGGCGACGCGCTCATTGAGAAACCACCCAAGAAGCTTCCAACGGGGGCATGCACCTGTTGGCGGTTGGCTAAGTCTTGCCGGAAGTCGTCGGCACCGGAACCGAACACGAATAGGCAACGTAAAGCCTCGCAGGGCAGAGCGTTATCTGCCACAGTGCATGACAACTTGAAGTAGAAAGGAGATGATTCCAATGGAGCAGGCAATTATCAATGTAGAAGGTACATCCACGATTGAAACCGCAGCGTCAGCCAAGAAACTGATTGAGACCTTCGGAAGCCAGAACATCCGTGCTATCTCAGTCAAACGTGTGAACGATAAGAGTGACGAGGTCATTGTTGAACTCGATTTCATTTCTGGCCTGGCACCGCATCTGCATGGGTTTACAATGCGTGTCAACGGACTGACGGCGGGCTATGCTGGTACAGGACCGTCCAATCTGTTTGAAGTTCTTCAGGCGGCAGGCGTAAGCGAGACTCTGGTGGCACGTAGCGACATCACGCAGCGAAGCACCAAGACCATTCCGCTCCACCTGGAGCGCGAGGTCAAGCAGTACGGCGACTTCCAGTACACCTAAAACTGTCCGGCGGGGATGCCCCGCCATCATGGGGATATAGCTCAGCTGGGAGAGCACCTGCTTTGCAAGCAGGGGGTCGAGGGTTCGAATCCCTCTATTTCCACCACCAGCAACATGCCGCTTCCTGCGGCTGTCTCTGGGCGTGCATTGTACTGTTGTTGATTCGCAGTACGGTCATTTGCGCGGAACTCCTTAACTATGACCACGAAGACGAATGCCTTGTCCGCGCCGCTTGGACAAGCGATTTACACAGGGCATCGTCAAGCCGGAAAAATGCAGTGCCGAGTGGCGAAACCGGCTGCGGCATTGGCGAGGCGCACACCCTCGTCAGTCATCCAAAAGAGCAACCTCCACGAGGTGGATGACGGGCAACACAGATACATCTGTGGCTAATACTCTTGTGTCGTTAGTTAAGTTCCATGATGAAATAGCGCGGGGTCTCCGAAGTCTCCTTTTCGGGTAAAACTACACCACGAGCATTGTTCATCTTACCGCGCTACGGCGGACACGCCGATAGAACAGGATGCGCAAGCAAGCCGTAATAATCATACCGTGTGGCGAAAGCGGCTGCGGTATAGACGGAGCAAAACTCCGTCAGTCGTCCATAAAGATGGCCCCCACGGGGCGGACGACGGGCAACGCAGGGGGACAACTGCGGCTAACATCTTACTACATGGTCGGGTGTCCGAGTGGCCTATGGAACTGGTCTTGAAAACCAGCGATGCCGCAAGTGTCCGTGGGTTCGAATCCCACCCCGTCCGCCATGATTTTGCCGGGTCAATCCCGGCTTTTCTTGTTTTATGAGGAGTTTTGTATGACCGAATTAGAACTGACCAAGATGGTCGAAAAAGCCAAACGCTGGGCGGTAGAAGCCCATGCGGGGCAGAAGGACAAAGCAGGGGAAGACTACTTTATCGCACATGTCTCGGTGGTTGCTAAGGGGGTGAACGATGACCCGGTAGCCGAAGCTGTTGCGTACCTGCACGACACTGTCGAGGATACAACCATTACAATGGCTGACGTCCGGGCAGAATTCCCGAAAGAGGTGGCAGACGCGGTAAATGTGTTGACCCGCCGGAAGGGAATGAGCTACGCCGAATACATCTGGCATATCCGTCAGAATCCGGTTGCTACTAAAGTCAAACTGAGTGATTTACGCAGCAACATGGACCTTACCAGGCTGCCATATCCGCTGACCCAGAAAGACTTGCTTCGAGAAACCAAGTATTTGCGGGCTTACAAGATGCTGGATGGTCGTGTTTCTGTGACGGCTGTGAATCCGTATGCTTTGAATTATTATCTTCTTGCAAACGGCTGGGTGCCGAAAGAGGAGAAGAAGTTCGGAAACAATACTCCTATCATTCTCACTCCGCTTTCTGGCGCTGTTACCATAACCGTACCACTCGATATGAGTGTCGCCGACTATGACACTCTGATGCGTCATGCTCTGAACAAGCTCTCGCTCTACGAGGGAAAGGAGATACAGTCAATACTGACAACCGTCATCAACTGGAAGCCTGAAAGAACCTTAAATATGAACAGTTTGTAAAGCATCGGGGTACAAAATTTCAATTGATGCCAGATTGTGGTATAATGTAGACAGTGAACGGAAAACATGAACATACGTTAAAAATCAACTGTTTTTCGCTCGAAAAGCAACCCTTAAAACACGCTAAGGAGAGTAAACCATGCGTAAGAAAACCAAACTCGCGAAGAGTATCATGGCTTTTGCGATGGCAGCAGCAGTGGCGGTTTCCGCTACCGGCTGTGGAGCTAAAAACGAAAGCAATGTTGCATCTTCTGAATCCACTACCAGCCAGTCTGAACCGGCTGCGACCGAGGCTCCTGCCACGAGCGAAGATACGGCCAGCTCTGCCGTGACGGCTGACTCCGAGACGAAGACCGAGGACACCAAGCAGGACACCGCAAAGGATGACGCTGCTGACTCCTCTGCCAGCAGCTCCGCCGCTTCTGACCAGGCGAACACCACTTCTACCAAAAAGCCGACCTACAACACCAACAAGACTCAGGCCAAGGCACCCGTACAGCAGGCCAGTGCAGCTCCGGCCGCAGCCGAAGAGAAGAAAGCCGAGCCCACCTACACCTTTGTTGTTCGCCACCATGATGCCTCCTGCACCACCGGCGGGTATGATGAGCATATCTGCAACGAGTGGGGCGGCATGAACTATAACGACAACTACACCGCTCCCAAGGGCCACAACTGGGATAACGGCGTCATTACCAAGGCGGCTACCTACACCGAGAACGGTATCAAGACCTTCAAGTGCAAGGACTGCGGCGAGACCCGTACCGAAGAGATTCCTGCGCTGAACAAGACCTACCATATCAAGGAAGTCGTTCCGGCAACCTGCACCAGCGAAGGCTATACCATCTACGAGTGCAACGAGGTTCCGGGTCTGACCTACAAGGCTGACTACACCGCCAAGCTGCCCCACAGCTATGACGAGGGTGTTATCACCAAGGCTCCGACCATCTACGAGAAGGGTGTCAAGACCTTTACCTGCACGGTTTGCGGCGAGACCCGCACCGAGGACATTAAGGTGCTGGATAAGACATGGCACAAGGGCCAGACCGTCGCTCCGACCTGCACCGAGCAGGGCTACACCGTCTACATCTGCGACCAGGACAAGAACCTGACCGAGAAGCGCGACTACACTGCCGCCCTCGGCCATGATTACGGCAACGGCGTTGTCACGACCCCGGCAACCTGCACGACAGAGGGCGTGTTGACCTACACCTGCACCCGCGACGGCGTGACCAAGACCGAGGGCATCCCCGCGCTGGGCCACAAGTGGGATGACGG
>ERZ779896.2498-NODE-2498-length-12604-cov-2.354211_pt1 | contig 12604 bp, 6 predicted proteins | sample MGYA00511067_ERZ779896 | MGnify/ENA primary metagenome ERZ779896 (study PRJEB29588, sample SAMEA2161597) | human gut metagenome | biome: human gut; feature: human-associated habitat; material: faeces | place: Denmark | collected 2008/2010 ...
GCTGTTCCGGCGGCAGGGTTTGCGCCCAGTTAGATGTGCGAATGACATGCCCGGTCGGGTGCTCATAGACCATTGCATCATCGACATACATCAGACCGTGAATGTGGTGTTCATTCAGCATCTCAATGAGTTGCAGGGCTTTATTAACGGGCATTGGGTCCGCTTCCAGCACTGTTTTTGCATGATAATCATACAAATAGGTGCCATTACAGCAAATAGCAGGTGTATCCAGCGCCAGCGCCTGATAAAAAGGATGAATAGCGACGTGATGGCGACCTGTGACGATGATTAATTGATAGCCTGCTTCGCGAGCGCGGGCCAGGGCTTCTATCGATGATGGAAGCAAGGTCTTTTTCGGGGTCAATAAGGTGCCGTCTAAGTCGAGAGCAATCACGCGTGTGGTCATGGCGTATTCCAGATTAAGGTTAAGAATTTTCGTCTGCGCGAATGGTACACCGATACCACTATCGGACAAAATTCTGCGTTTTAATTCAGCATTCACCGCCAAAAGCGACTAATTTTAGCTGTTACAGTCAGTTGCTAAATGCAAAGGAGCATTCATGAAGCAAACAGTTTATATCGCCAGCCCTGAGAGCCAGCAAATTCACGTCTGGAATCTGAATCATGAAGGCGCACTGACGCTGACACAGGTTGTCGATGTGCCGGGGCAGGTGCAGCCGATGGTGGTCAGCCCGGACAAACGTTATCTCTATGTTGGTGTGCGCCCTGAGTTTCGCGTCCTGGCGTATCGTATCGCCCCGGACGATGGCGCACTGACCTTTGCCGCAGAGTCTGCGCTGCCGGGTAGTCCGACGCATATTTCCACCGATCACCAGGGGCAGTTTGTCTTTGTAGGTTCTTACAATGCGGGTAACGTGAGCGTAACGCGTCTGGAAGATGGCCTACCAGCGGGCGTCGTCGATGTGGTCGAGGGGCTGGACGGTTGCCATTCCGCCAATATCTCACCGGACAACCGTACGCTGTGGGTTCCGGCATTAAAGCAGGATCGCATTTGTCTGTTTACGGTCAGCGATGATGGTCATCTGGTGGCACAGGACCCTGCGGAAGTGACTACCGTTGAAGGGGCCGGCCCGCGTCATATGGTATTCCATCCAAACGAACAATATGCGTATTGCGTCAATGAGTTAAACAGCTCAGTGGATGTCTGGGAACTGAAAGATCCGCACGTTAATATCGAATGTGTCCAGACGCTGGATATGATGCCGGAAAACTTCTCCGACACCCGTTGGGCGGCTGATATTCATATCACCCCGGATGGTCGCCATTTATACGCCTGCGACCGTACCGCCAGCCTGATTACCGTTTTCAGCGTTTCGGAAGATGGCAGCGTGTTGAGTAAAGAAGGCTTCCAGCCAACGGAAACCCAGCCGCGCGGCTTCAATGTTGATCACAGCGGCAAGTATCTGATTGCCGCCGGGCAAAAATCTCACCACATCTCGGTATACGAAATTGTTGGCGAGCAGGGGCTACTGCATGAAAAAGGCCGCTATGCGGTCGGGCAGGGACCAATGTGGGTGGTGGTTAACGCACACTAACCGCTGATTTACCCGGCGCAGTCTCTCCTGCGCCGGTGTATTAACCTATCTCCTGTAACGCGTGTCTCTGGCGTTCGACGATATTGGTCCACAAATTGTCTTTATCGTCAGTCCATAAATTAATCAGCAAGGCAAAAAAGCGTTCTGCTGCTGGAGAAAGTACGGCATCTTTACGGCGAATTATTCCCAATGTTCGACGTATAACGGGTTCCACCAATGGGATACCAATAATCGAAGAATAGGGCGCATGAGGCATTGCCAGGCCAGGAAGCGCCGAAATCCCCAGTCCCGCCTCCACCAGTCCTAATGACGTCGAAAGATGACGCACTTCGTAAAACCAGTCCAGCTTCCAGGGCTTGTCGGCCAGCTGTTGTTCTATCAACAGTCGGTTGCCGCTGGAGGAGCGTACGCCAATCATTTTGTAACCCACTAACTCCTGCCATTCTACAAGCTGCTTTTTGGCCAATGGATGGTCACGCCGACAGGCCAGCACGAACGGCTCGTTGACCAGTGGGGTAAAATCAATGGATGAATTTGTGACGTTGTTCATGTTTATGCCAAAGTCTGATTCGTTACACAGCACCGATTCCATGCAATTATTCGTGCCTTGTTCCAGAATCCGCACTTTAATATTGGGATACAGCTCATTAAATTTACCGATTGCCAGCGGTAAAAAATAAAATACTGCGGTCGGAATACACGCTAACGTCACCATACCACGATGATAAGCATTCATATCACGAATATTAAAAAGCGTTTCATCGAATTTCTTTATTAATTCCCGCGCCTCCGGGAGCAACCTTTTTCCTGCTTTTGTTAACGTAACCTTGCGAGTTGTACGCTCAAATAGTTGAATATGTAAATCTTCCTCCATCTTTTTTATTCTTCGCGTTAATGCAGGTTGCGTAATATTGAGTAATTTAGCGGCATTGTTAAACGAACTGGACTCTGCCAGTATGACAAATGCCTTCATACTTGATAATTCATGCTTCATTATTACTCCGGAAAATGGAAGCGACGATTTTGGGTGGCTGGCCGTTAAAAATTTTAACTGCATTTAGCCAACTTAAATTAATGAAAAAATGTTATTAATCGTTGAGCTAAAGTCATTAGAGATGCTTTGCCCTTAATGTAACCATATCGCAATAAGTTATGTTTTTAAATTGAGGGCATTATTATGAAAAAAATACCCTGCGTGATGATGCGAGGTGGAACCTCGAGGGGCGCGTTCCTGTTAGCGGAACATTTACCCGAAGATCAAACGCAGCGCGATAAAATATTGATGGCAATTATGGGTTCCGGTAACGATCTGGAAATTGACGGTATTGGCGGCGGTAATCCACTGACCAGTAAAGTCGCCATTATTAGCCGTTCCAGCGATCCGCGTGCTGATGTCGATTATCTGTTTGCGCAGGTAATCGTTCATGAGCAACGTGTCGATACCACGCCTAACTGCGGCAATATGCTGTCTGGTGTTGGGGCATTCGCCATTGAAAATGGTTTGATTGCAGCGACTTCGCCAGTTACCCGCGTACGTATCCGCAACGTCAATACGGGTACGTTCATCGAAGCTGATGTGCAAACGCCAAATGGTGTTGTCGAGTACGAGGGTAGCGCCAGAATTGACGGCGTACCGGGTACTGCCGCACCGGTTGCGCTCACTTTCCTGAATGCCGCTGGAACCAAAACCGGAAAAGTTTTCCCGACTGATAATCAGATTGATTATTTTGACGATGTCCCGGTGACCTGTATCGATATGGCGATGCCAGTTGTCATTATTCCTGCTGAATATCTGGGAAAAACAGGCTATGAATTACCGGCGGAGCTGGATGCCGACAAAGCATTATTAGCCCGCATTGAATCTATCCGTCTACAAGCGGGTAAAGCAATGGGCTTAGGTGATGTCAGTAATATGGTTATCCCTAAACCTGTGCTTATTTCTCCAGCGCAGAAAGGCGGGGCAATTAATGTGCGTTATTTTATGCCGCATTCTTGCCATCGCGCGCTGGCGATAACCGGTGCTATTGCTATTTCCAGTAGTTGTGCATTGGAAGGCACCGTCACCCGACAAATCGTCCCTTCTGTAGGATACGGCAATATCAATATTGAACACCCCAGTGGTGCGCTCGACGTTCATTTAAGTAATGAAGGTCAGGATGCCACGACGTTACGCGCATCTGTTATTCGGACGACCAGAAAAATATTTTCCGGTGAAGTTTTTCTTCCCTGAAAAAATTCGTTGTCAGGATAAGGACAATCAATAAAGGACTTCTGTATGAGTCATACAGAAAGAACAGGATTTTAAATGAATAAGAAATCGTTATGGAAGCTAATTCTGATATTAGCGATCCCATGTATTATTGGTTTTATGCCAGCTCCGGCAGGATTAAGCGAACTGGCGTGGGTGCTTTTTGGTATTTACCTGGCGGCCATTGTGGGGCTGGTTATCAAGCCTTTCCCGGAACCTGTCGTACTGTTAATTGCCGTTGCTGCCTCAATGGTGGTGGTCGGTAACTTATCCGACGGTGCGTTTAAAACCACCGCCGTATTAAGCGGTTACTCTTCAGGTACCACCTGGCTGGTGTTCTCGGCGTTTACCTTAAGCGCCGCATTTGTGACCACCGGTTTAGGTAAACGTATTGCCTATCTGCTGATTGGTAAAATCGGTAACACCACGCTGGGTCTGGGTTACGTTACGGTATTCCTCGATCTGGTACTGGCTCCGGCAACACCGTCTAACACCGCGCGTGCGGGCGGCATTGTGTTACCGATCATCAACAGCGTGGCGGTGGCTTTGGGGTCCGAACCGGAAAAAAGTCCGCGTCGTGTCGGACATTACCTGATGATGTCCATTTACATGGTCACCAAAACCACCAGCTATATGTTCTTTACCGCAATGGCGGGGAACATTCTGGCGCTGAAAATGATCAACGACATTCTGCACCTGCAAATTAGCTGGGGTGGATGGGCGCTGGCAGCCGGATTGCCGGGCATCATTATGCTGCTGGTCACCCCGCTGGTGATTTACACCATGTATCCACCAGAAATTAAGAAGGTGGATAACAAAACCATCGCTAAAGCGGGCCTTGCCGAACTAGGACCGATGAAAATCCGCGAAAAAATGCTGCTCGGTGTCTTTGTGCTGGCGCTGCTGGGCTGGATTTTCAGTAAGTCCCTGGGGGTTGATGAATCCACCGTGGCAATCGTTGTTATGGCAACCATGCTGCTGCTGGGTATCGTTACCTGGGAAGACGTGGTTAAAAATAAAGGCGGCTGGAATACCTTAATCTGGTACGGCGGTATTATCGGCTTAAGCTCCTTATTATCGAAAGTTAAATTCTTCGAATGGTTAGCTGAAGTCTTTAAAAATAACCTGGCATTTGATGGTCACGGTAACGTTGCTTTCTTCGTTATTATTTTCCTCAGCATTATCGTGCGTTATTTCTTCGCTTCCGGTAGTGCCTATATCGTTGCTATGTTACCGGTATTTGCCATGCTGGCGAACGTCTCCGGCGCACCGTTAATGTTAACCGCGCTGGCACTGTTGTTCTCCAACTCCTATGGCGGCATGGTTACTCACTATGGCGGCGCGGCAGGTCCGGTCATCTTTGGCGTGGGTTATAACGATATTAAATCCTGGTGGTTGGTCGGTGCGGTACTGACGATATTAACCTTCCTGGTGCATATCACCCTCGGCGTGTGGTGGTGGAATATGCTGATCGGCTGGAACATGCTGTAAATATTCTCGTCATACTTCAAGTTGCATGTGCTGCGTCTGCGTTCGCTCACCCCAGTCACTTACTTATGTAAGCTCCTGGGGATTCACTCGCTTGTCGCCTTCCTGCAACTCGAATTATTTAGAGTATATCCATTTATTATCTTTCTGCGCACTTCACGGTGCGCAGATATCTGGAGCATTTGATGATCAAGTTATCTGAAAAAGGCGTGTTTCTCGCCAGTAATAACGAAATAATTGCCGAAGAACATTTCACCGGCAAAATTAAAAAAGAAGAAGCCAAAAAAGGCACTATTGCCTGGTCTATTCTCTCTTCGCATAATACGTCCGGAAATATGGATAAACTTAAAATTAAGTTTGATAAACTGACTTCCCACGATATTACATTCGTAGGAATCATACAGACAGCGCGTGCATCAGGACTTGAAAAATTCCCGATCCCATATGTGCTGACAAACTGTCACAACTCCCTTTGTGCAGTTGGTGGAACCATCAACGAGGATGACCACATGTTTGGTCTGACATGTGCAAAGAAATACGGTGGAGTTTATGTACCACCTCATCAGGCAGTTATCCATCAGTTTGCAAGAGAAATGCTTGCAGGCGGCGGAAAGATGATCTTAGGTTCCGATTCCCATACACGTTACGGAGCACTTGGAACAATGGCAATGGGAGAGGGCGGACCGGAGTTAGTAAAACAGCTTTTAAGCCAGACCTATGATATCAATATGCCGGGCGTAGTCGGAGTCTATATGACCGGAGAGCCACAGCATGGCGTAGGACCGCAGGATATCGCACTTGCGATTATCGGAGCAGTCTTTGCAAACGGTTATGTAAAGAATAAAGTAATGGAGTTTGTAGGACCGGGTGTGTCCAACTTAAGTGCAGACTACCGTATCGGTGTCGATGTTATGACAACAGAAACCACCTGTCTGTCCTCTATCTGGAGAACCGACGAAAAGATCAAAGAATTTTACGATATCCACGGAAGAAGTGAAGATTACAAAGAACTGAATCCGGGAAATGTTGCTTACTATGATGGAATGATCGAGATCAACTTAAGTGAGATTAAACCAATGATCGCTATGCCGTTCCATCCAAGCAATGTGTATACGATCGAAGAGTTAAATGCAAATCTTATGGATATTTTAGATGACTGTGAAAAGAGAGCCTTAGTCAGCTTAGACGGAGCCGTAGACTTTACATTAAAAGACAAAGTCAGAAACGGAAAGCTCTATGTGGATCAGGGAATCATTGCCGGCTGTGCAGGCGGTGGTTATGAAAATATCTGCGATGCAGCAGACATTTTAAGAGGTACAAGCATCGGACCGGACGAGTTTACCTTAAGCGTATATCCGGCAAGTACCCCGGTTTATATGGAACTTGTAAGAAACGGAGCCGTTGCAGATTTACTTGAGACAGGTGCGATCGTTAAGACAGCATTCTGCGGACCATGCTTCGGAGCAGGTGATACCCCAAGCAACAACGGACTTTCCATTCGTCATTCCACCAGAAACTTCCCGAACCGCGAAGGTTCTAAGTTACAGAATGGCCAGATCGCATCCGTAGCATTAATGGACGCACGTTCCATTGCAGCAACAGCAGCAAACAAAGGATATCTGACTTCTGCAGCAGATATGGATACAGAATATACAAAACCGGCATATCACTTTGATAAGACCATCTACGAGAACCGCGTATTTGACAGCAAGGGTGTTGCAGATCCAAGCGTAGAGATCAAGTTTGGTCCAAACATCAAAGACTGGCCGCAGATGAGTGCTTTACCACAGAACATGGTATTAAAAGTAGTATCTGAGATCCATGATCCGGTTACAACAACCGATGAGCTGATCCCATCCGGAGAGACTTCATCCTACCGTTCGAACCCACTTGGATTAGCAGAGTTTACATTATCCAGAAAAGACCCTGCTTATGTTGGAAAAGCAAAAGAAGTACAGAAAGCACAGAAAGCCATTGAAGAAGGCAACTGTCCGTTAGAGGCACTTCCGGAATTAAAACCGGTGATGGATACCGTACGGAAAACTTTCCCGGATGCAGGCGAAGGCAATCTTGGTGTAGGAAGTACGATTTTCGCAGTAAAACCGGGTGACGGTTCTGCCCGTGAGCAGGCAGCATCCTGCCAGAAAGTACTTGGCGGCTGGGCAAATATTGCAAATGAGTATGCAACAAAACGTTATCGTTCCAACCTCATTAACTGGGGTATGCTTCCATTCTTAATTGAAGAGGGAGACCTTCCGTTTGCAAATGGAGATTATCTTTTTATTCCGGAGATCAGAAAAGCCGTAGAGGAAAAGGCATCTGATATTACCGCTTATGTCGTAAAAGGAGATCACTTAGAAGAGTTCCACTTAAAGATGGGTGAGCTTACCGATGATGAAAGAGAGATCATCTTAAAGGGATGCCTGATCAATTATAACCGCGTAAATTAAGGAGAATACATGGAGAATAAGGAGAACAATTCCCCCGAACTGAAAAAAAAATCACACTGGAATATCAGACCTTATATGGCAATTGCATTAACCGCATTTTTAGTGATCACACTGAGTATCATTTTCTTCTTCCTGATCTACCGCTATAACGGATTTGCGGCAGGATGGAGAAAACTCACTGTCATATTGCAGCCGATCATCATCGGAATCGTGATCGCTTATCTGATCAATCCGATCATGATGTTTTTTGAAAAATATCTGCTACGCTGGATCGAGCCAAAGATACAGAAAAAAGACAAGGCAAAAAAATTATGCCGAAGTCTTGCGACATTTGGCGCATTAGCAGTTTTCATTATGATCATTGCAATTTTGCTGATACTCTTAATACCACAGCTTGCAGAGAGTATTCAGGGCTTAGTGGTCACATTGCCGGGTGAGGTGCAGGAGTTGATAGACAAGGTCAATGGAATTTTGAAGAACGATTCAGAAATCGCAGACATGTTTGAGAATACGCTGCTGCATGCAACGGATTATCTGCGTAACTGGGCAATGAACGATCTGTTACCAAAGAGCAACCAGTATCTGACCTCTATTACTTCAGGACTGATCAGTATTTTTAAAGTTCTGTTAAATATTGTAGTCGGATTGATCGTATCAGTATATCTGCTGTTCAGTAAAGAGACTTTTATCGGACAGTTCAAAAAGCTGACCTATGCACTGTTTAAACCGAAACGGGCAAACATTATCATAGAGACAGCCAGAAAGAGCAACGAGATCTTTGGCGGATTTATCAGCGGAAAGATATTGGATTCTACCATTATCGGAATTATCTGCTATATCGTTCTTTTGATCATGAAGATGCCATATGCCGTATTGGTCAGTGTGATCGTCGGTGTTACGAATGTGATTCCGTTCTTTGGACCGTTTATCGGTGCAGTACCGGGATTTATCATTATCGTACTTGCCAATCCGTTGCAGGGACTTTATTTCCTGATCGTTATTTTTATCCTGCAGCAGGTAGACGGAAATATCATCGGACCAACAATCTTAGGAGATTCCACAGGACTTTCTCCGTTCTGGGTAGTCTTTGCGATCATGGTCGGAGGCGGATTGTTCGGATTTGCGGGAATGCTCCTTGGAGTTCCGGTCTTTGCCGTAATTTATTACATTATACAGAGGGTCATCTATCACTTCCTGCGTAAGAAAAAGCTGCCGGAAGCGACAGAGCAGTATATCGAGCTGGACAAAGTAGATACCCGTACGAATGAACTCTGCTATTTTCAAAAAGAAGAAATTGATGTAAAAAAAGAAGATCAAACAGAGGAAAATACAGAGAATAAAAACTAAGGAAAAGCCGTATTCGACAGGATTTGCCGAATACGGCTTTAAAATAATAAATTTTGACACACAGGGTATCCTATGGTACACTAAAATGGATAAAAATCTGTCTATTATAGGCATATTCAGAGGTGACACAAGTTGGATAAATATGAATATAAATTAAAACTCGATCAGATGAAAAGTGCTTTTGCAGAGGGAAATTATCACATGGCAGAAGAACTTGCAGATTCCATTAACTGGAAACGTGTTCGCAATGCAAATTCCCTGATAAAAGCAGGAGAAGTCTATGAGACGGCAGAAAGATATGATGATGCAAAAGAAATGTTTCTGCTTGCATATGAACGTTCTCCGATTGGAAGAACGATCGTATACCGTCTTGCAGAACTGGCAATCCATGTAGGCAATTACGATGAAGCAATGGAGTATTATGAGGAGTTTGTAGAGATGGCTCCGAATGATAGTCTCAAATTTGTGTTAAAATATAAGATATACAAAGCAAAGGGAGAATCCCTTGCAGAGCAGATACAGATTCTTGAGGATTTAAAGGAACAGGAATATATTGAAGAGTGGGCATATGAGCTGGCATACCTCTATCATCAGGCAGGAATGAGCGAGAAATGTGTGGAAGCATGTGATGAACTGATTCTATGGTTTGGTGATGGTGCATATGTTGAAAAAGCGCTCGAATTAAAGATGCTCTATCAACCGTTGACCAAGCAGCAGGAAGAGAAATACCGCCAGTTCCGCCAGAAACGGGACGGAGTGGTTGAGGTACGTCCGAATGATATGCTCAATTCCGGTGAGATCGTATCCGAAGTTGTGAAGATCCCGCAGGTTACGATGAATGCGAGCCGTTTTAATACGGTAAATCTTCAGAATGAATTGGCAAAAAATATGCAGCAGATCATGGATGCGACGGAAAAAGAAGAGGTCAACGATTCCATGGATGCCATTAAGAAAATGGTGGAGGAGATTCCTTATTTACAGCTTCCGCATGAGAGTGAGGAGCAGAAGGAAGAAAAATACGGACATATTGAGACGGATGAAGAGATCGACGGTTCTTTAAAGATCAATTTTAAAGAGATGTTGGCAGAGGATTCGGACGGACAGATCAGTCTGTACGTTCCAAAGGATCCGATGGTAGAAAGACAGATTACCGGTCAGATGAGCATCCAGGAAGTGCTGGAAGAATGGGAAAAGACAAAGCGTGCGGCAGAGGCAGCATTGCAGGAAGCAGAGCAGCGCCGGTTAGAATCTGCAAAAGCCAGAGCACTTCAGGAAGCAGAAGAGATCATGGAGCGTTTAGTCGATGTAATTCCTCAGTTGAATGCAGGTCTGTCGCCAAAAGAATTATTGGAACAGGAGTATATGCAGAATATGCCGGAAAAAGACGAAAAAGCAGCCAGATTATTTCAGAATGTCAATGACATTCTTACAAGAGAGATCGAGAAATTATCCAAAGAGAATAACAGCATTGATCAGATGATAGAAGAGAATAAACCAGCAGAGGAATCTTTTGGACAGGAGATGGAAAATGAAATGTCAGAAGAGTTATCAGAGGAGATTCCACAGGAACTGCCGCAGGTTTCCACAGATATCGGAGATTTATTAGTAGAAGAACCGATACCGGAGGAAATTGAAGCAGCAAAAGAACTGATGCCGGAAGAGCCGGCAAAACAGGAAGAACTTCCGCCTATCCAGATACCGGAAGATGTGATCGAGGATGAAGATGTAACGATGCATCTGACAAAGGCACAAAAAGAGATCTTTTCTTATTTTGTTCCGATCCAGGGAATGGAGCAGCAGCTCTGTCAGGTGTTGACCGGAGTGAAACGGAGACTTGGAAGAAGTACGAACTCTACAGAGGGAAATATCATGATCCAGGGAGGACCGGGCAGTGGTAAGACCGTACTTGCAACGGATCTGATCAAAGTCATTCAGGAGGAAACCGGACTGATCGGAGGAAAGATCGGTAAGATCGAAGCCGCTTCTTTAAATCAAAAGGATATTCCGGAATTGATGAAAAAAGTCCGCGGAGGCTGTCTGATCATTGAAAAAGCCGGAGAGATTACGCGTGAGACGGCAGTGAAGATGTCTCTTCAGATGTCACAGGACACCGCAGGAATGTTAGTTATTTTAGAGGATACCAAAGAAGGAATTCGTAAGGCACTTGGACGCGATGAAGAATTTGCAAGGAAGTTTACCGAAAAAGTCAATATACCGATCTTTTCCATTGATGAACTGGTAGAATTTGCAAAATCCTATGCACAGGAGTTAGAGTACGAAATTGATGAAATGGGAGTGTTAGCACTCTATAACCGCATCAGCAGTATTGAAAAACTCGATGAAGCAACAACGCTGTTTGAAGTAAAAGACATTGTGGATGAAGCAGTGGCAAAATCCGAAAAGGGCGGATTCAAAAAAGCGTTCAGCGTATTTGCATCCAAACGTCATGGACAAGGCGATAGAAAAGTACTGCAGGAAAAAGATTTTGAGGAATAGTGAAAGAGGTAAAGACTATGGGGAAAGCTATGGGTAACTTTACAGAACTGGATGCGTACCTCTTTGGACAGGGAACGCATTACGACATCTATAAGAAGTTAGGAGCACATCTGTCTGTAGACGGAAAGAAAAAAGGTGTGCGGTTTGCTGTCTGGGCACCAAATGCAAAGAGAGTATTTGTCATTGGAGAATTCAATGGCTGGGATGAGACAGCGAACGAGATGGAGCGGTGTGTTCGAGACGTTCGTTCCGAATATCGGAACGGGCGTTCTCTACAAATATCTGATAGAGACCGCGGACGGTACCCTGCTGTATAAGGCAGATCCTTATGCAAACGAGGCAGAGCTTCGTCCGGGAACCGCCTCAAAAGTAGCAGATATCGAGCATTTTAAATGGACAGACAGCAAGTGGATGAAAGACCGTGCCGCATGTAAGGATCCATATGAAAAACCGATGGCGATCTATGAAGTACATCCGGGTTCCTGGATGCGTCATCCGGGAAGAGAGGATGAGGGATTTTATACATACCGTCAGCTTGCACATGCGTTAGCGGACTATGTAAAAGAGATGGGATATACGCATGTAGAATTGATGGGAATTTTGGAATATCCGTTTGACGGCTCCTGGGGCTATCAGGTAACCGGCTACTATGCACCAACTTCCCGCTATGGTACACCGGAGGATTTTGCATATTTTGTGGACTATCTGCATAAAAAAGGCATTGGTATTATCTTAGACTGGGTTCCGGCACATTTTCCAAAAGACGCGCATGGACTGGCAGACTTCGATGGAACACCGATCTATGAGTATGCTGACCCGCGGATGGGAGAACATCCGGATTGGGGAACAAAGATTTTTGACTATGGAAAAAGCGAAGTTAAGAATTTCCTGATCGGAAGTGCACTGCTTTGGATCGAGCACTACCATATTGACGGACTGCGTGTGGACGCGGTAGCTTCCATGCTCTATTTAGATTACGGAAAAAATGACGGAGAATGGATACCGAATAAATACGGCGA
>ERZ779896.2499-NODE-2499-length-12595-cov-6.723764_pt1 | contig 12595 bp, 7 predicted proteins | sample MGYA00511067_ERZ779896 | MGnify/ENA primary metagenome ERZ779896 (study PRJEB29588, sample SAMEA2161597) | human gut metagenome | biome: human gut; feature: human-associated habitat; material: faeces | place: Denmark | collected 2008/2010 ...
TATTATTTGTTTTTAAACATTCGGTAAGTTTTTATTTTAGCCGGCGCGCCCAAGTCAGCTTTTTATTATTGCCGGCTTCCTGAAACCTCATTTTTATCATTTTTATTTTTCATTAAATAATTGGCACAAAACAGTTGACAGACCTTGACAAGCGTGATAGACTTAACTATTGCATTATAAGGTAACGTGGGAATACTTGCCTGCTGTGCGGCGGGGAAGGGGAATGTGTGCTTTTATAAGACTATTTTACATAATAAGCTTAAAAAAAGCAAGCGTTTTAATTGTAAGAGTTCATATCAATTTAACCACGGCGCCGAGGGCTATGTTTGACTTTATGAAACGGAGAGTGGATGTATGCTTCACGAAGTGAAAATGGGGAAACGTACCAGAATGAGCTTTTCAAGCATCAGGGAACCGCTGGATATGCCTGATTTGATTGAAATCCAGAAGAATTCCTTTGATAAGTTCGTTCACGAGGAGCTTAAAGACATTATTAAGGATTTTTCGCCTATAGACGATTTTTCCCAAAATATGCGCCTTGAGTTTCTCGACTGCTATTTGGAGAATAAAACCAAATACACCATCGAGGAATGCAAGGAGAGGGATACCACCTACGCCGCTCCTATGAAGGTGCGCGTGCGTCTGACCGTTAAGGGGGAGGACGGCGCTGTTCGGGATATAGCCGAGCAGGAAGTGTTCATGGGTGATTTTCCTCTTATGACCCCTACGGGCACGTTTATAATCAATGGAGCCGAGCGCGTAATAGCCAGCCAGCTCGTCCGTTCTCCGGGCGTATATTACAGCCGGGATAATAAAACGGGCAAGAGCCAGTTTACAGCTACTCTCATTCCTAACAGGGGCGCATGGCTGGAATATGAAATAGATAAGGATAACGTTTTCTGGGTTAAGGTGGACCGTACCCGCAAAACTACCATAACCGCCCTGCTGCGCGGGTTGGGCCTGGGCACGGACGAACAGCTTATTGAGGCGCTGGGCCATTCTGAGGTAGTGGACGCGACTATTGCCCACGACCGTTCGGGAGCGGCTCCTATCGAAAATGAAACGGACGGCCTGGCTGAAATGTATAAAAGGCTGCGTCCGGGCGAAAGCGCTACGGTAGACACCATGCGCGAGCGTCTGCTGGCCACCTTTTTCGATCCCAAGAGATACGACCTGGCGCGGGTGGGCCGCTATAAATTTAATAAAAAGCTTTCCCTGGCCGGCCGAATAGAGAATCAGACGGCCGCCGAGAGCATAGTCAATCCCGAGACGGGCGAAATTATGCTGGAGGAGGGCGGCTTTATCACGCCCGCTCTGGCCGTGGATATTCAAAACGCAGGCGTAAAAACCGTTTTGCTGCGCACCCATCATAAGAATGAAAAGGGCGAGCCCTTTGAGAGACTGCAAACGGTGATAAGCAATCATTTTGTGGACGCAGGGCCTTTTCTGCCCTTCCCTCCCATTGAGGCGGGTATACGCGAAAAGGTGCACTATCCTACTCTTCGCGCCATACTGAACGAGGGCCTGGACAGCCAGACGCTTAAGGAACGCCTTATAGAGGAAAAGGACAGGCTGGTGCCCCTTACGGTATATATTGAGGATATAATCGCTTCAGTCAATTACGGAGTAAATCTCTGCGGTGAATTCGGCAATGTGGACGATATCGACCATTTGGGCAACAGGCGCGTGCGCTGCGTGGGCGAACTGCTCCAGAATCAGCTGCGCGTCGGCTTTTCACGCATGGAGCGCGTAGTGCGCGAGAGAATGAGCACTCAGGGAATAGAGGGCGCGACCCCTACTTCTCTTATCAATATACGGCCGGTGACGGCGGCTGTTAAGGAATTCTTTGGCTCCAGCCAGCTTTCTCAGTTTATGGACCAGAATAACCCGCTGGCCGAGCTTACTCATAAGCGCCGTCTTTCAGCCCTGGGCCCCGGAGGCCTTAACCGCGACCGCCCCTCCTTTGAGGTGCGGGACGTTCACCATTCGCATTACGGCCGCATGTGCCCTATAGAAACGCCTGAAGGAAAGAATATAGGCCTGATAGGCTCGTTGGCTACCTATGCGCGCATAAACGAATACGGTTTTATTGAATCCCCTTACCGCCGCGTGGATAAGGAAAAGGGAGTTGTTACTGACGAAGTGGATTATCTTACGGCGGACGACGAGGATAAGTACGTCATAGCTCAGGCTAACGAGCAGCTGGATGAACAGGGCCACTTTATAGCCGACCATGTGCCTGTGCGCGTCCGGGATGAATTTGTCGAGGTGCCTATTTCAGAGGTAGATTATATAGACGTTTCGCCCAAGCAGGTGGTTTCGGTAGCTACGGCCATGATTCCCTTTTTGGAAAACGACGACGCGTCCCGAGCGCTTATGGGCGCCAACATGCAGCGTCAGGCCGTGCCCCTTTTAGTGCCTGAGGCTCCTATTGTAGGCACGGGCATAGAATATAAGGCCGCTATGGATTCGGGAGTAAGCATTCTTGCGGCAGAAAGCGGAGTTGTGCGCTTTGTAGACGCGGACAAAATTATAATAATGGGAGACGACGGCAAGGAGTATTCCTATGAATTGCAGAAATTCAAGCGCAGCAACCAGGGTACCTGCATTAATCAGCGTCCTATAGTCAAGCAGGGCGAATATGTCGCCAAGCGCCAGACCATAGCCGACGGCCCCAGCACGGATCAGGGCGAGATAGCTCTGGGACGAAATATTTTGATAGCGTTTATGCCCTGGGAAGGCTATAATTACGAGGACGCCATTCTTATCAGCGAAGCGCTGGTTAAAAACGACGTATTCACCTCTATCCATATTGAAAAATATGAATGCGAGGCGAGGGATACCAAGCTGGGTCCTGAGGAGATAACCAGGGATATACCCAATATCAGCGAGGACAGCCTTACCGACCTGGATGAGAACGGAGTTATCCGCATAGGCGCGGAGGTGCGTTCAGGGGATATTCTTGTAGGAAAGGTTACGCCCAAGGGCGAAACAGAAATGACTGCCGAGGAGCGCCTGCTGCGCGCTATATTCGGAGAAAAATCCCGCGAGGTAAGAGATACCTCTCTGCGCGTGCCTCACGGTGAGGGCGGCGTTATTGTAGACGTCAAGACCTTTACGCGCGAAAATAAAGACGAGCTTTCTCCTGGCGTCAGCCGCATGGTGCGTGTGTATATAGCGCAGAAGAGAAAGATTTCGGTAGGAGATAAAATGGCGGGCCGCCACGGAAACAAGGGCGTTATTTCCCGCATACTTCCCGAGGAGGATATGCCCTTCCTGCCTGACGGCACTCCGGTGCAGATAGTGCTTAACCCTCTGGGCGTTCCCTCCCGTATGAATATGGGGCAGGTTCTGGAGGTGCATCTGGGCATGGCCGCCAAAAAGCTGGGTTGGCATATAGCTACTCCGGTATTTGACGGCGCAACCGAGGATGATATCCAGGAATGCCTTGAAAAGGCGGGTATGGATCCTTCAGGAAAGACGGTGCTTTATGACGGACGTACCGGCGAGCCCTTTGACAATCCGGTTACAGTAGGCATAATGCATTATCTTAAGCTTGTTCACCTTGTGGACGACAAGATTCACGCGCGCTCTACCGGCCCCTATTCGCTGGTTACACAGCAGCCTCTGGGAGGCAAGGCGCAGTTCGGCGGCCAGCGTTTCGGAGAAATGGAGGTTTGGGCGCTTGAAGCCTATGGCGCCGCGCATACCCTTCAGGAGCTGCTTACTATTAAATCGGACGACGTAGTGGGCCGCGTTAAGGCTTACGAGGCTATTATAAAGGGTGTGAATATCCCTGAGCCGGGTATTCCCGAATCCTTTAAGGTCTTATTAGAGGAATTGCGCTCCCTTGCTTTGGACGTAAGGATTCTTACTGAAGAGAAGAAGGAAGTGCATATGCGCGAGCTTCTGGACGACGACCGGGATGTTATCAAATTGGCTCCCGAGCATATGGGCGCGCCTGTGGATAATCCCATGCTCGACCTGTTCGGCGAGGAGGATTTCGACCTTAACGGCCTGGATGAAGCAGAGGACGAGGATGAGGACGAGGACGAGCTTGAATTGGACGGCCTGGATATATTTGAGGCGGGCGAAGACGAGCTTGAGGACGACGAGGATTTTGACGAGGATTTTTAAGATAAATTAGAAGGGAGAGAGTTACCCCTTGTTTGAATTAAACAATTTTGATTCCATACAAATTGGCCTTGCGTCTCCTGAAAAGATACGCGAATGGTCTTCGGGCGAGGTTAAGAAGCCTGAAACGATAAATTACCGTACTCTTAAGCCCGAGAGGGACGGCTTGTTCTGCGAGCGTATATTCGGGCCTACCCGCGACTGGGAATGCGCCTGCGGCAAATACAAGCGGGGCGCAAGATATAAGGGGCTGGTCTGCGACCGCTGCGGCGTTGAAGTGACCCGCTCTAAGGTGCGCCGCGAACGCATGGGGCATATAGAGCTGGCCGCGCCTGTTTCGCATATCTGGTATTTTAAGGGTATACCCAGCCGCATGGGGCTGCTGCTTGACCTCACTCCCAAGGAATTGGAAAAGGTGCTTTACTTTGCGGCTTATATCGTAATTGAGCCAGGGGATACAGACCTTAAGGCCAAGCAGATACTCTCCGAGAGCGAGTACCGCGAAACCATAGAAAAATTCGGCCCCAATTCCTTTAGAGTGGGCATGGGCGCCGAGGCTATAAAAGAGTTTTTAATGTCCATTAAGCTTGACGAGCTTTCCGAAGAGCTTAAGCATGAGCTGGAAAATGCCAGCGTAGGCCAAAAGCGCGTTCGGATAATCAAGCGCCTTGAGGTAGTGGAGGCCTTCCGCAAATCGGGGAATAAGCCCGAATGGATGATAATGGACGCCGTGCCCGTTATTCCGCCCGAAATACGGCCCATGGTGCAGCTGGACGGCGGCCGTTTTGCCACCAGCGACCTTAACGACCTTTACCGCAGGGTGATAAACCGCAACAACAGGCTGAAAAAGCTGCTGGAATTAGGCGCGCCCGATATTATAGTGCGCAATGAAAAGCGCATGCTTCAGGAGGCTGTGGACGCGCTTATAGATAACGGCCGCCGCGGCCGTCCCGTTACCGGCCCGGGCAATCGTCCCTTAAAATCCCTGTCCGATATGCTCAGGGGCAAGCAGGGCCGCTTCCGCCAGAACCTGCTGGGTAAGCGCGTAGACTATTCGGGCCGTTCGGTTATAGTCGTAGGCCCTGAATTAAAGATGTATCAGTGCGGCCTGCCTAAGGAAATGGCCTTAGAGCTGTTCAAGCCCTTTGTTATAAAGAGGCTTGTGGAATTGGGCCTGGCTCATAATATAAAGAGCGCCAAGAGGCTTATAGAGCGCGGACGCACGGAGGTCTGGGACGTGCTTGAAGAGGTCATTGTTCAGCACCCCGTCCTGCTTAACCGCGCGCCTACTCTGCACCGTCTGGGCATTCAGGCCTTTGAGCCTGTGCTGGTAGAGGGCAGGGCGATAAAATTGCATCCGCTGGTGTGCACGGCCTTTAACGCCGACTTTGACGGCGACCAGATGCCTGTGCACGTGCCCCTTTCTTCTGAGGCTCAGGCCGAAGCGCGCTTCCTTATGCTGGCTTCTAATAATATACTTAAGCCTGCCGACGGCCGGCCGGTAGTCGTGCCTACGCAGGATATGATTATAGGCGTATATTATCTTACCATAGAGGAGCCTGCTCTGGCTAAGCCGGAGAGCATTTATTCAAATATAGACGAGGCGGTAATGGCATATCAGACGGGCAATCTTCCCCTGCACGCCAAAACCAATATCCGCATAAGCGCCGTCGTCAACGGCAGGGAATATACAAAGGTGCTTCAGACCACCGTAGGCCGCGCTATATTTAACCAGGCTGTGCCGCAGGATTTAGGCTTTGTGGACCGTTCCATCCCCGGCAACGAGGTGGAGCTGGAGATAGATAAATTAGTGGGCAAATCCGAGCTGGGACAGATAATTTCCCGGTGCTTTGCCCGCCATGGAGCGGCGCGCACCGCAGAGGTGCTGGATAGGATTAAGCGCCTAGGCTTTAATTACGCCACTAAGGGCGCTATAACGGTAGGCGTTAAGGACGCGGTAGTGCCCTCTGAAAAGAAGGCGCTTATCAAGGAAGCTGAGGACAAGGTGGCTCTTATCAACCGCAAATACCGCCGCGGTCTTACGACTGACGACGAGCGTTACCGTAATGTTATCGCCGTCTGGAAGGAGACTACCGAAAACGTGCTTAATGCGCTGATGACCTCCTTTGACGACCTTAACCCCATAAACATGATGATTAAATCGGGCGCCCGAGGCAATAAGGACCAGATTCGCCAGCTTGCAGGTATGCGCGGACTTATGGCTGACCCGGCCGGCCGCACGATAGAAATTCCCATCAAGGCCAATTTCCGCGAGGGACTGACCGTTCTGGATTTCTTCATATCCTCTCACGGCACCCGCAAGGGTCTGGCCGATACGGCTTTGCGTACCGCCGACTCGGGCTATCTTACCCGCCGTCTGGTGGACGTCTGCCAGGACGTGATAATCCGCGAGGACGACTGCCAGGTAACGCATCCCTCCTTAAGCACTCCCAAGGGAGTCTGGGTAGAGGATATAGTTTACGAAAAGGCGGTTATAGAGCCTCTTAAGAGCCGTATTAAGGGCCGTGTTTCGGTAGACGAATTAAAGCACCCTGAAACGGGCGAAATACTGGTGCATGCCAATGAGCTCATAACGGAGGAAATAGCGGATGCCATAGTTGAGGCGGGCTATAAAAGGGTGCAGATACGCTCGGTATTTACTTGCCGCTGTGATAACGGAGTATGCGCTAAGTGCTACGGCGCGGATATGTCCACCAATAAATTAGTCAGCCAGGGCGAGGCCGTGGGCATAATTGCGGCTCAGTCCATAGGCGAACCGGGCACGCAGCTCACAATGCGTACCTTCCATACGGGCGGCGTTGCCGGAAGCGATATAACTCAGGGTCTGCCAAGGGTTGAAGAGATATTCGAGGCGCGCAAGCCCAAGACTCTGGCCATACTTTCGGATATAGCGGGCACGGTTAAGGTTATTACTAAGGGCAAGGGCCAGTATCAGATAACGGTAACGGCCGAGGACGGCGACGCGCGCACCTATAATTCAGGCTTTAACGTTATTCCCTGCGTGGCGGATGGAGATATTGTAGCAGAGGGCGACGAGCTTACTCCCGGCTCCCTCAATCCGCATGACCTTCTGAGGATAAAGGGCGTTACCCAGCTCCAGAACTATCTCCTGCGCGAGGTTCAGACGGTTTATAAGCGCCAAAGCGTTGAAATAGGGGATAAGCATATAGAATTGATAGTGCGTCAGATGCTGCGTAAGGTACGTATAGAGGATTCGGGCGATACCGAGCTTCTGCCGGGCGAAATGGTGGATATCTATAAAGTGGAGGCCATTAACGCCAAGGTAGCTGCTGAAGGCGGCGCTCCGGCCACCTCCCGCCGCATCCTGCTGGGAATAACCAAGGCTTCTCTTGCTACCGAAAGCTTCCTTTCGGCCGCGTCCTTCCAGGAGACTACACGAGTGCTTACCGAAGCGGCCATAAAGGGCAAGACGGACACTCTTTCGGGCCTGAAGGAAAACGTCATGATAGGCAAGCTGATTCCTGCGGGTACTGGAGCCAAGCGCTATAAGGACGTAGTGCTGGATGTGGAGCAGCCCGCTGTGGAAGCAGAGGAGCCCGAAGAGGCGTCGGCCGAAATAATACTTTAAGGCGTTTCTCTAATAAAAGGACGCTTTAAAGCAGAAATCATTTGACATAATAACCCCGGCAATGCTATTATACGCAATGTCGGCATGTTTACGGAGGTATGTCTTAAGCATGTGTCAGTTTCAGGATAAAAGCTGTCTTGTCGTAGGGACTAAGCAGACTTTCAGGGCGCTTTTGGAGCAAAGGGTGCTCGAACTGTATATAGCCGAGGACGCCGACGATTTTTTAAAGGCAAAGCTGCTCCAGGCCGCGGGGGACGTTAAGGTTAATTATGTTCCCACAATGCAGGAGCTGGGCAGGAAATGCCGTATTGCCGTAGGCACGGCCGTATGCGCTGTGCTAAGGCAGGTTTAAATACGCTTTAATTTTTCCGAGGGTTGCGGAAAAATTATATATTATCAATGATGAAAGGAGGTATATGCCTAAAATGCCTACTATCAATCAGCTTATAAAAAACGGCAGGGAGCAGGTAAAATATAAATCTTCCGCTCCTATCCTTCAAGAGTGCCCTCAAAAGAGAGGCGTTTGCCTTAACGTCAAAACCATGACGCCTAAAAAGCCTAACTCGGCTCTTCGCAAGGTGGCAAGGGTAAGACTGGTAAACGGTATGGAGGGTACTTGCTATATTCCCGGTATTGGCCACAATCTCCAGGAGCATTCAGTAGTGTTGATTCGCGGCGGCAGGGTTAAAGACCTGCCTGGTGTGCGTTATCACATCATCCGCGGCGCTCTGGATACCGCCGGAGTAGCCAACCGTATGCAGGGCAGAAGCAGATACGGTGCTAAGAGACCCAAGAAATAATTGTTTCCGCTGAACCATTGTTTCAAGAGTCTGTATGCTCCGAAATGCTGGCGGGGCGCACTGGCAGAGTTTTAATAAAATAATTCAGGGAGGAAAGAACATGCCAAGACGTGGTGGCGTTCCCAAACGCGACGTACTCCCCGATCCTATATACAATTCCAAGGTTGTAACAAAGCTTATCAACCAGGTGATGTATGACGGAAAAAAAGGGATTGCGCAGCGTATTGTATACGACGCATTTGACATAATAAAAGAAAAGACCGGGCGCGAGGCTATGGAAGTTTTCAATCAGGCTTTAGAGAATATCATGCCTATGGTTGAAACCAAGGCCCGCCGTGTAGGAGGCTCCAACTATCAGGTGCCTATCGAAGTACGTCCTGACCGGCGTCAGACCCTGGGCCTGCGCTGGCTGGTGACTTTTACGCGCAAGCGCAGCGAGCGTACCATGAAGGAAAGACTGGCGGCCGAAATTATGGACGCAGCCAATAATAACGGCGCTAGCGTTAAAAAACGCGAGGATACGCATAAGATGGCTGAGGCTAATAAGGCCTTTGCGCATTACCGCTGGTAGGATAAATACCGGCATTATCAGAAGGAGGGCTTTTTTTGCCAAGACAATATTCACTTGAAAATACCCGGAATATAGGTATAATGGCTCATATAGACGCTGGAAAGACCACGACCACCGAGCGCATACTTTATTATACGGGAAAAACGTATAAAATAGGAGAGACGCATGAGGGTACCGCCACTATGGACTGGATGGCTCAGGAGCAGGAAAGAGGTATAACCATTACCTCCGCCGCTACCACCACCTTCTGGAAAGGCTGCCGTATAAATATTATCGATACCCCTGGCCACGTGGATTTTACCGTGGAAGTAGAGCGTTCATTGCGCGTGCTGGACGGGGCGGTTTCGGTATTCTGTGCAAAGGGCGGCGTAGAGCCTCAGTCTGAGACCGTATGGCGGCAGGCGGATACCTACGGCGTTCCCCGTATGGCCTATGTCAATAAAATGGATATAATGGGCGCCGATTTTTACAGGGTCTTAGATATGATGAAGGATCGCCTGCATGCCAATGCTGTAGCTATACAGCTTCCTATCGGCAAGGAGGAGAGCTTCGAGGGAATAATTGACCTGGTGAAAATGAAGGCCTATTATTATAGGGATGAAAAGGGCGAGGTTATAGACGAATTGGATATCCCAGCCGATATGGCCGAGCTGGCTGCTAAGTACCGTCATGAGTTGCTTGAGGCCGTTGCTGAAACGGACGAGGAGCTGATGATGAAGTATCTGGAGACTGAAGAGCTGAGCGAGGAGGAAATCAAAGCGGGTCTGCGCAAGGCTACAATTTCCAACCAGCTTAATCCTGTAGTCTGCGGTACCTCCTATAAAAATAAGGGAGTGCAGAAGCTGCTGGACGCTATAGTGGATTTTATGCCTTCGCCTGTGGATATTCCTGCTATTAAGGGTACTAAGGTGGGCAGCGATGAAGAAGTTGATAGACATTCGTCAGATACCGAGCCTTTCTCTGCGCTGGCGTTCAAGATAATGACCGACCCGTTTGTAGGAAAGCTGGCGTTCTTCCGCGTGTATTCGGGTACTCTGACTGCGGGTTCATATGTATATAACAGCACTAAGGGCAAGCGGGAGCGTATGGGCCGCATTCTTATGATGCACGCCAATCACCGCGAGGAGATAGATAAGGTTTATGCGGGAGATATAGCCGCGGCGGTAGGTCTTAAGGATACCACCACCGGCGATACCCTCTGCGATGAGGATAATCCGGTAATACTTGAATCCATGGAATTCCCTGAGCCTGTTATCCGCGTAGCCATTGAGCCTAAGACTAAAGCTGGCCAGGAGAAGATGACCATGGCTTTGGTTAAGCTGGCCGAGGAAGATCCTACCTTTAAAACCTATACCGACGCCGAGACGGGCCAAACCATCATTGCGGGCATGGGTGAATTGCACCTTGAAATAATTGTAGACCGCATGATGCGTGAATTTAAGGTAGAGGCTACTGTAGGCGCGCCTCAGGTTGCCTATAAAGAGACCATACGCCGCAAGGTTAAGCAGGAAGGACGGTATGTACGTCAGTCGGGCGGCCGCGGCCAATACGGTCATTGTATCATTGAATTGGAGCCCACTCAGCCGGGCGAAGGTTATTCCTTTGAAAATAAAACGGTGGGCGGCGCTATTCCTAAGGAATATATTCCCGCTATTGACGCCGGTATTCAGGAGGCTGCCAAGAGCGGCGTGCTGGGCGGCTATGAATGCGTGGATTTCAAGGTAACGCTGCTGGACGGCTCCTATCACGAGGTTGACTCTTCGGAAATGGCTTATAAGATTGCAGGCTCGATGGCCTTTAAGGAAGGCGCGCGCAAGGCTGACCCCGTACTCTTGGAGCCTGTTATGAAGGTTGAGGTTGTAATGCCTGAGGAATATATGGGAGATATTATAGGCAATATCAATTCCCGCCGCGGCCGCGTGGAAGGCATGGAAAGCCGTCCGGGCGTGCAGGTAGTAAAGGCGATAGTTCCTCTGGGCGAGATGTTTGGATATGCAACCGATTTGCGTTCACGCACGCAGGGACGGGGCGTATATACCATGCAGTTCTCTCATTATGAGGAAGTGCCTAAAGCTATAGCCGAAAAGGTTATTAAAAAATAAATAAAGAGAGGTTTTACAGAAATGGCAAAAGCGAAATTTGAACGTAACAAGCCGCATGTAAACATAGGAACGATCGGACATGTAGACCACGGGAAGACGACGTTGACAGCGGCGATAACGACAGTACTTTCGAAGATGGGGAAAGCGGAAGCTATGGCGTATGACGCGATAGACAAGGCGCCGGAGGAGAGAGATAGAGGAATAACAATAAATACGGCGCACGTAGAGTATGAGACGGACGCGCGTCACTATGCGCACGTAGACTGTCCTGGGCACGCGGACTATGTAAAGAACATGATAACGGGCGCGGCGCAGATGGACGGAGCAATTCTGGTAGTAAGCGCGGCAGACGGCCCCATGCCGCAGACGAGAGAGCATATACTGCTGGCGAGGCAGGTAGGAGTGCCCTATATCGTAGTGTATATGAACAAGGTAGATATGGTGGACGATGAAGAGCTGTTAGAGCTGGTAGAGATGGATATAAGGGAGATGTTAAGCGAGTATTCATTCCCTGGGGATGAAGTGCCGATAATCAAGGGTTCAGCGTTAAAGGCGTTGGAAGCGGCGAACAGCGGAGCGGACGTAACGACGGATCCGTGGTGCGCGTCGATAATCGAGCTTATGAAAGCGGTAGATGAATTTATACCGACGCCGGAGAGAGCGGTAGACAAGCCGTTTTTGATGCCGATAGAGGATATATTCTCCATAACGGGACGCGGAACGGTAGCGACGGGAAGAGTAGAGCGCGGAACAGTAAAGGTACAGGATACGGTAGAGATAGTAGGACTTACGAACGAGAAGAGGCAGGTAGTAGTAACAGGCGTAGAAATGTTCCGCAAGCTGCTGGATGAAGCGTATGCGGGAGATAACATCGGAGTACTGCTCAGAGGGGTACAGAGGAATGAGATAGAGCGCGGGCAGGTATTGGCGAAGCCCGGGACGATAAATCCGCACACGAAGTTTTCGAGCGAAGTGTATGTACTGAAGAAGGAAGAGGGCGGACGTCATACGCCGTTTGTAAACGGATACAGGCCGCAGTTTTACTTCAGGACGACGGACGTAACGGGAGTAGTAAAGCTGCCGGATGGAGTAGAGATGGTAATGCCTGGAGACAACATACGGATGGACATAGAGCTGATAAGCCCGATAGCGATAGAGGAAGGGCTGCGTTTTGCAATAAGAGAAGGCGGCCGTACAGTAGGCTCTGGAGTAGTAACCAAGATAAACGGTTAAGATAGTGGCAGGAAGAGCTTAAAAACACCCCCATGGGAAATGCCCGGTGTTGATAAGGCAGTAAAATGTAAAGAAGATGGTGTAACCCGATATGTGGCGGGTTACACCGTTTTCTTTTTATGCGGTGAGCTGTTTTGGGAGCTGT
>ERZ779896.2504-NODE-2504-length-12588-cov-2.457353_pt1 | contig 12588 bp, 8 predicted proteins | sample MGYA00511067_ERZ779896 | MGnify/ENA primary metagenome ERZ779896 (study PRJEB29588, sample SAMEA2161597) | human gut metagenome | biome: human gut; feature: human-associated habitat; material: faeces | place: Denmark | collected 2008/2010 ...
GTCGATACCGTCTGCGGCGGCGTCTATGCCAACCGTTTCACTTCCGGAAGAAAGCGGATCTGGACGCTTTTCAATGCTGCCGGACACACTGTCAACCAGCCGCTCCTGAAGCCGGAACATGACGGCGATGTCCATTATGTCGAGCTGACGACAGGCAGGGAACTGGCGTTGAGGGACGGGATGCTTTCCTGTCTGATGCGCCCGCAGAGCGCCATAGCCATCGGCGAATATCCCCGGTATATTTCCATGAAGGACGGGAAACTTCAGGTGAAAAATATGCCTGCCGGGGCGAAACTCATTGCCACGGACGCGGATGGCAGGAGAAGTGCGGAACTCACTCCCGGAGAAAAATTGCCGGTACTTCCCGGAATCGACCGGATCAAACTCCTGGATGCCGATGGAATCCTGCTGGATATCCGTCACAGGGATTCTCTATGAAGCAGCAAAGGCGCTGAATAGTTAAGCCATAGGAGGAATTCATTATGCTTTCTCGAACAATCTCGGAGTGTTTGTCGAATCGAACCGGCAGTTACCTGATTCCGCTGCTCTGGTATACGGGAGAAAGTGCGGAACTGGTCAGAAAAGAGATGGATGCGATCCGTCAGGCGGGGATTTCGGAGTTTATCTTTGAAAACCGCGGCGGCTGGTTCTGTACGGAACCGTGGATGCGGCTTTTCGAAGAAATTCTGCAATACGCGGCAGAGTGTCGGATGCGCGTCTGGCTGCTTGATGATTCCCATGTGAATACCGGCAGCGCGAACGACTCACTGAAACGTCCGGAAAATGCGCCGTTCCGCCAGCAATGCCTGCGGATCGAACTGATGGATGTCGTCGGACCGGTCTCCGCCGGAGCCGTGTTCCTGCCGGAGCATACCGCTGCCGAAACCATTCTCGCAATAGCTGCCTATCGCCGCGACGAACAGAGCGGCGAATGCACCGGCGACCCTGTCGACCTGAGCGGCAACATCAAAGACGGTCTCTGCATGCTCGATCTGCCGGAGGGCATCTGGCGCATCTATTTCGTGATGACTGCCGATCCCTCCCGGCAGGGGATGTTCGCCAACTATATCACAATGGTTTCGGCAAGTTCCTGCCGGCACTTGATCAATGAAATCCATGAAAAAATCTATGACCGTTTTTCCGCTTATTTCGGTACGGTTTTTGCCGGATTTTTCTCCGATGAACCGGCGTTCGGCAATTGTGACGGCAAATATGGCGATGATTATGCCGGGCACAAAATGGGACAGCTCCGGCGGCTTTATCCATGGAGCTCCGATGTGGCGCGGCTCCTTGCGGTCAGGTGCCGGATGACCGAAGGCGAACTGATGCTCCGGCTGCCTGCACTGTGGGATGCGGTTTCTCCCGGCGACACTGCCCTCCGGCTTGCCTATATGGATTTGATTACCAGCCTCTGGCGTGAAAATTACAGCTGCCGGCTGGGAGACTGGTGTGAACGGCACGGCGTCGAATACATCGGGCATGTTCTTGAAGACGAAGGCGCGCATATGCGCACCGGCTGGGGATGCGGGCACTTTTTCCGGGCGATGGCGGGGCAGCATATGGCAGGCATTGATACCGTACTCGGTCAGACGATTCCGGGGATCACCTCGATGCCCCACGCGCTGAATCAGGGGACCCGGCTCAAGAATACGCTCTTCTATCAGTATACCATGCCGAAGCTTGCAGTCTCGCTCGCCCGGCACAATCCGAGAATGCGCGGACGTTCGGTCTGCGAAATTTTCGGCGCCTACGGCTGGAATGCCGGATTGTCGTTCATGCGCGCGATTCTGAATTTTCACCTTGCTTCCGGCGTGAATCATTATATCCCGCACGCCTATTCAATGTGTCTGCCGGAGGTGTTCCGTGGGGACACGGGCAAACGCAGGAGCGGCGGAGGCTTCACACCGCCGGGCTATTGCATGAGTTACCTCGCTCCGACATTTTACGCAGGCGGCTTCAATCCCCAATACGGGATTTTCTGCAAACTGATGCGTTATGCCCAGCGAGTCTGTCATCTGCTTGCCGGCGGTGAACACCTGACCGATGTCGCACTCTATTACAATGCGGAGGGAGACTGGGTCAATCAGGGTGTCGCCACATCGCTGGACGAGGTCTGCGCGGCACTGACGCGGAGCGGATTCGATTACGATATCCTCCCCGCCGATACGCTGCTGCATGGCGCCGAAGTGGAAAGTTCCCGTCTGCGGATCGGCAAAGCAAGTTACGGGGCACTGATCGTTCCCGGCTCGACGGTCCTGCCGGAAAAGCTGTTGAAACGGTTTGAGATTCTGGCGGCGCAAGGTGTTCCCATCCTGTTCGCCGGAGCACTGCCGGAACGGACCGAGGAACCGGATTCCGCAGCAATAGCTTCCCTGCCCGGCAAACTTCGCGCCGTTCCGGTTCCGGAGCTGGCGGAACGGCTTGGCGGGATCTGCCCAAAACGGTTGCGGATATCTCCGGCGATACCGGAACTGCGTTACTTCGGCATACGCTGCGAAGACGGTGCAATCTGTTATCTCTTGTGCAATGAAGGCAGGACGGCTGCCCGGTTTCAGATTGCCGCGACGGAGAACGCCGTTCTTTACGACCCGTGGAAAAACCGGCTTTTCCGGCTGCCCGCAGGGACGGACGGTATTCGGCTCACTGTAAGACCGCAGGAACTGCTTGTCGTCGTTTTCAACCGGGACGAACCCGAACTGCCGCTTTTCCGTTCCGGGGAAAAAGCGATGCGCAAACTGCCGTTGCATTATCGCATTTCCCTGCGCGAAGCCGGAAATTCCGGGATGTTCCGGATCATTCGCGAAAACTCTGGAGCGGTCAACCTTACCGTCGAGGAGAACCTGACCCGTTTCTGCGGAGAAATCCGTTATGAAGCCGAATTCGACTGGACCGGCGATTCCACGGAAATGCTGGTGATCCCCGAATGCGGCGATTGCGCGGAACTCTGGCTGAACGGCAGTTATTGCGGCGCCGAAATCGGGCCGCAGTGCCGTTTTGAGATCGGCGGGAAGCTGAAAACGGGGCGCAATACACTGCTGATCCTGACGGCGGACAATCCTGCCTATGCCGACCGGCCGATGGATGGCGGCGGTGTGCCATGCGGCCGGGCGCTTCCTCTGAGCAAACACGGATTCACCGGTGATATTTTCATTATATGACAAGCTTATCTGTAAAGGACTCATACCATGTACGATGTTTTCAGTCTGCCTGATTTTAATTTCCCGGAAGGATTTCTCTGGGGCAGCGGCTCTGCCGGTCATCAGGTCGAAGGCGACAATATTCACAGCGACGCCTGGCATCAGGAACAGAAGGATCAACGGGACGAACCCTCCGGGAAAGCCTGCGACAACTGGCGGCTTTTTCGCGAAGATGCGCTTCTGGTCGCTTCACTGGGGCATCAGGCTTACCGCTACTCCATTGAATGGAGCCGTGTGGAACCGGAGGAAGGGCGTTTCGATCAACCGGCGCTTGATCATTACAAAGAGATGAGCGAGCTGTTCAGGCAGCTCGGCATCAAAACGTTCGTTACGCTGAACCACTTTACCGTGCCGCAATGGTTCGCAGCAAAAGGCGGCTTCTGGAAACGGGAGAATCTTCCGTATTTTCTGCGGTATGCGGAAAGAGTCGTGAAAACATTGGGGGGACTGGTTGACTTTTATCTGGTGATCAATGAATCCACCCATACCAGAATCGACACGCAACTGGGCTTCAACCATTTGGTTGCCCATGCCAGAACCTACCGGTTGATCAAATCGCTGTGTAATGTGCCGGTCAGTTCGGCGCATATGGCGACACAGACCTTCCCATACCGCTATTATGACGAGCTGGACCGGGTCATGGCGGCATACCGGGATTTCCAGTACAACGGCTGCTTCCTGCACGCGATCGCCACCGGCGAACTGATTTCACCGTTCGGCGAAGCGGAGGAGTGTCCGGAGCTCAAGGGCGCGGCGGACTATTGGGCGGTCAATCTTTATACCAGGGAACTTATCGACTCCCGCCGGAAAGAGCTGTCCGCTTCCCGTTTCCCGCATAAGAAACTGCGGATGATCGACAAGGATTTCTATCTGGAGGAGATGTACCCCGAAGGCATGACCGCCATGCTGGAACGTTTCCGCGATAAGCCGGTTTACATTACGGAGAACGGTTGCAGCTGCAATGACGACCGCTTCCGCATCGTTTACCTGGCGCTTTATCTTTCTGCGGTGCATGACGCGGTCCGGCGGGGCATGGATGTGCGCGGTTATCTTTACTGGTCTCTGATGGATAACTATGAATGGAGCTCCTTTCTGCCCCGCTTCGGTCTCGTGGATGTGGACTTCAAGACTTTTGAACGGACTCCGAAGCCGAGTGCCGCGTTTTATCGGGAAATCATTGAAAACAACGGCTTTTCGCAGCAAATACTGAGAAAATCCCTGCATGAGCTGCCGATGCTGGAGGCAATCCGGTTCCGACCGGAGGTTTTCTCAAAGCGATGTTGAATCAATGTGAGGAAGCGGGAAGACGCGGCGGACGCAGAATGTAAGGGAGAATGTTGCCTTGCACGGCACACATTCCATTTATCCGGTTAATTGATCGAATAAGACAGGGGGCGGAACATCAATTCTCCGGATGCCTTCATCAATCTTGCAATACATACTTGAAAAATCGCATATTGTGAATACATTTATCCCTGATTGAGAAACCAACGACAGAGGAGGATTTATTATGACGATTGTAAAAAAATACGGGAAGATGTTTCTTGTTTCCGCAGCACTTCTGACGACTTTTGGGTTTTGCGCCGGGTGCAGCAGTATGGTCGATGGCGATACGGTCAAGGTGGCGGCGGTCAATGCAAAGGCGTCGGGGCTGGTTATCCCGGGGCCTCAGGTATGGGTTGTCGCAGATGAGGCCGTGGCGGATGATGTGCTTTCGGAACAGTGCAGAAAGTATGTTGCCAATGCGGTCCGGCATCTGGGGCTGAAAGAGGCCCCCGCCGCGGATCAGGCGGATCTGATTGTGCTTTATTCCTATAAAGAGGAGAAGCCGGACGGAAAGAAAACCAGGACCTCTGTCACATTGAATGCGACTCAGGCGAAGACACGGAATCAGGTCTGGCAGGGGGAGGCATTCTGTATTTCAAAGCAGCCGAACCTGCCGCAGTATCTTCCGTCTCGGGTGGCAGCCACGGCTATGTTTCTTAATAAGAATGTGAATGACGAGATCGTTCTGGAGAAGTATCCGAACATGATGAAATCCGTTGCCGGAAACGATGCAGAATGACGAAAACGGCTTTCATTACGGGCGCCAGCCGGGGGATCGGCAAAGCGGCGGCGCTGCGTCTGGCAAAGGACGGCTTCGATATCATCGGCGCCTGCCGGAGTTCTCTTGAAGCTCTTGATGAGACACGGAAAGGTGTCGAGGCATACGGGCGTTCCTTCAAAGGAGCTGTATTTGATGTCGCCGACCGTGTTCAGGCTTCAAAATGGATGGCGGAACTGTTCGGGGATTCCGCGCCGGACGTGGTGGTATACAATGCGGGAATTGCGCGTGACAATATGTTCGTCTTCATGTCTCCGGAAGAATGGGACAGTGTGATTCATACCAATCTTGACGGGTTCTATCATACGGTTCAGCCGCTCCTGTTCGGAATGATCGCGCGCCGGAGCGGGCGCATCATCGTCATTACAAGCGCCTCGGGACAGAGCGGGCAGGCGGGACAGGTCAATTATGCGGCGTCCAAGGCGGCGCTCGCCGCGGCGGTCAAATCGCTGGCGCGTGAGGTCGGGCGCAAGGGCATTCTTGTGAATGCGGTTTCACCGGGCGTGATTGAGACGGATATGACTGCGGAGCTTCCGAAAGAGCAGATTCTTCCGATGATTCCGCTGAAACGGTTCGGGACGCCGGAGGAAGTCGCGGGCGTCATCAGTTTTCTCTGTTCGCCGGACAGCACGTATCTTCACGGACAGGTGATCGCGGTCAACGGCGGGCTTCTGACATGAAACTGCAGTATGACGATCTTGTGGTGGGAAGCGGTGTCAGCGGCATGACGGTCTCCCTGCTGCTTGCCGGAACCGGGCGCAGGGTTCTGCTTCTTGAAAAAAGCAATGCCGTCGGCGGCAGTATGCAGCGGTTCCGCCGGAACTCGGTTCCTTTTGACACGGGATTCCATTTCACCACGAATTTTACCGGATGCATGGGAGACATGATCCGTATGCTGGGGCTTGAAGATGAGCTCGAATGCGTTCCCATCGGGACGAATGTCATCATCGGCAGGAGACTGCGGATTCCGCGCGGACGCGACCGTGCATGTGCTTATCTTTGCGGAGAGTTTCCCGGAGAAAAGGAAAAAATCCGCCGTTATTTCGAGACGGAGAAAAGAATTTACGACAATACCGCTCTGTTCGATCTGCGCACCCCCGGCGGATTTACGGCGGCGCAGTTTCTCGACGAGGATTTCATCTCTCTGGCGGATTATCTGGATTCGCTCGGCGTATCGGGGGAACTGCGGGCCATTCTGGCGAGTTTCGCCACCTGCCACGGAACTCCGCCTTCGGAGATTTCTCTTGCGGACCATTGCCGTGTCAGCTACGGACTGCTTGACGATCTGGTTCGCGTCAAAGGCGGAGGCGGGGCTTTTGTCGAGGCATTTCTGCGAAAGGCGCGAGAGCTTGGAATCACGATTTTGACTGGCACCACAATGGAGGCGTGTCTTGAGCTGGAAAAGAAACGCTGTCACAAGGTGTTGCTCACCGGCGGTTCCGAGGTGTCGTTCGAGAATTGTTTCATGACGATTCATCCGCACGGCATCGCAAAAATTCTGCCGCAGTCCGTGCAGTCCGAAGATTTCAGGAAGCGCATCGGGGAGTTCGGGGAAACCTGCGGATTTTTTACGGTATTCTGCACTCTTGACCCGCCGGTTCCGGAGTTTCACCAGGAACTCTCCTCCTGCTTTTCGACGCCGGATGTTGAAATGATCCTTTCCGGCAGGCACCCGGAAGCGACTGCGACCGCCGTCATGCTGACATGGGAAACGGCATCCGGGGGCGAACAGCGCCAGACTTTGACTGCGTTCGAGACCGTATTTCCGGAAGAAACGCGCGAGTGGGAAAACACGGTTCACCGGAACCGTCCGCCGTCCTATTCTGCCTACAAGCAGGCGAAAGCACAGGGAATCATAAAGAAGGTTCTGCAGGTTTACCCTCAGTTTGAGGGACATCTGAAGCTGGCGGAGACGGCTTCCATGCTGACTTACCGCGACTATCTTTCCCCGTTCGGTTCCGCATACGGAATCCGCCAGAGGATGGAACAGCACAATCTGTTCGGCAGGCTTCCCATACGCAATTTTTATGTGCTCGGGCAGAGTGCGCTTCTGCCGGGGGCGATGGGCGCGATGCTTTCGGCGTTCGTCATCTGGCGCAAACTCATCGGAGAGGAGATTTACAGGAAAATGCCGGGGTTGAATTCATGAATGGGAGACGGGTCGTCATTACGGGGACAGGCGTTGTGTCGGCGCTCGGCATGTCGCGTGCGGAACTGTTTGAGAATCTTTTGAACGGCAGGTCTGCAATCCGGCGCATGGAGGAGTGGGGACTGAATCTCAACGGCGGATTTTCTCCCGGAGCTCCGGTTGTGCTCGGCGATGCCGCGAAAAAGAAAATTCCCCGCCTGTTCCGGCGTTCCATGGGTGACTTGAGCATCTTCGCCTCTCTTGCGGCGATGCAGGCGCTTGAGGAGTCGGGGCTTGAACCTGAAGCTGTTTCCGGCGGCAGATGCGGCTGTGTGATCGGTTCCACGATGGGCAGTTCCAAAAGTATTGCGGAGGCGTTCCGCATGATTCTCCTGGAACACGGAATGGCGGATATGCCCGCCGCCCAGTTTTTCAAATGCGCTTCGCATACGGCGTCTTTCAATGTGGCGAATCTGCTGAACATTACGGGGTGCGTCCAGTCCGCGTCCGCGGCGTGCGCTTCAGGGCTTCAGGCGGTCGGAACGGCGCGCTGCCTGATCGCATACGGTGCGCAGGATATCATGATCTGCGGCGGTGCGGATGAGCTTTCGCAGGAGGTGACGGGCTCCTTCGACCTGCTTTATGCGGGAGCGTCGGAATATGAAAATGCCCCGGAATGTTCTTCCCGTCCGTTCGATGCGCGGAGAACGGGACTGGTCTGCGGCGAAGGTGCCGGAATCCTCGTTCTGGAGGAGTATGAACATGCAAGGAAGCGCGGCGCGGAAATCTTTGCGGAGATCGCCGGTTATGCCACGTGCGGATGCGGTTCGCAGATCAGCCAGTCCGATGCGTCTTCGATCCGGCGCTGTCTGGCGCTCGCCTACCGTGATGCGGGAATCGCGGCAGATTCAACGGATTACATCAGCGCCCATGCGACTGCGACGGTGCAGGGCGATGCGGAGGAGGCAAAAGCTCTCCGGGATTTTTTCGGAGCGGATGCGGTTCCGGCAAGCAGTCTCAAGGGGCATCTGGGGCATACGCTCGGCGCTTCGGGCGTGATCGAAACCATTGCCGCGCTGGAAATGATGAATCGCGGTATTCTGCTGCCGACCTTGAATCTGGAATCTGTTGCGGAGGAGTGTTCCGGGGTGGATCATGTCAGAACCCCGCGGGAACATAAAGTTGATGTTTTCCTGAAAAATTCTTTTGCTTTCGGCGGAATCAATGCCGCGCTGATCTGTGTTGCAAATGAGCAATGAGCAAGAAAGAATTCCCGGTCTGATCTCTGTCTTATTTGCCCTGTTTGCTTTCTGTCCTCCGCGAAACGATTTTCTCATAATGTTATTTTTTCACAAGTTTTTTGCTTTTTTTTGAAAATCCCCCCTTGCGCTTTCGCTTTTTCTGATTATAATTAACATAGGTTAACGGAAAAAGGGGTTTTGTCTTATGATCAGTATGAAAGAGATTGCGGCGGAAGCCGGAGTAAGCCGGACAACGGTTTCTTTTGTACTGAACGGACGGCATGAGCGGGATCTGAAAATTTCAACGGAAGTCGTGGAAAAGGTAAAGCGGACCGCCGAGAAACTGGGATATGTTCGCAATGAGCTTGTGCAGTCGCTTGTCAAGGGCAAAAGCAAAGTCATTGCCATCATTGCACATTTCTCCGACTTTATGATGCCGATCATCCGAGGCTATTCCGAAACCGCGGCGAAGTACGGTTACTCCATCAGTCTGATCTCCCTGAATGAAAACTGCACGCTGAATCAGGCGCTTATGACCGCGGTGGAATACCGTGTAAGCGGGATCGCGGTCATGATGCTGGAACCGGAGGAAAAAGCACGGGTGAATCCCGCTTTCTTTCAATACGGGATACCTGTCTCCGGTCTGGATATCAATCGGAAAAGTTCTTTTGATCAGGAAGGGTCCGCAGAGGTTGCCGTAAACTATCTGGTTTCGCTCGGGCACAGGAAGATCATTTGCCTGGGATGGCAATCAGAGATTGCCAGGCAGCGCATTCAGGGGTATCTGAATATTATGGAGAAAAACGGGCTGTCCCCCTGCATTTTGGAGAACGGCAGTTCTCATCACGATGTGCATGAGGCGGTGGTGGAGGCGAATCCCGATGCGGTTTTCTGCGTGAACGACCCTCTTGCATTGAGTCTGCTCCAGTATCTTTATCACCGGAGGATTTTTGTCCCAGAGGCATTTTCCGTGATCGGATTCGGTAATCTGGGAGCGGAACTGGCTTCACCGTCCCTGACAACGGTCAGGGAGCCTTATTACGAGACAGGCTGCCTGGGATTTGAGAATCTTTATTCCATCATCAGGGACGGACGGAAATCTCTGCCGGAGAAACATTTGGTCGGCGAATTGATTATAAGAGAATCCACGGCAAAAAACAATAAATATGGAGGATAGATATGATGCAGGTCCGTAAAAGATTTACATTGATCGAACTTTTAATCGTAATTGCGATCATCGCAATCCTTGCGGCGATGCTTCTGCCGGCATTGAGCAAGGCACGGGAAATGGCAAGAAAGATTCAGTGTGCTGCAAATCTGAAGCAGCACGGACTTTGTTATACGTTATATGCCGGAGACTGGAAAGACTATCTGCCTCAAATCAGCGGAGCGGCGGATCAATATCAGATCCATTATATTTTTATGGATTATCTGAAACTCAAGTGGGATACACGACTGCCGAGAGTCCTGTATTGTCCGTCACGCAATATTGCCGGTAAACTTTCGCTTACCTATCCAAGCAACTGGATAAAGTGTTATGCCCCGAATTTAGATGCGGGTTATACCCAGAGCGGGGCGACTACTGGTTACTGGTTTCGTCTAAGAAAGCTTACGAATATTAAGAATTCCTCTGAATTTGTGTTCCTGGCTGAGTATAATACATTGATAGCAAGCGGATTATGGGCGTATTGCTTCAACTGGCAAACTGATGGCGGAGGTGGTAATAAAAATCAAATCGGATTCGTCAATCACATTCGGAACTCGAATTTCCTGCATGCTGACGGGCATGTTTCACAGATGTATATGTCAGAAGCACAGAGAGGACAGGCGGCGGGCAATCAATATTTTTATATCAATGGGAAGATGGCGACTGGCGCGGTTCGTGAATGAAGGGATTATAATATGAAACATTTATTATACTGTTGCTTCCAATGGTTTGCATTCTGGCAGATGCCTCCTTGCAGAGCTGGAAAAAGTGGAGACGGACTCAGATGAAATGATCATATCAGCCTCAACAGGCACGGAAAAAATAAGGCGAATTATCTGTTCGTCGACGGTCATGCAGGGGCGCTTCAGATTCCCGAGGCAATGCGCGGCAATACGGCATACGACCGGGATTTCTATCGGGAAGGAATCCGGTAAACGGAATTCAAATAAAATATCATGACAGACAGGAAATTGTACAAATGAAAAAAATTTTCTCCTCTCTTCTTCTGCTGGCTGGTGCGTCGCTGTGCGCACTGGAAATCACTCTGCCTGCGAAACCTTTGCCATCCGAAAAAACCGCCGCTCAGGAACTGCGTTCTTACCTGGAACGCACCGTGGACGGCAAGCTGAAAATCGGCGGCAGGGCAATCAACAGGATTCTGCTCGGCGATACGCCGGAAACACGGGCGGCGTGGATCGACGGCAGGGCATTGAAGACCGACGCCTATGTGATCAGGAGTTCCGGCGATGATCTTTTCATTGCAGGCGGCGGACAGTCCGGCACGCTTTACGGCGTCTATGCATTTCTGGAGAATCAGATCGGGATACGCTGGTGGACTCCGGCGGAGGAGTTCGTGCCGGGAAAACGCCGCCTGGAGCTTCCGGCGCTGGACATCCGGTTTGAGTTTCCCGTCATCCAGCGCGACATTTACCGTGACCATGCAGTACTGCCGGACGGGGGAAAATGGGCGGCAAGGAACCGTCTCAACCGCAACGGCGACCTTGGAATATCTACGATTTACGGCGGCAGTTCCTGCAATTTCGGTGGTCCCTATTTTGTACATACGTTTGACCTGTATCTTCCGAAGTCACTTGCTGAGGAGCATCCTGAATATTTTGCGGTTTTTCAGGGAAAACGCCAGCCGGGGAAGCTCGGTCAGCTATGCCTTTCCAATGAAGGAATGCGGCGTGAATTTCTCGCCCGTTTGAAGAAACGGATCCTTGCCGATGAATCCGCGGCGAAAGCAAAGGGTAATCCGGTTCCCCGGATTTATGACGTCAGCCCCAACGACGTCGGTTTTTCCTGTGAATGCGCGGAGTGCCGGGCACTGAACAGCCGCGAGGAATCCGATGCCGGGACATTGATTGCGTTTGTCAACGGAATGGCGCGGGAGATCGGAAAACTCCGCCCGGATATTCTGATTTCAACCACGGCATATACCAACACGGTCAAGCCGCCGAAAACGCTTCGTCCGGAAAGCAATGTCCTGATCCGCTTCTGTTATACGCCGAAATGCATGGCGATCCCGCTGGACACGGCGTCCAACAGAGAGTATCTCGACAACGTCCGGAAATGGAAGGGGCTGTCTCCGGAACTCTATGTCTGGATTTACGGCATTACGTATCAGGTTCACGGGTATCCGCTCCCCAATGAACAGTTTATGGCGAATGATGTCCGGCAGTTCTATGAAACCGGAATCCGCTATTTCTTCTTCGAGCATGAGGACAGCCATATCGCGGATATGTATGCGCTGAAGGTATGGATGGAGGCGAAGCTGGCGGAGAATCCGGAAGCGGACGGCAGGGCTCTGCTGAAGATTTTCATGGACGGTTATTACGGCCCGGAGGCGGGGGAGTGGATTCTGAAGGCACGGCGGCTGATCGCGGAGTCCGCCCGTGAAAAGTGCCGTGCAATGGGGATTATGGCGGGAATCAATGCTTTCAATTACCTGACGTTTGAAGTCGTGGAGGCGTGCCACGGATTTTTTGACAGGGCGGCGGAATGTGCGGCGGGCGATCCCGTAAAATCCCGGCGCGTGGCGGAGGCGCGTCTTTCTCTTGACCGGTTTACGCTTGCCGCGGTTCAGCGTCTTTACAAGGAATTCCGTGAGTCCGGCGGTGATTCCGCGGAATTTCCGTTCGACCGGAAAAAGATTGCCGCGCGCATCCGGAAAATCTACCCGGCATATCTGCGTAAACTGAATCCGGCGG
>ERZ779896.2508-NODE-2508-length-12565-cov-11.533973_pt1 | contig 12565 bp, 10 predicted proteins | sample MGYA00511067_ERZ779896 | MGnify/ENA primary metagenome ERZ779896 (study PRJEB29588, sample SAMEA2161597) | human gut metagenome | biome: human gut; feature: human-associated habitat; material: faeces | place: Denmark | collected 2008/2010 ...
CCGCGGTCGCGGCAGCCCTGCAAGCACTGGAAGATCGCGCTGTGCTCGCTGTCGACGGGGACGATCTCTGCGCCGCAGCGATCCGCCGCAGCCACGACGAGCTCGCCCGCGCAGACGAGTGTTTCCTTGTTGGCAAGCGCGATGCGCTTTTTCTTCTCGATCGCCGCGAGCGTCGGCTGGAGGCCGATCATGCCCATCACGGCGGTCACGACCGTGTCAGCGTCGTCCGCCGTGGCCGCGGCCAGAAGGCCCTCCATGCCGGAAAGCACTTGGGTGTTTGTGTCGGAAAGCCGCGCGCGGAGCTCACGCGCCGCATCCTCGTCATAAAGCACGGCAAGACGCGGGCAAAATTCCCGCGCCTGCTGTTCAATGAGGTCAACGCTCTTATTCGCCGTCAGCGCGGCGACGGAAAGCCCCAGCTCGCGCGCCACCTCAAGCGTCTGGCGGCCGATGGAGCCGGTGGAACCGAGTAAAGCAATACTCCTTGTCATAATAGGCCTCCACAGACCGCAGCCCACACGACCGGCGCGATGAAGAGCGTGGAGTCAAAGCGGTCGAGCATGCCGCCGTGCGTCAGGAAAAGGTGGCTGTAATCCTTGATACCGGCCTCGCGCTTGATGAGCGACATCGAAAGGTCGCCGAGCTGACCAAAGATGTTGGCCACCACGCCGACAAGAATCAGCATGAGGTAGTTCGGCGCATAGCCGAGCCACGCCTTGCCGACAACGCCGAGCAGCGCCATCGCGAGCGCACTGCCGATAGGGCCGCCGATGGCGCCCGCCCAGGTCTTGTGCGGGCTGACGTGCGGCGCCATCTTGCGCTTGCCGAACCACATGCCAAAGTACATCGAGAGTGCATCGCCCGCAAACGCGACGCAGAACGGCGCAAGCACATAGAGCTTGCCATAGTTTTCGTCCATGCGCAGCAGGAAAATGCAGCTGTACATCGCTGGGAACACGATGCCGCCGACGATGGACACCGCCACGTCATGGAACGTAAAGGGCTTTTCCTTTCCGTAAGAGATAACCGCGAAGAGGAAGGCCATCATCACAAGGATCCAGCGGAAGATCGTAACGGTCGAAATCGGAAGATCGTATGTGCCGCTCATCTCTTCCTTAAAGAGCCATATCTCCTGCATGACGACCGTTGTGACAAGTCCCCAGTAGAAATTCGCTGGGACGTTCTCCCCTGCCGTGTGCAGCAGCTCATAGGCCGCGATGCCCGCGATGCCGCAAACGACGAGCATCGTCGCCCATGCGGGACAGGCAAGCAGAACGGCGAGCAGCGCCGGCAATCCAACGATCACCACCAACCATCTTTGTTTCATTTCTGTTTCTCCTGTTTCAAACCACCGAAGCGGCGCTCGCGCTGCTGATACGCGATGAGCGCCTTGTCGAATTCTTTCTCGGTAAAGTCGGGCCAGAGCGTGTCGCAAAAGTAGAACTCGCTGTACGCGCACTGCCACAAAAGGTAATTGCTGATGCGCTTCTCCCCGCCGGGACGGATGAGAAGGTCGGGATCGGGCAGGCCGTCTGAATAGAGGTAGCGCGAAAAGCCCTCCTCGGTCAGGCTGTCCGCGTCCTGCTCCCCTGCCGCGCAGTCACGCGCAAACGCGCGGGCGGCGTGCAGAATCTCGTCGCGCCCGCCATAGTTGAGGCAGACGTTGGCCTGAAAGCCTTCAATGCGGGATGAAATCTCATTCGTCTCATCGATGAGTTCCCGAAGTTCCGGCGTCAGGACGCTTAAATCACCCAGAAAGTGCAGGCGGTTGCCGTCCTTTTCCATCGTGTCGATGCACTCGTGCAGGTATTGCTCGAGTAAGTGCATGATGCCGTCGACTTCGTCCTTCGGGCGCTTCCAGTTTTCGGTCGAAAAGGCGTAGACCGTCAGATAGTCGATGCCCAGGTTCTTGCAGTAGGTGCCGAGCTTTCGAAATGTCTCCGCCCCCGCCTTGTGACCGGCCGAGCGCGGGAGGCCGCGCTTTTGCGCCCAGCGGCCGTTGCCGTCCATAATGACGGCAACATGACAAGGCAGGTTGTTCAAATCAACCTGCCCTGCCTTGTTCTCTTTGGAAAAGAGCCACATATCAGACCGCCATGAGCTCCTTCTCTTTCTTCTCGAGAAGGGCGTCGACCTCTTTGCACATGTCGTCGGTCAGCTTCTGCAGGTCCTTTTCGGCAACCTTCAGGTCGTCCTCGGTGATCTCGCTGGCCTTCTGCTTCTTCTTGAAGGCCTCCATCGCGTCGCGGCGAATGTTGCGGATGGCGACCTTGCCGGTCTCGGAATACTTATGGATCTGCTTGACGAGCTCCTTACGGCGCTCCTCCGTGAGCTGCGGGAAGTTCAGGCGAATCGACTTGCCGTCGTTCTGCGGGTTGATGCCAAGGTCAGACTCCTGAATGGCGCGCTCGATGGGCTTGAGGGCCGTGCCGTCCCACGGGGTGATGACAAGCTGGCGCGGATCGGGAGAAGCGATGGCCGCGATCTGCTGGATGGGCGTGGGAGAGCCGTAGTAGTCGACGCTGATGCGGTCGAGCACAGAGGCGTTGGCGCGGCCTGCGCGCACAGAGGCAAAGTCCGCGTTCACCGCGTCGATGCTCTTTCTCATTTTGTCGGAATAAACCTTGTAATCTTCTTTATTCATGGGGATACCTCCTCAAAAATTTTTATCGTAAAACCGCAGATGCGGGGTCGCTCAGTTTTCGCCGACGATGGTACCGATCTTCTCGCCCTCGACCGCACGGATGATGTTCTCCGGGTCCTTGAGCGCAAAGACGAGCACGGGAATGTGGTTGTCCATCGAAAGCGACGTGGCCGTGGAGTCCATGACCGCAAGGTGCTGGGCCAGCACGTCCTCATAGGAGATGGCGTCGTACTTGATCGCATTTGCGTCCTTAGCAGGGTCGGCATTGTAGACGCCGTCAATGTTCTTGGCGAGCAGGATCACGTCGGCATTGATCTCCGCCGCGCGCAGTACCGCCGCCGTGTCGGTCGAAAAGAACGGAGAGCCGATGCCGCAGCCAAAGAGCACTACGCGGCCCTTTTCCAAATGCCGGATGGCGCGGGCGCGGATGTAGGGTTCGGCGACTTCTTTGATCTCCAGTGCCGTCTGCACGCGCACGTCGACACCCTTCTGCTCGAGCACATCGGCGACCGCCATGCAGTTCATCGCCGTGGCCAGCATGCCCATGTGGTCGGCACGGGTGCGCTCGATGTAGCCCTCGCCGTTTTTCACGCCGCGCCAGAAGTTGCCGCCGCCGATGACGACGCCCATCTGCACACCCATGTCCGTGCACTTTTTGATGACGTCGCACACCTTGGAAACGACGTCGAAGTCGAAGCCGAAGTGCTTGTCGCCCGCCAGCGCCTCGCCGCTGATCTTGAGCAGCACGCGCTTATACTTGAGTTGAGCCATGCTCATAATCTCCCCTTTCAGGAACAAGTTCAAATTTTCACAGCTATTATTTTAGCGTATTTTTGCTCTTTTGCATAGGGGGAAAGCGTAAACTTTTTTCACAAATTCGCTCTTTCCTTTTTCGTCAAGTTGAACCGCCGTGAATAGCGGAAAAAAGCAGCCGTATGAAACGGCTGCTTTTTTAGATATTTCGTTTACTTGATGCCCTTGATGCGGATAAGGTCCTTCAAAAGCTCGACCGTGCCATCGATGCCGAGCAGGCTCGAATCGATGCAGAGGTCATAGCTCTTGGCATCGCCCCAGTCCTTGGCGGAATAGTAGTTATAGTAGGAAGCACGGGACTTATCCGTCTTCTTGATGCGGTCTTTCGCCTCGTTCTCGCTGATGCCGTTGCGGGCGGCAACGCGCTTGATGCGGTTTTCGAGCGGAGCCGTGATGAAGAGATTGATGACGTCGTCGCGATCCTTGAGCGCGTAGTCCGCGCAGCGGCCGATCAGGACGCAGGGGCCCTTGTCGGCGAGCTTTTTGATCGTGTCGTAGGTCGCCAGGTACACCTGCTGTTCGATGGAGCCCTTGGGCGTCACATGGTTCATCGAGAAGGAATAGGGGTCCATCGCGATGGAATAGAGAAAGCTCTTCGGGCGTTCGTCAAAGGAACGGAACAGCTCTTCGCAAAGTCCACTCTCCTCTGCCGCCTCCTTGAGCAGCATGTCGTCGTAATAGGCGATGCCGAGCTGCTTGGCAAGCATCGTGCCGATCTCGCGTCCGCCGCTGCCGTATTGTCTGCCAACCGTAATGACCATAAAGATTCCTCCTTTTTCGCGCCTTGAAACAAAATCGGTGCTATTTGGATTATAGCACCGATTTCGTAAGAAGACAATATTTTTTCCTGTTTCGATTTTGTAAAGGCTCGGCCTTATCCCGGAAGCGGCAGGCCGAGGCGGCGATACATCGTCTTTTTCACCGCGCGCAGAATATTTTCATAGCCCGTGCAGCGGCACAGATGGCCGGAGAGGAGCTTTCTGAGCTCGTCATCGGTGTAGAGGCGGTTCGTCTCCAAGATCTCGACCGCAGTCATGATGAAGCCCGGCGTGCAGAAGCCGCACTGGACAGCGGTCTCTTCAATGAACGCCTGCTGGATGTCGCTCAGCTCGCCGTCGGGCCCCATCAGGCTTTCGAGTGTGCGGATGTGCTTGCCGTCCGCCCAGACGGCGAGGTAGATGCACGAGTTGAATGCCTCGCCGTCGATGATGACGTTGCAGGCGCCGCACTCGCCGACCTCGCAGCCCTTCTTCACGGACGTCATATGGTAATCGTTTCGCAGCATATCGGTCAGCGACGCACGCACGTCGACCATTTTCTCAACGTCCTTGCCGTTTAAGTTGAATCGCACCAGCTTGTACTGACTCATTTGATGACACCTCCCGCCCGTTTGATAGACTCGATCAGGCAGCGCTTGGCCATTTCGACCGCGATGTGTTCGCGGAACGCCTTGGAGGCGCGCCAGCTGTCACGCGCGTGGATATCGTTGAGCACGGCGAGTGAGAACTCTTCCGCTGTCGCAAGTGTCAAGGACTTATCCTTGGCAGCCGTTTCCGCGCTTGGGCATCGCATCGGCACGGGACCGGCAACGCCGTAGGCGATGCGGGCGCGCTCAATAGTCTGCTTGTCGGGCGACAGGCGCACGTTCACGCTGCACCCGAGCGTCGCGATGTCCATTGCGTTTCTCATGGCGTACTTGATGTAGTAGCCATAGCAGTTTTCGTAGCTCGCCTTTGGGATGAGGATGGCGGTCTGGATCTCGCCATCCTCCACGCGGATGTCGACCTGACCGGCCTTGATGTAAAAGTCTTTGATGGGCAGGCGGCGGATACCATCCTTCCCCGTCAGCTCCACGATGGCCTCCCACGCATGCAGCGTCGAGGCGGAGTCCGCGCTCGTCACGCCGTTGCAGGTGTTGCCGCCGATGGTTCCGATGTTTCGGATCTGCGGGCCACCGACCATGTCGACCGCCTCGCCGAGGACATTGATGTACTTCTGGATGATGGGGTCGCGCGTGATGTGCGAGAAGCTCGAAAGCGAGCCGATGCGGATGTTCTCCTCCTCGTCGATGCTCACGCCGCGCAGCTCGTCGAGGCCGTAGATCGAGATGAGCTCCTTTCCGGCGCGTTTACCCTCGCGCATCTGCACGAGCACGTCGCTGCCGCCGGCGATGATCTGCGCCTCGGGATGCTCCAAGCGGAGGGCGACGGCGTTTTCGACGCTTTCCGCCTCGTAGAGTGCTTTCATGTCATACATGGCTCACTTCTCCTCCTTCCAGCTGTCGTGGATGAGCCCCGCCTTGCTGAACTCGGCGTACAGAACGTGCGGGGTGATGGGAACGGTGTCGATGGCGACGCCGGTGGCGTTGTAGATGGCGTTGCGGATGGCGGGCGCGCCCGAGCACGCGGGCGGTTCGCCGAGCGCCTTCGTGCCGAACGGCGACGTCGGCTCGGGATTTTCGATAAACTGCGCCTCGAGATGCGGGTGGTCCATGAACGTCGAGAGCTTGTAGTCAAGAAGATTATTGTTGAGGGGGCGGCCTGTCTTCTCGTCGAATAAAAGCTGCTCGCTCATGCCAAATCCGATGGCCATGGACATGCCGCCGTGGACCTGCGCCTCGGCAAGCGCGGGGTTGATGAGCTTGCCGCAGTCGTGGACGTTGATGATCTTCTTGAGCGTCACCTTACACATCGGGATATCCACCTCGACGTCGGCAAAGGTGCAGCCAAACGAATAGGCGTTGTTGCGGATGGTGTAGGTCGACTCGGCGGTGATGTGCTCGGAGTCCGCGGCGTTGTACTGCGCGGTCATCGCAAGGTCTTTCAGCGACATGAGCACCATGCCGTCGCCCTTGCGGATGATGTTGCCGTCGACGATGTCCATATTGTCGACCGCCTGACGGGTGAGCTTTGTCGCGTACTGAAGAATTTTCTGCCGCAGGAGTGTCGCCGTCTGGCGGATGGAGAAGCCCGCGACGTAGGTCTGACGGCTCGCGTAAGCGCCGAGGCCTGTGGGCGTGATGTCCGTATCCTGACATGAGACGACGCGCACGTCGTGATAGCTCTTGAGGCCGACGGCCTCGGCCGTCATCTGCGCATAGGCCGTGTCCGCGCCCTGCCCGATCTCCGTCTCACCGCACTGCATCGTCACCGTGCCGTCGAGATTCAGGAGCATGCGGTTCGAGGACGTTTCAAGCGAGATGGGATACACCGCCGTGTTGTACCAGAAGGCCGCCACGCCGATGCCGCGGCGGACGGGGCCGATGTCCTTGGCATACTCCTCGCGCTTTTTGTCGTATTCGATGTACTCCTTCCCCTTTTCCAGACATTCGCGGAAGGAATCGTAGTAGTTCGTGTTACCTGAGAAGCCGTCGTGGAAGCCCTTGGGCATGATGTACTTCATGCGGTATTCGAGCGGCTCCATGCCAACGGCCTTCGCGCACTCGTCGATGTTCGCATCGTCCGCGAACGACGCCTGCGGCATGCCGTAGCCGCGCATCGCGCCCGCGGCGGGGCGGTTTGTGTACACGGTGTAAGCGTCGCCCTCGAAATTGTCGCAGGGATAGATCTGCGGGAACGAGCCCATGGCCTTGGCGACGATCGAATGGCCGTGCGAGGCGTAAGCGCCCTGATTGGAGAAGCACTCGACCTTGCGCGCGGCAATCGAGCCGTCCTTATGGAGCCACGTGATGATATGGAAGCGGATCGAGTGGCGCACACGGTTACTGACGAATGTCTCTTCACGCGAGCAGTCGATGCGCACGCATTTTCCGTGCACCTGCGTAGAGCACCACGCGCACAGCGGCTCATAGAGCGCATCCTGCTTGTTGCCAAAGCCTCCGCCGATGTAGGGCTTGATGACGCGGATATCCGCCCACGGACGCCCGAGCGCCTGACCGACGATGCGGCGGATGATGTGCGGGATCTGCGTGGAGGACACGACGACGATGCGGCCATTTTCCTCGTAAGCGTAGCAGCCGTGGTTTTCAATGTGGCTGTGCTGCACGGTGGGGGTGTTGTACCAGCCCTCGACCTTGATGAGGCCGGGCTCTTTGATCGCCTGCTGATAATTGCCCTTGCGGATATCGGTGTGCTTCAGGATATTCCCCGGGAAATTTTCGTGGATGCAGGGCGCGTCGGGCTCCATGGCCTTCTGCACGTCGAGCACAAACGGGAGTTCCTCATATTCGACCTTCAGCGCGCGCACACCCTGCATGGCCGAGACCTCATCCTCCGCAATGACGACCGCGACGTCGTCGCCGTAGTAGCGCACATGGCGGTTCAAAAGATTGCGGTCGGCCACGTCCTGATGCCCCGGGTCCATCGACCAGGGATGGCCCGCCGTCGGGAAGCAGTGCTCCGGCACGTCGAAGCAGGTCAGCACCTTCACAACGCCGGGGATGGCCTCCGCCGCGGACTTGTCGACTGATTTGACAAATCCGTGCGCGATGGTGGAATGTTTGATGCGCGCATAGAGCGCACCGGTCGGCATCCGATCCTCATAGTATTTCGTGCGTCCGGTGACTTTGTCGAACGCATCGACGCGGATCTCGCTTTTTCCTACCTTGCTCATCTGTCTACCTCCTGTTCCGAGCAGCCGCTTTGTCGGTTTTGCTCGAAATCTGCAACTCCTTTGCTATTATTTTAGCACATTTCGCACAGCGTGTACAGTGCTGCATGCGTGATATAATACAAATGATCGCGGATGTACCATTTTGTCCGCTTTTTTCTGCCGATTGGTGAAAAAGAAACGAATGACTGGTGATTTAATAGATGGATAACACGTTGAAAATAGGATGCGTGGTCATGGCGGCGGGCAATGCCGCGCGCTTTGGCGAGAACAAGCTCGCCGCGATGGTAAACGGAAAGCCGCTTATCGAGCATGCGCTCGATGCGATCCCGCGGGAGAGCTTTTCCCGCGTGCTGGTCGTGACGCAGCACGAAAACGTGGAAGCGGCCGCCAAAAAGTTTGGCTTTGAAACGCTGCGGAACGAACATCCCGAGCGTGGCCAGAGCGAGACGATCCGCCTTGGCACGGCGGCGCTGTCAGACTGTGACGCGCTCTGCTTCATGGTGGCCGACCAGCCGATGCTCAAGCGCGAGACTGTCGCGCAGGAGATCGAATTTTTCTGCGCTCACAGCGAAAATATCGTTGGACTGGGCCACAACGGCGTGCGGGGCAACCCTTGCCTCTTCCCTGCCCGCTTCTTTCCTGAGCTTTTATCGCTTGAGGGCGATGTCGGCGGCAGCGCGGTCATCAAGAGGCATTTAGATGATCTGCTGCTCTTTGAAGCGCCGGAGACGGAGCTTTGCGACGTTGACACGAAGGAAGCGCTCGAAGCGCTTAAGAAACGCTGATCTCGCCGCGGAGATCCTCCTCCATCGCCTGCTTGATCTTCTCCTTGTCGTAGCCGCAGGAGAAGAGATAGTACAGCTTGGCGACGGCGGCCTCGGTCGTCATGTCAAGTCCGCTGACCGCGCCCGCCTTTTTGAGCGCGCTGGACGTTTCGTAGGTGCCGAGCGACACCGCGCCTTGCGGACACTGCGAGCAGACCGTGAGCACCGTGCCGTTCTGAAACGCCTTGCGGATGATGGGCAGCAGCGCGTTCCCGTCGCCGGGGATGTTGCCCGCGCCAAACGTCTCGATGACGATACCGCGCAGCTTTTCGGTCATAATGGCCTCGAACAGCGAAAACTGAATGCCCGGAAATACCTTGATGACGCCGATGGGGATGTTGTCAAGCGTCTGGAGCCTCAGCCCGCCTTTCTGCCTCGGCAGGAGGGCGGCTTCGTTATATTTGATGGAAATGCCCGCCTCGGCAAGGCTCGGGTAGTTGGGCGAAACGAAAGCGATGAGCCCGTCGGCGGAGTACTTCGTCGCACGGTTGCCGCGCAGCAGTTTTCCGCCGAAGTAAAGGCACACCTCGCGCACGATGCCTTCCCCCGCAATCAGCAGCGCGGTGATGAGGTTGTCGCGCCCGTCGCTACGAATTTCGCACAGCGGGATCTGCGAGCCCGTGAGCACCACGGGCTTGTCGAGCCCATCGAGCATGAACGACAGTGCCGAAGCCGTGTAGGCCATCGTGTCCGTGCCGTGCAGGACGACGAAGCCGTCGTAATCGTCATATTTCTGCGCGATCAGCTCTGCGATGCAGTTCCATTCGCGCACGGTCATGTTGGATGAATCCAGCAGCGGCGAGAGCTCGTAGAATTCCCACTCCGGCATCTCCGGCGCGCGGAGGTCTGGAATGGCGTCGAGCGCGGCGCGGAAGTAGCCCGCGCGCGGCGCGTAGCCGTTTTCCGTGCGCGTCATACCGATGGTGCCGCCGGTATAGATGATGAGAACTCGTTTCATAGCTCTCTCCTGATTGTATTACTTTTTGTACGGCGTATGGTCGAGCGGCAGGCTGCGGCGGCGCTCGCCGTCGTAGCGGTAATACGCCTGCGCGATGGCCGGCGCCGTGGGGATGGACGTGATCTCGCCGATGCCGATGGCGCCGTTGGCGAGGGTTAATCCCGGCTTGTCGATGACGATCGCCTTGATCTCGGGGATCTGATGCGAGCGGAACAGGCCGAGCGTGCCGTATTTTGCCGTGGGCTTGCCGTGGTCGAGCGGGTACTGCTCTGTCAAGGCGTAGCCCATGCTCATCACGACGCCGCCCTCGATCTGCCCTTCGCAGGACAGCGGGTTGATGGCCTTGCCGACATCGTGCGCGGCGACCATCTTTTTAATTTTGCCCGTCTCCTTGTCGAGAATGCACATCTGCGTCGCGTAGCCATAGGCGACATGGCTGACGGGGTTCGGCACATTTGCGCCGAGCGGGTTCGTCTTGGCGTAGTATTCGCCGTAAAACTCCTGCCCCTTCAAATCGCTCAGCGAGCGGTACTCCATCGCGTCGCGCAGCAGCAGGCATGCGCGGCGGCAGGCCTCGCCGGTGACAAGCGTCTGGCGCGAGCCGGAGGTATCGCCGCTGTCGGGCGTAATGAACGTGCTGTTGCCGTCATAGACCACATCCTCGCGCCTGAGTCCGGCGTTCGTCACCACTATCTGCACAAGCACCGTACCGAGCCCCTGCCCGATGCAGGACGCGCCCGCGCGGATGTGGACCTTGCCATCATCGCCGATGACGAGCTTGCAGCGCCCATAGTCAGGAAGACCGACGCCGACGCCCGCGTTTTTCATCGCGCAGGCAAGGCCGACCGGCTCGCCGTTTTTGACCGCTTCGTCATAGTAGGGCTTGATGGCCTCGAGCGTTTCGACAAGGCCCGTTTCGGGGCCGACGATCTGTCCGTTCGGCAGCACCTCGCCCGGGCGGATGGCGTTGCGGTAGCGAATTTCCCACGGGGAGATGCCGACAAGGTCGGCCATCTCGTTGAGTAGCGTTTCAGTCGCAAAGCAGGTCTGCGTCACGCCGAAGCCGCGGAACGCGCCCGCGGGCGGATTGTTCGTATAGTAGGCGTGGCCCTCGATTTCAAAATTCTCATAGTGATACGGGCCCGCGGCGTGCGTACACGCGCGCTCGAGCACGGGGCCGCCGAGTGAGGCAAAGCCGCCCGTGTCGGACACGACGCTCGCCTTTACGCCCTGAATGATGCCGTTTTCGTCGCAGCCCATCGTGAAGTCCATCCACATCGGATGGCGCTTGGGATGGACGAGCAGCGATTCCTGCCGTGTGAGCTTCACCTTGACCGGCACGCGCGCGATGTATGCGATGAGCGCCGCGTGGTGCTGCACGGACATGTCCTCTTTCCCGCCGAAGCCGCCGCCGACAAGCATATTTTCGACCTGGCAGTGGGCAAAGTCGACGCCGAGCATCGCCGAGCACTCGTGCTGGGTGGTGTGCGCGCTCTGGTCGGTCGTCAGCAGCTTCACGCCGCCGTTTTCAAGCGGAAGCGCGACGCAGCACTCGGGTTCCAAAAAGGCGTGCTCCGTCCACGGGGTCTGAAACTTTTCATGTAAGACGTATTTGGAATGTTTGATGGCCTCGTCTGCGTTGCCGCGCACAACGTGGCGGTGCGCCTGCAAATTGCCGCGGTTGCCCATAATGACCTCGGGCGCGCCGGGGGCGGATGCCTCCTCGGGCCCGTAGACCGCGGGAAGTTCTTCGTAAACGACACGTACAAGCTTTTTTGCCTGCTCGAGTGTTTCTAAGTCGCGCGCACAGACAAGCGCCACCGCGTCGCCAAGGTACTGCGTGATCTCCCCCTCGCCGATGAGCGTCGGCTGGTCCTTCTGGATGTGGCCGACGTTTTGCTGACCCGGAATATCCTTTGCCGTCAGCACGCAGACGACGCCGGGGAGCTCTTCCGCTTCTTTCGTGCGGATATAGAGCACGCGGGCGCGCGGGTACTGGCTGCGCACCGCGCCGCCGTAACACATGCCCTCAATATAGACGTCGTCGGGGTACTTGCCGTAGCCCTGCACCTTTTCGGCGACATCGATGCGGTGCACGCGCGAGCCGACCTGAAAGTCTTCCTTCTTTTCGGGAATTTTCCCCTCGCGTAAAATCTTCGCCGCAAGCAGGATGCCGTCGATGATCTTGACATAGCCCGTGCAGCGGCAGATATTGTTGCGGATGGCAAAGGCCGCCTCTTCGCGTGTCGGGTCGGGGTTCTGGTCGATGAGTCCCTTGGCCGAGATGACCATGCCCGGGATGCAGAAGCCGCACTGCACGGCTCCGGCCTCGCCAAAAGCGTAGGTAAAGGCCTCCTTTTCAAAGTCGGAAAGGCCTTCGACCGTGACGATATGTTTCCCCTCCAGCTTGTCTGTCTGAGGGATGCAGGCTTTCGTCGGCTTGCCGTCGATGAGGACATGGCACGTGCCGCACGCGCCCTCACTGCACCCGTCTTTGACGCTGGTCAGATGCAGCTCGTCGCGAAGATAGCGGATGAGTTTTTGATTTTTCTCCACCGTGACCGGTGTACCGTTGACAACGAATGCAGCCATTTCAGATCTCCTGTTCACGAGAAAATCACAAATATCACAATTATTTTGGTTGCCTAACTAATTTTATTGTAGCACAGGCACAACAAAGACGCAACACAAATTCTAAATTCCGATATTCTATTTTCGGAATCACGCTTTTTGCCTCAAATCCTTGACAAATTT
>ERZ779896.2511-NODE-2511-length-12562-cov-2.510994_pt1 | contig 12562 bp, 10 predicted proteins | sample MGYA00511067_ERZ779896 | MGnify/ENA primary metagenome ERZ779896 (study PRJEB29588, sample SAMEA2161597) | human gut metagenome | biome: human gut; feature: human-associated habitat; material: faeces | place: Denmark | collected 2008/2010 ...
AAGCCGTTATCCTTGTTGTTTTCCTTCCAGGTGCTGCCGTCGCCTGAAGTGATATCATAGGCGGTTAAGGCCTTCAACATAGTATCCAGGATAGCCTTGGTGTGTTCCCCTGCCATGTTCTTTTCGCCAGCAGACAGAGCATCGTAAGCTTTTTTTGCAGATTCGTAGGCATCGATGGCAGCCTTGTTATCAGGCTGAATCTTGTCAGCGGCAGGCATGGCCTCCGCTTTTTTCACGGCTTTTTCCGTGTTTTCGATGCTTTTGAGAGCGGATTTTATTGCATTTATGTTGGCAATAAGCTGTTTTTTCTGATTAGCTGTGTAATTACTGCCATGAGAGTTTAAAAACTTTTCCATGTCCTTGAGTGCCGTTGCCAAATCGCTCTTCTTACCGGTAGACAGGTTAGAAATAACAGGAATGACCGTGCCATCGGACAATTTGGTATTACAGCCCTTGCAGTAGCTGTTGCCGGTATGACCTGCTTTTTTGGTGGTAGGTTCTACCATGTCCCGGATTTCCGTTCCGCCTACATGATGTTTGGCATCCAGTGTACCATAGGCCTTAGAACAGGTGGTACAAACGGCTCTGTCCTTACAGGTTGCCGTGCCACCGGTATGTTGAGTCTTTTTTCCGGCAGCTTTGCAGCGGGAGCACTTCTTCCAATGCCTGTGGGCATCACTCTGCCATGTGTTACTGGTGAAATCATGACCGAGGGCAGCGATTTCTTTGTAGCTGGTGTAATCGCAACGAGAACAAGTGTCGTAAGCGTTCCAGCCTTTTTCCGTACAGGTCGCAGCTTTGGCTTTATGAGAAATCTTGTCATGGCCGAGAGCAGCGATCTCTTTGTAGGTCGTATAATTGCAGTTGGTGCAAGTAAAATAAGTGTTCCAACCGATTTCCGTGCAGGTCGCAGCCTTTGCATCGTATTTGGCAAAATTATGACCAAGTGCATCTAATGTTTCTACTTTTGTTGCAGAGCATACGGTACAGGTATATGTTTTCTGCCCTGCTGTTGTGCAGGTAGGCTGTGTAGTCACTTTGCCGCTATTCCACTCATGAGGGGATTCCGTGTCGGTGACATCACAGCGGGAGCATTTTTTCCAATGATGGTCAGCATCAGTTTGCCATGTGCCGCCGGTAAAATCGTGACCAAGGGTATTGCCATACGGCAGACTGCAGCCTTCGCATATGGCTTTTTCTGTACAGGTGGCAGTGCCACCGGAGTGGTTGACTATATTGTCCTTTCCATTACAGATAGAACATGAATGCCAATGGCTGGTAGAGTCCGTCTGCCAGGTTGTTCCCCAGTTGTGTTCGCATGCAACGAGAAGGTTGTTGCTTCCACTAAGAACGGCACTGATCGAGGTGTCGTTGTTTTCATACTGAAATTTGTCCGGGGTGGCATATGCCGCACGACCGGAAGCAATTTGAACGTAATTAGAACTATCCGGCTCCACTTCCGTTGTGACACCGATCGGGGCAGTGTTTGTCAGTTCACCCATAATTTTAATGATCTGTCCGTTAGGCAAATAGATATTGTTTGCTTTGCCACTCTTTTTGTTCCCGGTGACGTTGATATTACCGGAAATATTGAATTTTTTGCTTTCACCGTTAAAATATACACCGCCGCCGTTAACTGTCGCGGTGTTGTCTGTGACGTTGCCGCCCGTAATGGTGAGTAGTCCGCGTTCATTGATGTAAACACCACCGCCATTGCCGGTTGCGGTATTGTTTGTGATGCTGCCGCCATTGATTTGGAGTGCACCTTGGCCTTTGTTCCAAGTTGAGGTGTTTTTGCCGCTTTCCACATAAACGCCGCCACCATCTGTTGCAGTGTTCCCGGTAATGGTTGCTGAGCCGGAGATTGTTAAAGTATCACAGGTCCGATAATCGCCTATGTGATATACACCGCCACCGTAGGTTGCGGTGTTGCCTGTGATATTGCCGCCGTTGATAGTGATATCTTCGTCGTATGTGTAAATACCGCCACCTTGCTCAGATTTATTGCCTGTAATGGTAATACCGTCGGATATGGTAAGGGTCATATTCGTGAATACACCACCGCCACGCTTATCTGCTGTGTTGTTGCTGATCGTGCCGCCGTATAGCTTTAGATAAGTGCCCGCCGATATCACGCCGCCACCGGTGTCGGAACATGCATTGCCACTGATCTCACCGCCGTACATCGTGAAAGTGCCGCCAGTATGCATATTTACACCGCCGCCCTCATTGTTTGACCCGTTAATGACGTGGTTATTGGTGATCTTACCGCCGTACATCGTGAAGTCGCTTAGTTGCGATTCCACGCCGGCACCGTCGCCGGCGGCAGCACTATGAGCAGAAATGTCTATACGGTTCCCTCTAATCTCACCGCCGTACATAATAAAATCGCCCGTTGAACTGCTGTCCCCGAGTCTCACACCCCTTCCGTACACGTCGGCCGAGTGAGTGATCGTGCCGCTGACTTTACAGTCACACAATACGAGTTGTGCATCACCATAAACGCGGATGACCGAATCAAAAGCGTCTGTCGAATCAGTGGTTCTCGTGATGCTGTATCCGTTCAGACAGAGATAGAGCGTTTTTCCATCTTTGACAGCGAATTGTTCGCTTCGTTCCGAATTGCCGCTCAGATAGACGTAGGCGGTGTTGTCGTCACCATAGTCAATATCCGATGTTCCGTCCCACGCCGTCCATACGACATCTGCACATTCTCCCGTATGGTCACCGATGTCTGTGTGCGTTGTACCACAGATCGGGTGTGTATGTGTGCCGTCATCTGCCAATGCAGTTACATTTGTCATGCACAGCGTGGCACATAGGATCAGTACTGCTCCGAATACTCCTTTCCGAACTTTCATGGTTCATTCCCTCCTTTTCATATGTTCCTCAATATTCTTTGTTCACCTATGGACTTGACATCAAGGCAGACTTTCTTAATAATGGTATTATACATTGTTCATCTATGAACGAAGCAAGGGGTTGGAACGAAAAATATGGAAAAGGATACAAAAAAGTTATTTCAGATCACGGAAGCAGCCCATGCCTGCGGTCTTTCCCGTAGTACATTGATGCGCATGGAGAAAAAAGGGTTGCTTACGCCTGCCTATATTGCAGCGGAGAGTGGGCGAAGGTACTACGACAGCCATGATGTGGCACGCATTTTGCAGATTGAAAAATTCAAGAGTATGGGGTTTACTACAGAGCAGATCGCAGACTACTTTGCTCAGGGTGGTGAAATATCGACGCTGCTGGCGACGTTAGAGAGCCGTCTGCAGGACATCCAACGCAGCGTAGAAGAGTTGCGACTGCGGACGATGGAGGCGCCGGGTATCTCCGTGCAGATTATGCGGCAGCCTGCTGTGACCTGCCGGATGCGGGAGTGTATGGGGCGTACGGTTGCAGATAAGTACGCGGATATGTACGATTTTTACAGCGAATGTGTCCGACAGGGCTGTGTTCTCTCCGAAGAGCCATTGTTTACGATTTCGGATCGACAGGACTATTTAGAGGGTTATATCAGCAGTGAGTCATATCCTTATACTGTCTGTGTTCCCGTGCAACCGGAAAAAGCACCTGCGGATGCGCTGGTATTACCGGAATGTCGTGTGTTATCGGTGCTGTACTGCGGTGATTATTCCGGTGTGGATGAGGCGTGGCTGACACTGGGGCGGGAGGTGAAGGCGCGCGACCTGACACTTGCAGGTAATCCGCGTGTCCTTGGTATCGTTGCTCCATATACAGGTCGTGAAATCGAAAGCCGGCGGTATTGCTCAAGATTTGTCCTGCCGGTGATGGAGTGAGGGGGAGTTGCGTCCTTTCACAGTTGTGTGTTCTTTTTTTGTTACATAGTCAGAAATATTTTTCTGATTTTATAGAAAAGTATGGTTTTGAAGATATGTATTCCGGTGGATTTTATCCCTTTGAGAGTCTTGAAGAACATTGGGCTTACTGGTCGAGATATATTTTAATCAACCGCTATATGGACTGTGACAATGGAACCTATCAAAAACTGTTTGAACTTGTAAAAGATAAAGATTATTTTGTGCTGACGACAAATGTGGATCACCAGTTCCAGAAAGCCGGGTTTGACAAACAGAGGTTATTTTATACACAGGGAGATTACGGACTGTTTCAGTGCAGCGAACCCTGTCATCGTACCACTTATGATAATGAAGAGGTCGTGCGTGAGATGGTCAAACAGCAGAAAGATATGAAGATACCAACTGCGTTAATACCGCATTGTCCTGTCTGTGGAAAGCCAATGACCATGAACTTAAGGGCGGATAATACGTTTGTTCAGGATGATGGCTGGTATCGTGCAGCCGAAAGATATGCTGATTTTCTTCGCAGGCATAAAGAGACAAAAATGTTGTTATTAGAGCTTGGCGTTGGAATGAACACACCCGGTATCATCAAATATCCGTTTTGGCAGATGGCGGCTCAGAACCCAAATGCTGATTATGTGAGTATCAATGCCGGGGAAGCCTATGCACCGGAAGAAATCAGGGAGAGGGCTATTTGTGTGAATGGGGATATTGGGGAGGTTATTTGCCGATGTCGTTGACTCTGTTGTATGGGATGGGTATAATATGATTAGAATATTACTATCACTATAAAAGCAGGGAGGTATAGCTATGAATATTCGTCCATCCGCAGCAATTCGTCAGAATTATAATGAAATTGCTGATATGTGCAGAAAGACCGAAGAGCCGGTGTTCCTTACTAAAAATGGTGAGGGAGATTTGGTTGTTATGGATATTGGAACATATAATCGTAGAGAAAAAATGCTAAAACTTCGTGAGGAACTGCTTGCCGTTGAGGAAGATAGAATGCGTGGAAGTAAGGGATACTCGGTTGAGGAAGTTACTGCAATGATGCGAAATGCGATCAGGGAGGCAGAAGGACATGGAACAGCAGAGTAAGTATCGTGTGATCGTATCCGAACGGGCAACGCAGATGCTCGTTTCACATGTTGCATTTTTAGCACAGACCAGCCCGGAAGCAGCCGAACGTCTGACGGTAGAATTTGAAAAGACAGCTCATTCGTTAGAAGTGATGCCCCAGAGATGTCCGTGGCTTACAGGGGAATATATTCCCAGAAAGGCTTACCGTTTCATATTGTTCGAAAAACGCTATATGTTAATTTTCCAGATAGTAGATGACATCGTTTACGCCGATTATGTGGTAGATTGCAAACAGGATTACAATTGGCTCATTCAATAACAATAGAATAATTATAACCCCAAAAACGTCACCCCTCTCCGGTGACGTTTTTCCTATCTATAAAAAACCCCCTTGACAAGTGACCGAATGGTAACTATAATAAAAGTAACCAATCGGTCACTGTTTAATTTAAGAGGAGAGTGCAAATGGAAACAAGAGAAAAAAACACCAAAGAAAGAATTTTAGAAGAAGCATTAAAACTTTTCTCGCAAAGCGGCTATATGGGAACTTCCATGAACGATATCGCAGCCGAATTAGGCGTTACAAAAGCCGCGTTGTATAAGCATTACAAAAGCAAGCAGGAGATATTAGAAAGTATTGTAGAACGAATGAATCAGATGGATGCAGAAAGAGCAAAAAAATATGAGATGCCGGAAGGAAATATGGCAGAAGTGATAGCAGGCTATAAAGACACCGCACTGGATAAGATCAAGCAGTATACAAAGGTACAGTTTTTACATTGGACAGAGGAAGAATTTCCATGCCGGTTCCGGAAAATGCTGACCTTAGAGCAGTACCGCGATCCGGACATGGCAGAACTTTACCAGAACTATCTTGCAAAAGGTCCGGTGGCTTACATCGAAAAAATATTTGCGGGACTTACAAAAAATGATAAAGATGCAAGACAGTTAGCATTAGAATTCTATGGACCGATATTCTTGCTCTACAGTCTTTATGATGGAACGGACGAAAAACAGGATGTAACCGAAATGGTGGAGCAGCATGTAGAGCGGTTTTCAAAGAGATTAGAGGATACAGAAGAAAGCAGTAAAAAAGATTGATAAACAGAGGAGGAAATAAAAATGAAAGCAATTATTTATACATCAAATGCAGGAAGCACGGCACAATATGCACAATTATTAGCAGATGAACTTCATCTCCCGGCATATAGTGCAAAAGAAGCAAAGAAAAAAGTACCAGCCCATTCAGAGATCATTTATCTTGGCTGGATCATGGCAGGCGGGATCAAAGGCTATAAAGATATGGTAAAAAAATATAATGTCCGTGCAGTCTGTGCAGTCGGTATGAGCCGGACAGGGACACAGACAGAAGAAGTCCGTACAAAGAATTCCATACCAAAGAACATCCCATTGTTTACATTACAGGGCAACTTTGATCTGGAAAAATTGCATGGTGTATACAAGATGACGATGAACATGATGGTAAAAACAGCCGGAAAATCCTTAGCAGAGAAAACGGATCGCACACCGGAAGAAGATGATCTGTTAGAAATGATGACAAACGGTAAAGGACGGGTTTGTTTAGAAAATTTAAAAGCAGTCATCGAATGGTATCATAACGAGCGATAAAAAGGAGGAAATTAAATTGAAACTTTATTTTGGTAATACAACAGCTGCCGTAACGACCATTATGATCGTGGCATTAATAGGCTTTATCGGATATTCCATATGGAACCGGACGAGTATTAACAGTTGGGGACGCAGAAGCCTGTTTGTACTGGTGTATGGTCTGGTCGTATGCTGCTTTGGAGTAGCCATTATCATTCTTGCAGCCATAGCAACACCGATCGCAAGATCACAGCATATGCGTGAGATCTGGTTCTATGTCATGTCAGGGGGTGTGTTCTTAAAAGTTGCAGTGATGGAGATTTCGAGAATCTTCCCGGACGTTTTTGTTGTATCTTGACGCATCGTACCGCGAAAAGTATAATAAGGCGTAGATGTAAAAAATGCCTATGGGCAAATGAACGTCCGGAAAAAGAAGATGGAGGAATGAAAGATCATGGCATTAAAGAAGAAACCGGTTACAGGAATGAAAGATATATTGCCACAGGAGATGCAGATTCGGGATTATGTCATCAGTGTGATCAAAGAGACTTATGGAAGATTTGGTTTTACTTCGATAGAGACTCCTTGTTTAGAAGATATTGGAAATCTGAGCAGCAAGCAGGGCGGTGAGAATGAAAAGCTAATCTTTAAGGTATTAAAACGTGGAGAAAAGCTGAATTTAGAGACGGCAAAAACCGATATGGATGTGGTAGACATGGGACTGCGCTACGATCTGACGGTTCCGCTGGTACGTTATTATTCGAACAATGCCAACGATCTTCCGGCTCCATTTAAAGCATTGCAGATGGGAAATGTATGGAGAGCAGACCGTCCACAGCGTGGACGCTATCGCCAGTTTATGCAGTGTGATATAGATATCTTAGGAGAACCGAGCAACTTAGCAGAGATTGAATTGATCTTAGCAACGACGACAACACTTGGAAAATTAGGATTTAAGAATTTCCAGATCCGTATCAATGAGAGAAGGATCTTAAAGGCGATGGCAGCATACAGCGGATTTGCCGAAGAAGATTATGATACGGTATTTATCATTTTAGATAAGATGGACAAGATCGGCTTAGACGGTGTAGCAGAGGAATTAGAAAAAGAAGGCTATGCCAAAGAGTCTATTGAAAAATACTTAGATTTATTCAAAGGAATTGAAAGTGCCGAAAACGGAATTGCCTATTTAGCAGATACCTTAAAAGAGGTCTTAGACGAGGAAGTTTCTAAGAGCCTGAATGAGATCATCACCAGTGTAGAAGCTACCAAAGAAGCAGATTTTGAAATGGTATTCGACCCGACACTGGTACGCGGAATGTCCTACTATACAGGCACCATTTTTGAAATAGCCATCCCGGAATTCGGCGGAAGCTGCGGTGGCGGCGGACGTTATGACAAGATGGTTGGAAGATTTACCGGAAAAGATGTTCCGGCATGCGGATTTTCCATTGGATTTGAAAGAATCGTACTGTTACTGTTAGAGAACGGCTTTGAGATTCCGACACAGCCAAAGAAAAAAGCATACTTAATCGAAAAAGGCTACACTGCTGAAAAACTCTGTGAAGTCATGAAGCAGGCACAGGAAGAACGAAAAGCCGGACAGCAGGTATTAGTCAGCCGTATGAATAAAAATAAGAAGTTCCAGAAAGAGCAGCTTGCAAAAGAAGGCTATGAAGAAATTGTGGAATTTTTTAACAGATAAAAAATGGAGGAAGATAGAAAATGGCAGAATCAATGAAAGGTCTGCACAGGACACACAGATGTACCGAGGTTTCTAATCAGAACATCGGCGAAACTGTCACTGTGATGGGCTGGGTACAGAAAAGAAGAAATTTAGGAAGTCTGATCTTTATTGACTTAAGAGACCGTAGCGGACTCTTACAGGTGGTTTTTGATGAACCACAGGTAGGAAGTGAAGGTTTTGAAAAAGCAGGAAATTTAAGAAGCGAGTTTGTCGTAGCCGTAACCGGTGTGGTACAGAAACGTTCCGCAGCAGTCAATGAGAATTTAAAAACCGGAGATATAGAGGTCATTGCAAATGATATCCGTATTCTTTCCGAGGCAGAGACACCACCATTCCCAATTGAGGAGAATTGCCAGACGAAGGAAGAACTGCGTTTGAAATATCGTTATCTGGACTTAAGAAGACCGGATTTACAGAGAAATATCATGATGAAGAGCAAGGTGTCCATGCTGCTTCGTAACTTTATGGAAAAAGAAGGATTTTTAGAGATTGAGACACCGATCTTAATGAAATCCACACCGGAAGGTGCAAGAGATTATTTAGTGCCAAGCCGTGTGCATCCGGGTTCTTTTTATGCATTACCGCAGTCACCGCAGCTTTATAAACAGCTTTTGATGTGTTCCGGATATGACCGTTATTTCCAGATCGCAAGATGTTTCCGTGATGAGGACTTAAGAGCAGACAGACAGCCGGAGTTTACACAGGCAGATATGGAGCTGTCCTTTGTCGATGTAGATGATGTCATCGATGTAAATGAGAGACTTTTAGCTTATGTATTTAAAGAGGCGATCGGAGTAGACGTACCACTTCCGATTCCGAGAATGACCTGGCAGGAAGCAATGGACCGTTTCGGTTCAGATAAGCCGGATACCCGTTTTGGCATGGAGTTAGTAGATGTATCAGAGACCGTAGCCGGATGTGGTTTTGGCGTATTTACGGGAGCATTGGAAAATGGTGGCTCTGTCCGTGGTATCAATGCCAAAGGTCAGGGTGCAATGCCAAGAAAGAAGATTGATAAATTAGTAAGTTTTGCAAAGGATTACGGCGCAAAAGGACTTGCTTATTTAGCAGTAAATGAGGATGGCACCTACAAATCATCTTTTGCCAAATTCATGACCGAAGAAGAATTAGCTGCATTAGTGGAAAAGATGGGCGGAGAGCCGGGAGATTTACTTCTCTTTGCAGCCGATAAAAATAAAGTGGTATGGGATGTGTTAGGAGCACTCCGTTTAGAGCTTGCACGCCAGTTAGAATTGTTAGATAAGAACCGGTACAACTTCTTATGGGTAACAGAATTCCCATTGTTAGAGTGGTCTGACGAAGAGAACCGTTTTATGGCAATGCACCATCCGTTTACCATGCCAATGGAAGAGGACTGGGATAAGATCGATTCCGATCCGGGAGCAGTCCGTGCGAAAGCATACGATATTGTCTTAAATGGTACAGAGCTTGGAGGAGGTTCTGTCCGTATCCATCAGGACGATATCCAGGAAAAAATGTTAGAGGTACTCGGATTTACCAAAGAGCAGGCGCATGAGCAGTTTGGATTCTTATTAGATGCATTCAAGTATGGAGTACCGCCACATGCAGGACTTGCCTATGGTTTAGACCGTATGGTCATGCTGATGATGCAGTGTGATTCTATCCGTGATGTCATCGCATTCCCGAAAGTAAAAGATGCATCCTGCCTGATGTCACATGCACCAAGCCCGGTAGATGAAAAGCAGTTAGAGGAGCTTGGAATTGAAGTAAGTGAGCAGGAAGAAACCGAAGCAGAATAATGATTTATTAAAAAAGCGGAACGTTCACCTTTTTAAGAAGAGTGAGCGTTCCATTTTTTTACTATACAGAAAACCGAAAATATTTCACGGCATTGTTATAGCAGATGTCAGTCACTATTTTAGAAAGCATTTCCCGGTCATTTGGATATTTGCCTTCCTCGACCCATTCCCCGATCAGTTCACAGAGGATCCTGCGGAAATATTCGTGTCTGGTATAAGACAGAAAACTTCTCGAATCCGTCAACATCCCGATAAAGTTCGACAATACTCCGTTAGCTGCTAAAGAGCTTAGATGATCCCGCATACCGTCGTAGTGGTCATTGAACCACCAGGCACTTCCGTGCTGGATCTTTCCAATCGCAGAATCATCCTGAAAACAGCCAATGATCGTATCGAGAATGGCATTGTCATTGGGATTCAGGGAATAGAGAATCGTCTTTGGAAGCTCATTTGTCAGTGAGAGTTCATTTAAAAAATCAGCCAGTTCATTTAAAGGAGCCGAATAGCCGATACTGTCAAAACCGGTGTCAGGACCTAAACGTTTGAACTGCCTTTGGTTATTATTGCGTTTGACACCATAGTGAAGCTGCATTGCCCAGCCTAATTTGTGGTACTGTTTTCCTAAAAAGGTAAGCAGGGCAGTTTCAAACTGCATACGTTCTTCAAAAGAAACCGGACGTTCATCGAGAACCTTAGAAAAAATAGCCTCTGCATCTTCTTCGGAGCAGGGTTTCCACGGAATATGGGAAAAACTGTGGTCAGAAATGCAGCAGCCATGCTCCTGAAAGAAGCCCATACGGCGTTTCAGTGCCAAACAGAGTGTCTGGAATGAAGAAATCTTTAAATGAGTCACTTCTCCTAAGGAAAGAAGATAGTCACAAAAGGCAGGACTGTCAATGGCAAAAGCACGGTCAGGCCTCCAGGTTGGGAGTACCATAACATCAAAGCTGTTATCCTGTGAGATTTCCTCATGCCATTTCAGACTGTCAATCGGGTCATCTGTGGTACATATTAAATGTACATTAGATTTTTTGATCAATTCTCTGGCACACATATCAGGACTGTCTAGGCGTTCGTTACATAATTCCCAGACCTCCGGTGCAGTCTTTTCACTTAAGATCCCATTATATCCAAAATAGCGTTGCAGTTCTAAATGACTCCAATGGTAGAGTGGATTTCCGATACATTTTTCTAAGGTCTTAGCCCACATAAAGAATTTCTCGCGGTCTTCCGCATCTCCGGTAATGTATTCTTCATCAATCCCATTTGCCCGCATCAGCCGCCATTTATAGTGGTCGCCTTCTAACCAGACTCTGGTAATGTTTTCAAACCGTCGGTTCTTTGCGATTTCACGCGGATTCAGATGGCAGTGATAGTCTATGATCGGCATGTTTTTTGCATAATTATGATAGAGCAGCTCTGCCGTCTGATTTGAAAGTAAAAAGTTTTCGTTCATAAATGATTTCATTTTTTCCTCCTTGCATAAAGCGCAGAAATATTGGTCATGCTGATAAAAGTATTTCTTTCATAAGCAAAAAATATACAAAAGGAATTGGAGGAATCATATATGAGTGACAAAAATGAGGCACGCCCCTTTGGTGCGAGGGATAAATGGGGGTATTTGTTTGGAGATTTTGGAAATGATTTTACTTTTATCTTTGCAAGCTCTTATCTGATGGTTTTCTATACAAAGGTTTGGGGGATTTCTGCAAAGACCGTTGGAATTCTCTTTTTAGTATCCCGCTGTGTGGATGCGTTTACTGACATTGGAATGGGAAGGATCGTGGATTCCATAGAAACGGCAAAAGACGGGCGGTTCCGCTGCTGGCTGCGCCGGATGTGCGGTCCGGTGGCATTGACAAGTTTTCTGATGTATCAGTCAGGGTTAGCAGGGGCATCTATGACCGTCAAACTGATCTATATGTTTGTAACCTATATTTTATGGGGTTCAATATTTTATACGTCAATTAATATTCCCTACGGTTCTATGGCATCGGCGATTTCCGAGGAGCCAAAAGATCGTGCGGCACTTTCTGTCTATCGTTCATTAGGAGCTATTTTTGCAGCAACCTTTATCAGTGTCGTAACACCGCTGATCATCTACTATACCGATGTCAATGGAAATCAGGTGGTCAGCGGAAGGAACTTTACGATCTTAGCAGGCGTTTTTTCCATAGCAGCCATTATCTGTTATCTGCTCTGCTATGCAATGACGACAGAGCGTGTACAGATAGAGAAGAAAGAACGTGGGGAAAACACCGGTCTTGGTGCAGCAGTGAAAGGGATTTTTACAAGCAGGGCATTGATGTCTGTCATTTTAGCAGCCATTCTGCTCTTATTAGCAACACTGATGAGTCAGGGGATCAACACCTATCTGTTTGCCGATTATTTTAAAGATACCAAGGCACTGGCACTGTTCAGCCTTTTGAACCTGCCATCGGGGATCGTCGTGGCAGTTGTTTCCGGAAAAATTTCCACGCGCTACGGAAAAAAAGAGTCTGCCGCGATCGGATGCTTCT
>ERZ779896.2521-NODE-2521-length-12527-cov-2.444756_pt1 | contig 12527 bp, 11 predicted proteins | sample MGYA00511067_ERZ779896 | MGnify/ENA primary metagenome ERZ779896 (study PRJEB29588, sample SAMEA2161597) | human gut metagenome | biome: human gut; feature: human-associated habitat; material: faeces | place: Denmark | collected 2008/2010 ...
AGGCGGCCCCACGCAGCTGACGGAAGGCACCGTGACCGCCCTGACCAACAGCTACAGCGTCTACGGATACATGGCCGTGGCCACGACCCATGCCGACGGCCTGATTCCGGTGAAGTTCGCCACGGCATGATGATCGATGACAACACCCTGCTGCAACGACTCCGCGACGAGGTGGGCGTGCCGGCCGGAGAGGAAGACCGGCTCACGGTCAAACTCTCGGCGGCGAAACGATACGTCGCGCAAGCCCAATACGAATCTGCGTGAGCACGTCGCGCACGCGGTCGGCACCGCCACCGTGGACGACGATCTGCTGGCCGACTGCATCGTGAGCTGCGCGGCCGACCTGTTCAACATGCGCGACGCCCGGCTCGGCGTCATGGACGTTGGCGACTCGACCGTGGAGCCGTTCAGAATCTCCACCGACCCGCTCCGCTCCGTCTGGCCGAAACTCCGCGCCGCCGGCGTCCTGACCGGGGGAATGGTGATCGCATGAACATACAGAAACAACGCGCCGCCCTCATGGACACGCTCGCCGACATGCTCGACGGGCTCGTGAGCAGTATCAGCATCGACGCCCAACTGGTACGCCCCGCCGCCGGCAAGGTGGCCGTGTTCATCGAACCCCCGACCGTTGAATGGCCGTCATGGGGCCCGCCAGAACCGATCTGGACTTTGGACGTCATCGCCGGCACGCCGGCCACGCAGCCATCCGCAGTCGATGACATCCTCACAGCGCTCGACAGACTCGCCGAACGTGGCCTGAACATCCAGAAGGCCACGCCCGCAACATGGAACCTTGCAGGAACCGGCACGCTGGCGGCCTACCAGGTCACGTTGAACGCCCTGGAAACCGACGAATAAGACAAGGAAAGGAAAACAATCATGACTGGAAAGATCCGCACGCTTGGACCAGGCATCTTCAAAATCACCGACACCGCAAACGGCAGGGACTTCAGCGCCGACCTGACCAAGGCGCAGCTGAACCCGTCGAACAGCAGCGACGACCCGACCACCTACCTCGACGGATCAGAGGAGACGAACACCACGACCACATGGACGTTCGAGGGCACCGTGGGCGACGACTTCAGCGAGGACGGTCTGGCCGTCTGGCTCTTCGACCACAAGGGCGAGACGCTGCCGGCCCAGGGATCATCCCCGCATGTGCGGGGAGCACTGGCGGTAGTCTTGTAAAAGATGCGTGTCCGCGGGATCATCCCCGCATGTGCGGGGAGCACAGTGTCGGCGGTGCTGGCGGGTTGAGTGTCGGGGGATCATCCCCGCATGTGCGGGGAGCACGACTATCCGGCTATTACCTATCATGGCGATCAGGGATCATCCCCGCATGTGCGGGGAGCACCAAGACTGGCGTACACGTGCAATTGCCGCATGGGGATCATCCCCGCATGTGCGGGGAGCACCTCAGATTCTCAGCACTGGCTTGCAGATGATGGGGATCATCCCCGCATGTGCGGGGAGCACATGTCCGCGAAAACATCCCAATGGTTTGTTTTGGGATCATCCCCGCATGTGCGGGGAGCACAGCGCTACGGGTCTACTTACGAACAGGCCGCAGGGATCATCCCCGCATGTGCGGGGAGCACGGACGTTGAAGCCATCAAACAGCTGATAGCCGGGGATCATCCCCGCATGTGCGGGGAGCACGCGGTTCGGGTACGACGGGCTGTCATGGTTTCGGGATCATCCCCGCATGTGCGGGGAGCACGTATGGGCAGGTCACGTAATATGCGCCGACACGGGATCATCCCCGCATGTGCGGGGAGCACACTTCGAAAATAGCATAATTCCAAGGAAAAGAAAGGACAACTGGCTGTTTTTCATTCAGTTTCGTTTTGAAAATTTCCTTGCCTTTCGGTATTTGCTCGCATTACTCCATCCTTTTCTAGGAGTGCCAACAAAGGATCCTTCTTTTGCTTCCTTAGGACGTTTGATCAATTGCAATCCATCGCAATCGACCGGTGACCAGTCAGCCCCATACACCTTAAAAGCCATATGCTGCTCATTTCTGGCCGAATAAACCATTACGGCACGACCATCCCTGAGCAAATCAATGATTCTCTCCCATAACCTATCTCGAATTCGAGCATCGATATGTCCCACAAAAACTCCTGGGGCTATCTCAAGCAACCAACGAGTGAGATCACCCCGCAATCCCACAGGACAAGCAGTCAGCACAATCACTACCATGTCCCACCATCCCATTCGTCATTATCCGAGTAGGACTTGCCTGCAGAAACCTCGCCCTGCTTATCATCCCAAAGCCCAACATGATCTGATTCAAAAACATCATCCTCGAGTTCTGAAGTCCCCAACAAGTATCTAATGTCTTTCGTCATCCGCTTCATCAAGCTAAGGTCATAAATCGCATCTCGAATATTGTGCCGTACAGCGGAACCGATATCTTCAGGTTTTGCAGCCACCGTTTCGAACGCAACCGGAATCGATAGTTCAGCCTTGTACAAATCAGCAATGTCGTACACAAAAGAACGCTCATGTCCGACATGTACAAAACCCAAACCTGGAGAACATCCCAAAGCAACAATCGCAGCATGTGCCAAACCGTACAGACACGTGTTGGCAGCGGACAATGCTTTGTTAATCTCGGAACCAGCATCGAAATCATCATGGTCATATGTCCGCTTATCCCATTCCACACCGGTCCGTTCGGAACATTCACGATAAACTCGTCTGATACGAGCACCTTCCCGACCTCGTAACTGCTGCATCGTCAATCCGCTCACATCCTCACCCGGGAATCGCATCTGATACATCATGCGAGCAACAGATAATCTTTTACGCGTGTTAGAGACCAATTCAGCTTGTTTCTGCAATAACGCAGATGAATGCGTCAACGGCTTGCCAAAAGCATACATACGAACGCCTCGTTCCCCCACCCAAATTACCGTCGCGCCATTTTCACCGATGACGGTCATTGCCTGATGAGTCACCCGAGCCCCAGGACCAAGCATCAGCACGCTTAACGCCGCTGCCGGCACATGTATAACACCAGTGACATCAGTCACCGTAATCGCATTATCATCACGTCCAATAGTGCAATGCTCGAAATACGCAAAGGACAGCCTATCCTCCACCCGAACAAGATCCTGAATTTCCGGTGGAGGCGTGCCAAGAGTGGAACGGCGCCTTTCCGAGATTTTCGCGTCTGACGTTTTCCTCGCAGCTTCTTCCGAAGACATTTCAGAAGGAGCCATCTCAAAATCGGCGCCGTCCTCCCCCAGCTCATCATTCATTCAGCATTACTCCTTGTTTCCGGCGCGATGGTCAGCAATCCGCATCCAAAACCTTTCGCCCTTCCAATCCCTTCGCACAAAGCGTCACGGAACAGTTTCGTGTCGATCACTTCCAGACGTCCTTCGAAAACAGCTGTGACCAAGGTAACCGTCGCGCCACCACGCTTGAACTGTTCCTTATGCCGCTCTTTGACCACCACATTGGGCTGCCCATATTCGTCTTCAAGAATTCTGAAGCCGTGAACCACGGAACGATCAACCAGCCACTGCAGTTGTTGGCTGGCTGTGACATGACCTTGCACTTTACCCACAATGCCATCCGAACGATGACGACGTCCCTTGTCTACACCCGCCTTTCGAGCCGGATTCGCACGAAGTTTGAAATGCCACTGCTGGCCTTTGGTGACACGGTCAAGCAATGCATCGTAGTTCTTGGTTTCCCACTCTGCATGCATGGGCCACCCCGCCTGCTCAACGATATGTGTAAAATCCGGCTTTTGAGGGCTTACCACATACAACCAGACGCCACCGTCTTGCCCTAAAGAGTCCAATCGCCACAGAATTCGTCCATCATCCGTTCTGCGAACGGCATCAGGAGGAAAAGCAGCTTCCACTGCGGCATGCAGCTTATATGGAGAACCGATAAGTTGACGAGCGCCATATCGCACTTTATTTAAAGGAATTCTCGAGATAAACATCGTCGTCCCCTCTAGATGAAACTCATAGGATCAGCTTCCCCCGTAGAATCGAAGGAAGGTGGTTTCTCTGTATTGTCACCGACATTTTCAGATGCGTCCGGATTGGGGATACGGTACCGATAAACAGCGCGATCCGCATATTTGCGGCCGGTCGAGCTAAAGCTCAGTGGAAGGTCGGATTGCACGGATGTGTCCTCCCCTTCCATTGCATCACATACAATCTCCAAATCGGGCTGCCGATAACGTCGGCGATACCATTTTGCAGCATGCCAAGGTTCAGAGTCTAATGCCTGACGAACATCCGCATACTCATCGTGGATACCCAGCGATAACGGATAGTCAGGAGGACATGATCGTCTTCCCAGAAACAGTGGCCATTTAGGCGTATGAATCGCCTGGTCTAGGGTTTCCAACAATTCTCGTTTCGCACCTAGTGCCACCAGAAAACGCGCATCTGATAGGTAATATCGGTAGGTCAGCGGCATCTCCTTGTCGAATCGATTGGAATTTCGTTTCCGTGTCATGGATTTCTCCGTCTGCAGATCTCGAATTATTCTGCCGCGTTGCTCGATACGTACGCCAAACGACAATCCCAACAAATCCTCTATGGAATCTTCTCGGTTACGCCCCTGGGCTGAGGCCAACATGCCAATCACGCCACTTTTGGTCGGCTCATTACGAGTCTCACGGCGGACGAAGCGCGAGGAATCCCCCCATGACTGCAATGGCCCAGCCAATTGCAATAATAGAACGCTCATAACATTCTCCTTCCGAATATCATGCGGAATATGCGGCGTTCAGCGTTTCCTTCAAGCTCTGCTCGAGGTCCGGCAATGAAACCTGCTCACACCATTCATTCAAAGAGGACACCGCCCCACCAGTTGCAACATACCAAGCTTTCACCGGCTCTTCGCCATAATTCACGCGGATATCGTTCAGACGCTCTCCCAAACGCTCCACACCTTGACGGGAAACGGAGATACCGTCCTTACGCCTCACTGGATCTTCAAATGCGTCGGCGGCGCTAATTGGCTGAGATTCCCGAAGCGTCACCACGACATCCTCAGGCAGGGTATGGTTTGCAAACGTGTTCTGCTTGCCGGACGGCATGGATTTGACGAAAGCCTCGACAAAAGCAACCACGCCTTCCACCGTAGCGGAATCGTCCTGCAACTGATCGCGCAACACATCAATGTTCACCGTTGCATATCGGTACAACGTCGAGGAGTTGAATCCGACGGTGTCAATCATGGCAGCACCGGCATTGTCTTCCGATGCACAATCATCGACCGCCGTGAAATAGTCATATTCTGGCGTAATCTGATCGATAGAGAAGGCATGGGCAACCTGCGCCGAAGCATCAGTATTCAAATCCGGAGCATCAGCCAACATGCGTCCAAACAGAGCGATATCGACAGCTTGGGGACCATGGAAGATCGCAGAAACTTCCTTCTTCATCTTGGAAACGTCCTCACCCTCATCAAAAGCAGCAATCGCCAAATCAGCAAGCTTATCGATCTCATTGTTTGCGATGAAAATCAGATAGTCGGTCGCCAGAGAGCCCTTATCTGCGCCCGCACGATCCGAAGCCTTGACTTTGAAACCTGCCGCAGCCATCACCTTCTGTGCCAGCCCCTCGGCGGACTCCGCCAAATCAGGACGCTTCGACGTAATGGAATCAGCAATCAACGTCACAACACCTTTGGTGCGCTTGCCTAACTTACTACTATCCAACATATCTCCGAAGACGCCGCGCATAGCACGTTTCCAAGCTTGGCTGGAGACTCGCGACCTTAACGCGCCTCCGACATATGCGGTCTTCGGACTACCGGTATCATCTCGGTTGATGTTGCTCGGCGGAACCTGCTGAATGCAATGAATGTCCATGAACATAATGATTTCCCTCATTTCTTAGTTGATTAAAAACGATTGTCTTGAAAGTATTTTTATTAATCGGAATCATTCACCGATTGTTGTTGGAAGATTGTTTCGAATAGTAGTAATCACGACCCCAACTTTGAAATACTTTTCCCCGCTGGCTGGGCAGCTGAATCAGATATAGGTCGCGCGCCAGAGAACCGTAGTCGATTTGAACATCGGCACCGCGCATCAACATGATGAGTGTCCGAACGCCACGGACAACCCCATTGAAATCGGACGCACTTTCCACAACCCGGAGTCGGCGTAAAACACCTTTTGCCTGTTCCGGATCGGGAGTAATTCTTCTGCATGCGCGACCAAACGTCATTCGGGAACTAGGGTCAGTTTGATACTTTTGAGCGACCCCCTGCCCTTTTGACTGCTGATGCACCGCATACAATTCCAATACGACCTTGACCGCATTGACCTGACGATCGAATTCCGGCGAATCGTCCGCCGGAGCTTCAAGCTCCTGCGGCCACTGAGCGAACAGTTCTTCACCAATTGACATCCAGGTTGGAGCGGTTCCATCCAAGTCCCGGCGCAATCGGGCCAACCTGGCACGACTCCTCGCGTTACTGCCACTTTCTGCGGTGTATTCACGCTGCAAATCGAAAATCAATTTAGCTGCATATTTGCCTACCGCATTCGCTCTGTCAAATACAGATGGCGTCATCTTCACATACCTCCTTTGTTCGGACGAGATGCGTCTTTCTCCTCAAGGAATCCAAGTTCCTTGTTCAGTTTGGATTGGAACAGCAATTGTGCACGGGATGCCCCCATCACACCCACGACACCCGATTCATGCTCACCGAAAACGGGCACGGAAGATTGATCCAAATATTCCCACCCCATTTGCAACAACCGGCGATGGATTTCGTCTTTCCAAGCATTTGCATACTCAATTGGGTCCTGTGTCTCATCGAAAGCCGCCAATTCATCACGAAACAGCCCATCAAGATCCGCATATGCCCATTCTCGAACTTGTTCCGCTGTTTCCGTGGACTTTCCCTTATCCCCTGAAGCCGCACGAAGGTTCCGAACGAATTGAGACAAAGCCAGAACCGCGCCATCGGTGCATTTGACCACATCCAACACTGATGCGATGCCGGAATAATCGTGACGGAACATCACGGAATTCAAGGAAAGCGTATCGTCAATTCCCGTTTCGAATACACTGCTTTGCGTGCCATATGTCATCCCTTGAGCGTGGATGGTTACCAGATCAAGCACATGTTTCTCCGACTCGAGGATCTCAGTGCGAATCTCTTCGAGCCATCGGATAAGACCCGGCCGCGAATCCCCCTCATCGCTTGCACAAAGAATGGGCTCCAAACCACGCCATAACGCTTTACCAGCATCATGCACAACTGGCATATGCGGAGGCGCAGGCAATCCAAGCTTCTTCTGTTGGGTAACGCTACTTCGCCAAGCAGTCATTTTTTCAAAAACGTCAGTATTGTAAGGCGCAACAACATCGCCGTAGCACGACATGATGCCAATGATCCTCGCGTTATCCTCGCTTGGAACCAATCGAACACGCCGAGATTGCCACGTCATTACCTGAACCGGCCCCACGAATCTGTTTTGGTCATTTAAATCAGTCGACGGCGGATCCTCCCGTTCCCATACTGGAATGTCCTGATTATTGCCGAACAGCCGATAACGTTCAGAATCGAACTTCGTGTCATACAAAACCCAGTTGAGCATCAGCGTCTCGAAAAGGTTCCGTCCTTCCGCATATAGACCACCAATGCCGCCAAGCCAACCCGTTCCCAACATTCCTTTGGGCGCATAGACCTTTCCCTTATTGACATGGGTGTTACCCTCCACCGGGGTTTTGATTCCCGCAGTATCGTACGCCTGTAAGAACACCAGCCATCGAGCGGCTTCTGCCGGCAAAAGGCTATCTGCCGCGCGTAAATCGCGCATCGAAAATAGGTACTTGTCGGGCTTGGGCACGTCCGCAATCATCTCCGACACCGGAGAATACGGCTTTGACCCCACATACTGTAGACCAGGCACCTGGAAGAACGGCCTCTCCCCCAACAGGAAGAAACGATCCGCCCACTCATCGAAGTAATAATCCAGAGCATCCTCGTTGAATTGTCCGGAAGAATAAATTCCTTCCCAAAGTTCACGCATCTGTTCCTCATCTGCACCATCAATGCAGTAAGCGCGATACATGATTGCAAGAAGAAACCGCATCAAAGGAAGCTTCTGCTGCGGAATATCCCCAGACAATTCCTTAATCTTTGGAGCGTCCAGAAAAATTTCACGCAACGATATCTCGGCTGGGTGTCCATCCAGATAAGAAACTGGTATCCAATGCTCATCCAGCAGAGAAAAGACATTATCCGTCATCGAAATCCCTTTCTCCATCGTCTTTGATTTTGTCTTTATCTGAAAAGATACACCTTCCACCAATCTATGTCAACATGAATATATTCGAATGTATAAAAAATGAGGTTACAGTTCAGCAAATTTCGTTATCAGAAAACTGCCGAACTCATCCCCGCATCAGCGGGGAACACTATGCATCCCGATATTTTCATGGGATCATCCCGAAATGAGGACATTTCAATTATCCTCTTTTCTGGAATATGTCAATCCGGTATCACGCGAATACCTTATTTCATAACCGCATAATTCATCGGACACGAAACCATCTGCATCCCCATGCAGGAACAATGCGAGTTTTCCCGCAAGCCATGGCGAGTCCTGCCAACAAGCCACATCGTCAGCGCATGCTTCCTCCAATGAAGCAATCAGCGCATCGACCCTATCCGGCATGCACAGTCCCATTGGCAATCTCACCGCGCACTGCACTGCGATTTTTGCTACCGTATCATCAGGAATGACAGTCGTCGGGACGATAGACCCCTTCTCCACATCAGCATGCTCATCCCCCACCCAAGGAAGCAAATGAATCCCATCATCGCATTTGCGCAGCAGCAGAACCTCTACCGTATCCTGTGTGTCACGTACCGCACGCTGCCCTTCGTCCTCATTGACTTCATCGACTTGCGGCAAGAACCAATTAACCAGAGAACGCCTCTGATTCATCGATCCCACTGACTGCAACAAATACGTGCCGGCTTTCTGCTGCTTCTGCACACGTTTTAAATCACGCTTCTCACAGGCATCATCATATTGCGGCAGCCACATGTGAGGCAGGAAACCGTGCGGATCGTTCCCATATGCACTTCGTACAGTACGCGCAATGTCTTGGGGCAGCTGTTGCGCACAGGAAGCCCCTGCGGCAGTTAAATCCAAAACCGCAAGCGACTCCATCAAAGCCGCGGCATCATATACGGAGTCCGCGCCTCTGGAGAATTTTGGACCTTCATTATTCCATGCCTCAACACCACGGATATAGCACGTTGCAGTTTGCAACGATACAGGGCGATCGCATTCGCCATCACCTCGACGATGACGATGAACTCTTCCCAGACGTTGCATGATCAAATCGACTGGTGCGATATCGGTTACCAATGCATCGAAATCGATATCCAAGGACTGCTCCAGCACCTGCGTACCCACCACGACGAGTTTCCCAGGACGTTTTCCATTTCCGATTGTGGCATCGGGCCCTAATAAATCACGAAGTTCTCGTTCGTTGGACATGCGATCAATATCCATGAAACGGGAATGAGTCAGCCTCACACAATCGCGACCGCAGTGATTTCCCAACAATTCAGCCGCATGCTGCGCTCGACCAACCGTATCGCAAATCACGCCGATACAACCGCCATCCACAAGCAAAGCATCCATCAAATCAAGCAAAGCCGTATCATCGTCATCGACGAGTCTGCATTGGACTTTCATCGACCTTCCTGATGGCTTTACATCCGCATGTTTGGTCTCATGCCCGTCTGTGTACGTCAACAGCGGATATGCATTTGAAATTAGCCGCAGCTTTTCTGCAGTTCCTTTTTCACACGACATTTCAGAATTAGCAGTATGGTTTATGTGATGCGTATTCGAAGCATTCCTGGCACGTAACTGTTCCAAAATACTTACCTTAGAAGCTTTCCTAGGTTCAGTATCGCACCATCCCTTCAGATACGCCTCAACCATTGCGTTGCGCTGACATTCCGGCAATGTTGCGGATAACAAAATGACCGGAGTCCGATATCCGCCAAGCCATTCCAATGCCATCTTGAGATACTCCTGCATATAGGCGTCATAGGCGTGGCACTCATCGATAATGACTACTTTGTTAGCCATCGCAAGCTGGCGTAACACCACATGCTTCATCTGCAAGGCACTCATCAATACCTGATCAACAGTGCAAACCAAGAAGTTAGCGAGCGCACCTTTCTTACGCCCCCAAAGCCAGTCGGATACAACAGTTTCCGGAGGCACATCGATTTGCTTCTTCTTTCGATTCTGCGACGACTCTTGTTTGACGTCATCCTGGTCAACAGAGGAAAAACGGCGATGCGAAGCGGCAATAATACCACGGAAATCATTGTTCAGCTGTGCTTTGCCATGCGCCAACCACACCGTTTTCTCATTGTCAAAATCGCAGGACGGCAACGCTTCCAACCAGCGATGCACTCGAGTAAACATAGCGTCCGTGGTAGCCATCGTTGGCAATGCCACGCATACACCACCACGTCCGGTACGTTGTGCCAGTATTTCAGCGGCCGCGAGCGCCGCTTCCGTTTTTCCTTCGCCCATGGGTGCCTCAATCACCATGAGTCCCGGCTGCCTTGTGTCGCGTGCGATTCGGACGGCTTCTTCTTGGACAGGACGAACCTTCGCACCTTCAGGAAGGGCGAACCGTGTCGCAAAAAGGTCTTGGCAGGATGAAGGAATGCCTTCCGGCACCCACGCATGCGGTAGCTGCACACATGACCATGCCCTGTCCGCGCGGATGCGGAGGCCCGACCACGATTGGATATCGTCTTCTTCCCCACTCTCCGAGAAGAAAAAGTCTTCATCTTCATCCGCCCATGGCTCGGTTCTTACCAGGGGAAACATGTCTTCATCGCTGTTACTGGCAATCCAGTCGGCCATAATGACCAGTCCTGTCATCAGCACGGCGGACTGGACGCTGAATCTTCTTTCAGAAAGATCTTCCCATTCTTTTTCTTCAATGCCAGCAATATTTGCAACAAAATCTATGAGCTCATCCTGAGTACTCACCCACGCTTCAGAATCCAATCCAACATTGGTTTTCCTATTTTTCTCTTCGTCAATTTTACTTTTGTCTGGTGGGGTGCCATGATGCCCTCCAACCACGCAGGCATACTGACGTGCAGCTTTTCTCTCCCAACCTCGGACTCGCAGGAGATATCCCTCAAGAATGATCTCTCCTGCGATGGGATGTGTGGGATGATTGGTACCTCGCAAGCCAGCTATCATAGGCAATCCGGCCCGTTCGGCTTTCCAAGCGAAACTTCCCGCTTCCGGACCGAAAGTAATGGGTTTTGCTTGGAATACCGGCGTGGCTTTGCCTATGTCATGTATGCCTGCCATGAAAATCATGAGTTTTCGAGCAAGAACCTCATCGTTTCCAAGGTCTCCAACTATTACCGCTTTCGTGCCCTGCGGAACCCACGTATCCCATATTTTTGACGCCATTGCCGCGGAATCAACCATATGCACATACAGCGGCAACCATTCAGAGTCATCAATACGATTTGTTTTGCCCCATAACGCTTTCGCGCCATCAGACAAAGCAACGCGGTCATCACGCACAGAAGAGTTCATGCCCGATTCGGCACCCATCAGTGCCACCTTTCCCATATCCGAAGCGACATCGCCCCTGCATCATATGTTCTTCGCTGTATGTCGACACGTAATCGCAACCCCCATCAATCACAACAACGCACCTGAAACTGATTATAAATCACCCTAGCCAACTCCTATGTAACAGTCGCCATACTTTCGAAACAAAAAGTCGCTCCGCGGAATGCAACATCTGTTCAATGGTTAAGTGGTTTTTCATACCGTGAAGCATCGCTTTAAACAGCAGCGTTACCGTTCATTCCCCTTCGAAGATAAAAAAGCCGGGAACGGGAACGACGGTTGAAACCGACGAACCCGACTCCCGGCATCGCGACTGCTTCTCAAAGATGTGCGCTTGACTCACATGGATGGTACTGAGAACCATTCGCTTGCGATCTGCTTCCGCGCACGTGCCAGCGCAACGTAAATACGTCGCAGGCACACGGCAGACACAAATCAAGTCTGTATAAATCTTCCAGCCGGTGTAAAAGCCAGCCGAAAAGCCACAGGCTACTCTAGTCGCACGGTCGAATAATCACAAATCGATCGCAAAACCATGGAACAGCATACGCATCCATGTTTTGTTACCCGGACATGGGGTTTACGGTAACAAAACACGGAAACGTAAGCCAAAAAGCCAAGATATAAACCGCGGAATAGCATAGTCATCCGCATTTTGTCACTCAGACAAGAAGTTTACGGTAACAAAATGAGGAAAGGTAAGCCAAAAACTAAGCCAGCCAACACGAAACAGCTTAGACATCCGTGTTTTGTTACCCGGACATGGAGATTACGGTAACAAAATGCGGAAAAGCGAGCCAGAAGCCGAAGGTTAGGACTGAAGGAATACAGACTGAAGGAATACAGACTGAATGATATAGGGTGGGACAACGACGTGAAA
>ERZ779896.2531-NODE-2531-length-12486-cov-3.138525_pt1 | contig 12486 bp, 10 predicted proteins | sample MGYA00511067_ERZ779896 | MGnify/ENA primary metagenome ERZ779896 (study PRJEB29588, sample SAMEA2161597) | human gut metagenome | biome: human gut; feature: human-associated habitat; material: faeces | place: Denmark | collected 2008/2010 ...
GAGGCGCGGGAGCTGGCGTTGGCGGCGGAACTGATCACCGAAGGCAGCCTGGACGTGTTTGCCCATCCCACCAACGTGGACATGAGCAGCCGCATCATCTCCCTGGATCTCTACGAGATGGGAGAGTCCCTGCGTCCTACCGCTCTTGTGGTCGCCCTGGAAGCGGTGCAAAACCGCGTCATGGAAAACCGGAAACGGAACAAGTACACCTGGGTCTTCCTGGATGAGGTTTATCTCTATTTCAAGTATCCCTATTCCGCCGAGGTGCTCTATAAGGCGTGGAAGAGGTTCCGCAAGTACGGCGGCATTATGACGGCAGCCACGCAGAATGTGGAAGAGTGCCTCCGCTCCGACACAGCCCGGTATATGTTTGCCAACTCTGAGTATGTCCGTCTGTTCACCCAGGCAGCTACGGATATGGATGAGCTGGCGCATCTCCTGCATATCTCCGATAACCAGATGGGCTATGTGACCAACGCCGAGCCGGGCCACGGGCTGATGAAGGTAAAGGGCTATATCATTCCCTTCGACGCCACGATCCCCACGGACGGGGATATATACAAGCTCATCAACACCACCCCCGGCCGGGGCTAATCCGTTTCATGCTGAAACGAATTTGGGAGGCCAGGAATGGATAAACGCACCATACGAGAAGCCGGCAGGAAGAAAGCCGTCCGTGACAGAGTGTGGGAACGCAGACAAGAGCAGCCCTGCCGTAAATCCGGCACAATCATGCGTCAGGCCGGACGCTATCGGGCCATCGATACAGCGAAGAAGCAGGTCAACGAGGCACGGAATGCCCTGACCCCGGAGCCGGACCAGGAGCCCTATACCGCTACGGATAAGGTGGAAACCGTGGCTGCCAATTCCGTATATGCGGCAATGAATATAGCCTTGTGTAAGCCGACGCCCCAGCAGCTCATGCGGAGGGAGGCGGTCAAGGACTATAAGCGCCGCCGCTCCCAGGCAAACAAAAATCCGTTTCATGATGAAACGGATAATCCGGGCTATGCCGATACGACGATCACTCCCGATATCCAGGAGACCCCTTCGGCTGATCCGCTGCGCAGGCCGCAGCGCCCGGCACCGCAAAGAGAAACAAAACACATTTCGGAAGCCCATCCATCGATCCATCCATCCACGGGACAGCGCCCCTCGGCGCTGTCCCGTGGTTCATCCTCCGACAGCATAAAGAAAGCCGCCCTTGCCAAAGAGCAGGGGCGGCGGTATGCCCGTGACCGGGCGATCCGGGAGATCACCGGTGGCACAGCGCAGACTACAGCAAAGACGGCAACAAAAGCTGGGACAGACTTTCTCAATAAGCTTGGTACAGCGATCCCCCGTGCCGTTGTCCCGGAGAAGGAAACGCTGCTATATGCTGCGGGCGCTCTTTTACTAATCATTATTCCGTTTGTTGTCATTATGGGTGTTGCTTCCATGCTCCTGGGCAGCGGCCGCAGCGGCTATGTCCCTGTGAGCGAGGAAGTAGAGGCGTTTACTCCCATGATCCAGCTTTATGCGACAGAGCACGGCATCCCGGAATACGTGGAGATGATCAAAGCCGTCATGATGCAGGAGAGCGGCGGGCAGGGAACCGATCCCATGCAATGCTCCGAAAGCGGCTTCAATACCCGCTATCCCCATGCGCCGAACTCCATCACCGATCCCGAATACTCCATCGACGTGGGCGTACAAAGTCTGGCCTATGTGCTGGGGCTAGCCGAAGCGGAAAGCCCCATAGACTTGGAGCGCATTTCTCTAGCGCTCCAGGGCTACAACTATGGTTCCGGTTATATCACCTGGGCGCTGGCTAACTACGGCGGATATTCCGAACTGAACGCCATCGAGTATTCGGACATGATGGTGGAGCGTATGGGTTGGACCGGGTACGGCGATAAAGCCTATGTCTCCCACGTTCTGCGGTATTATCCTATAGGCCGCTCCTTCATGGGCGAGGGCAATGCTGCCATGGTCGCCGTGGCACAGTCACAGATCGGCAGCGTGGGCGGCGAGCCCTATTGGAGCTGGTGGGGACTGGATTACCGGGTGGAGTGGTGCGCTATGTTCGTGAGCTGGTGCGCCGACCAATGCGGCTATCTGGATTCCGGCGTGCTGCCGAAGATGGAGGGCGTTCTGCCGTTCATCGACTGGTTTCGGGAACGCTGCCAGTGGCAGGATTGCGATTATAAACCCATCCCCGGCGATATTATCTTTTTCGACTGGGAGGGTGACGGAGTAGCCAATCACGTTGGGATCGTGGAAAAGGTGGACGGAGACTTTATATATACTATAGAGGGGAATACAGACGACCAATGCAGAGAAAACCGGTATTATCTGATCTCTACGCCTATCTTTGGCTATGGTCTGCCGCAGTATTGATAATCCGTTTCATCATGAAACGAAAAAAGGCGAAGTATTGCTTCATGTCATCAATAAATGAAGCCAGCCCGTTATGAGCTGGCTTCATTTTATACACCTATAGGTATTCTTTCTGATATACGCTCTTTTAGTTCGTCAAGCGTTCCCATTACTTCGTTGTATTCATTTTGCAGTCTTTCTTCTTCATCCTTGTCATACCCATATTTCTTGTACTTTTTGCTCAACATCTTCTGTAGCCATTTTGAGATGAAATTATGCGCGTCAAGTGGTTTTCCCACAACAATCTGAAAACTAATGGGAACAGCAAAAAGAACTATATTTAATATGACGGAGAGAACTGTTAAGTAGTCCTTTCCTTGAGCATTCCCAAATTGAAACAGTTTTACTGTAAGCAAAATAGAGGCAAGAGCAAACAATACAAGAATACAGGTGATACAGATATTGTTATGCCTAAACTTTTTCTCCGCCAGTTCTTTTGCACGGCGTTGCTCAGATAGAGCGTCCGAAAGATCGCTACATTTTTTCTCTAATTCCCGAATATCACGTTTACGCTCTCTTTCGTCGGCGTCATGAAGCGCTTGCCGCAATTCTGTCACTTCTTCTTGATGTCGTTCTTCGGATTGATTCATTTTTTCCGAGAGGGTTTTGATGCTACTTTGAAGGGCAGCTATTTCTTTCTTTGCAATCTCTCGCTCCTCCAAATGGCCTTGAAGCTTTGCATCCTCCCGAATTTTTGTCAATATATCAAGTGTAGTTCTTTCTGTAAAGAACTTATCATCGCCCTTTGTCATTTCCATAAGGATCTGCTGAGCGAGACTACTTGTCTTAAGAAAATATGCTTCCTCCGGACTGATCTCTTCTTTTTCAGCAAGCTTTTCAGCTGATTCTACTAGTTTACGTTTTAGTTGTGTTGAGGGTAGGAAAGCAGCATAAGCGTTTGCGGCAACGCGAATTCTTGTAGATGATAAAAGTTGCTGAGGGTTATTCAGCCAGATTAGAGTTCCCCAGTATACATCATTTACACAGTCAGGGATTTCGGAGGTGTTTTGCTGTACAAGGGCTCTCGCTATTGAAGCCAAGGAGTTGTTTCTGGTGATAAAAATATTAGAAATAGACTGTATATACGGAGCGCGGATTCCTGCGTTTAGATGGTCAACAAAATATAGAGATCGGGCGTCCTTATCAATAGTTCTTTGTTTAGTCTCTTCATCAAACGATGGATCTCTTGATCTATATTTTTCAACAATTAAGTCATAGTATTCTTTTTCTGATTTTACGCCCCTCGGACTGAATCCCGGATAATCCATATCATCAATTTCTATCTGATAGCGTCCAAGGCGGGTGACAAGACTGCTTGCGAATTCGGCAACTTCATCTCTGGTGTAGTTATTGCTAACAAAGAAACGCGTTGAAGCTGTCGCACAGAACGGATCGTAGAACGGATTGCCTATCCATTCTTCGCTGCCTTGAATTAATGTCACCAGTTCGGAGTATGTGTGTCTGAAAATTTTAACTCTCATCCCGAGCTGTTGAGTCGCGGATATTAAGTCCTCATATACTTTTGAGTGATCTATCTCGTCAATCCCCAGAAGGGAAAAAACGACGGACGTATCCAAATATACCGAGGCATTACTTTTAGTAGTTCCAATAGTATCGTCCTGGCCACTAATAAATAGATCGGTTAGTATTCTCCCAACTATTAGTGAACCGATATACTCTACAAGGGAAGGATCAGTACTCTCAATAGATGAATAAAAGGCGTAAAAGAGCCGCATCAAAGGGTTGTCAGTTATAGCGCTATAGTCCTGGATGCCACGTAATAAATCTATACCATTTAACCCAATAAAATCATCAATAGTCTTCTCTGCATCGTCTTTAGTGACCTCTATTCCCGAGGCTCTTGCAAATGATATATATCTACTTACAAGCCGATCCAGAAGGTGTTGTTCCTTTTCAAATGTATCATCAGGCACATCTGGATCTATTTTTTCTTTTACTGGGGTAAACGAGTTTGTCATTGTCTCCCACAAGTAGCCTTGATTCTTAAGTTGAGTGACAATAACAGTCATAGGATGGTATGGAATTGAAAAACCGCACCGCTTTTCAAAGTCATCACAAATCTCTTGAATACGGAACGGTCGATATCCTCTTTCCTTGATAACATATTTGGTTAGAAAGATAAATGCATCTGATATGTTTCGGCCAGAGTATTCTTCTCTTATTAAGGAGTAAACAGAACTGTTTATGAGCTTTCCCACGGTAATTCCCCCTTTTTCGGGAGTATTATAGCATATACTGTCGATGGAAGAAACACTAATATGTATTGTTTCAACTGAGCTTTCCTAAACCCGCTTCATGATAAATAGACGTTCGATTCATCCTTGTGTTTTGCTCAGGCCAAAAGTTGCGTTTGAGCACCAATGTGCTTATAACAGGAATGATAAAAAAAGTTGTTAATAATCCGACGCAAATCCCTAGTATATAGGTGAAGGCGGAAAGAGGTGACAGTATATGACAGACACGGAGATCATCAACCTGTTTTTTGAGCGCTCAGAGCAGGCGATCACCGAGCTTGCCAGAAAACACGGCAACGCCGTGGCAAGAGTGGCGCGGAACATTCTGGGAAATGAGCAGGATACCGAGGAGTGCGTGAACGATACATACCTCGGGACCTGGAAAGCCATCCCGCCCAACCGGCCATCACCGTTGCGGACGTTCGTATGCAAGATCGCGCGTAACCTTGCTACGATGAAATATCACGCCAATACAGCGGAGAAGCGAAACAGCCATTATGACGTAGCTCTCGATGAACTGGAAGACTGCTTCTCAGATGGCAAAAGCATAGAAGACGAGTATGATGCAAAGGAGCTATCAGATGCCATTAACTCTTTTCTTGCTACGCTGAATTATACTGACCGATTCATCTTCACGCGTCGATACTGGTATTCCGATCCGCTGCAGGACATTGCCAAAATGGCAAACACAACAACCAACAGTGTGACTGTCCGCCTTTTCCGTATCAGAGAAAAGCTCAAACACTACCTTGTGAAGGAGGGATTGCTTGTATGAAACGGGACCTGATCTCCCTGGCACTGAACGGCATGGATGACAGATTCATCAGTGAAGCAATGGTATTCCATCCCGAGGTCATACAGGAAACCCCGGAAAGGATCGTACGAATGAGAACAAAGCGTATCATTTCCATTGCTTTGGCTGCGGCGCTGATTCTGGCATTGGGCGTAGTCGCTTACGCCACGGATCTTTTCGGTCTTAGGGCATTGTTAATCAAGAACGACAACCTAAACCAGGATGGAGGCACAAATAGCGGGCATCTATCTTTTACACAGCCCCAGGATGCCCCCGGGGATCTGAATGCTTCGATTCGGCAGAAGATAGATAACTCTACCAAAGCGTGGGCTGAGTGGGAAGCGTGGCGTGTAGAAAACGGTATCTTCGAGCCCGAAAGCTGCAAGGCGCCCGAAAGCACCAGCTCGTCTACTGCCGTAGAAAATGAAGATGGCACAGTGACCTTGATTTTCTATAGCGACAGTATCGGTGAGAAAGAGATCGAGAGGCGCGTTGTTTCTGAAGAAGACTATAAGGCATCGGAAGCCTATTGGGAAGCCAGAGCTAAGGGATTCTTCGGTTATGATTTCTCGTATCACGTGTATACCCAGGAGATGGCGGACAAGCTGGAGCGTATTGCTGCCAATTACGGTTTGAAGCTCCGCCACCAGAGAACGAGTATGTTCCAGAACCATGATGAGGTTGCTGAGTTTTCTACCCGCGAAGAAATCACGGCAAGAATAAATGAGGTTTGTACTAACGGGAGGAATCTCTTCCGAACCGAGCCGACCGGCTATGATAAATTCTACTATTTCGACGAGGGTACTTTCGCGATCAGCTTTTTCACAACTTCTAATCTGACCAACACTGGAACATACTGTTATCTCTACAACTCTCCTTACGGAACTCTGTCCAGCGGATTTGAGATCTTTACGGAAGTGGAGGATGTAAGTGCGTTTTCTTCCCGTACCCATACTACTCCAGACGGTATGGAAATCACGGTTCTTCAAAATGGGTCAGCCGTCTATGCATATGTTTACCTAGACAATTCTTTCGTGACATTGCAGATCAATCAGCTCAATGGTCTTACCGACACCGAAGTTGACAGCATCATCGACATGATTGATTTCAGTGTGATCGGCTAACATCTAAATACCTTTTAGCAAAGAGCCAGACGCTTAAAGCGCAGAGCCTGCTTCTCCAAAATGGAGCTGCAGGCTCTGTCTGCCTATTTCAGTGAAAGCGTTTCCTATTGAAATGTATCCTTCGCAGCAATTACTTGACAATGCCTAACAGATTTGCAATTAAGCTTCTAATAGATATACTCTTTTTAGAATTAGCTTTTTTGAAAGATTTGTTATTCCATCCTGTGATATAGGGTGAGGCGGACAGGAAGTGAGGCAATTGGAGGACAGTAAAATCATTGACCTGTTTTTTGAGCGCTCGGAACAGGCCATTGATGAGTTAAGCCGCAAATATGGGCCCGCAGTAAAGAAGACAGCTGCTAACATTCTGAATGATCGGTTGGATGTGGAAGAATGTGTGAATGATACTTACCTGAGAACATGGGACAGTATTCCGCCTCAATCTCCCAACCCTCTTGTAAGCTACGTTTGTAAAATCGCTCGCAATCTGGCCATAAACCGCTACCATGCCAACAGAGCCGAGAAACGAAATAGAGGTTTTGATCTGATACTGGATGAAATGGAAGAATGTATTCCATCCGGTGTGAACGTTGAGACTGAATTGGAAGCAAAAGAGCTTTCAGTAGCAATCAATAGCTTTTTATACTCTCTTAACGACGAGGATCGTTTCCTTTTTATACGCCGGTACTGGTATGCGGATTCAGTTTCTGATTTGTCAGCAATGACAGGCGGCAGCCCTAACCGCGTCTCCTTGCGTCTATTCCGCGTCAGAGAAAAACTCAAAAAAAGGCTGATTAAGGAGGGCTTTCTTGTATGAATCGGGAATTGCTTGCAAAAGCATTCGGTGATATCGATGAACAGCTTATCGCACAAGCTTATCGTCCTGCTCCCGAAGATGCATCCAGCTCTTCGGAAAGGGTGATTCACATGAAAAAGAAACGTATTATTTCACTTGCTCTGGCAGCAGCGCTGATCCTCGCTCTCGGCGCAGTAGCATATGCAGCCGGATGGATTGCTCCCGTTTTTCACAGCATTCGTTACTTTGTCCCTGCTTCTGAAGAGCGGAAGCCCGGAAGCGAATCTTATTACTCGGAGATGGAAGAGAAAAACGCTGTTATGGAGGCCGCGGAGCAGTATATAAATGACCAGCAGCTGGCGCCGGAAACCATATGTCTGCCGGAGTTTGACAACTGCGAAATCACTTTACTAGAGCGCTTTTATGATGGAAAGAACCTGGAACTCGGTGTGCACCTTGAATCAGACATTCCTATGTTCTCCGCTGTCTTCAACAACGAGGAGGGTATAAAGGAAAAAGCAAGAACTATCGCCTTCTCCTCTGGCGTTGAAAACGATGACATTGAAATGCTTGAGCCAGTTGCCTACGATGAGATCATGGCGTCTCGCTCGGATAAAGCGAAAGAATACGGCCTTCGCCATGTTAGCACCATTGTGCTTGACAGTATGCTGAGCCATGAATTGACTCCGGAAGAGTATGAAGCAGTCTGGGGGCACCTTTTAGAAACTGGCCATCTCTGCATTGTCAGAAACGACCTGTATGTTTCCGACCATATTCTGATGGAAGACGGCACCGACTTGGGCCAGACATACAGCGTACCGGTTTATGATGATATGGCCGTTCGAAGCGGCAACGTCTTTATTGATGCGCCAGAGCTCCCCGAAGTTGCCCAAGGGTTGGATACCCTGTCTTTCAAGCTAAATATTAGACTTGTCCGGTCGTTCTACTACATGGAACTGGATGGTTCGACTTGGTATTATAGTGAATTTGTTGGAGAATCCTTCGTTCCTTTTAGTGTTGAGAATGCAGAAAACAGATGACATGTAGATGCAATTAAGGCCTTTATCCCATTAACATAGACTTCTTACAATAAAAAAGAGGTGAGAACAATAGATCAGAAAAATGAAACGCATTGGCTTATCTGCCCCATATGCGGTGGAAAGACAAAGCTGAAAATACGCGAAGATACAGTCCTTTTGAATATCCCGTTGTTCTGCCCTCAATGCAAGCGGGAAACGATCGTAGGCGTAATAAAACTGAAAATGGTAGTCAGCGACGAGCCGGACGCTTAAAGCGCAGAGCCTGCTACTCCGTGAAGGGAGTTGCAGGCTCTGTTTTTATTTTATGGCGTTCAGCTTTTTGCCCTTTACGACTTCCAAGGCACCACTGACGATAGGGATCAGCGAGGCGATCTGATCATCGGAGCAGTCTGAAAGCATGATTTCAAGCTGCTTTCTTGCCGGGGCATCGGCTGTTTCTGACGGATAAAAGATCTCCGTCGGGTCTATTTGCAATACCTCGATCAGCGCAGACAGCACGTCCAGCTGCAGATTGCCTTCCCCGTGCTCTATTTTCCGTATGGTCTGCTCTGTGACACCGGTACTCTCCGCAAGAGCCGCCTGCGTCATGTTCCTTTTTTTACGATACCTATATACACAGTCTCCCAATGCCTTTGCACATTCCGACATTTTAGTTCACCTCATACCGATTGTACAGTATTGGTTTCCTTGCCGGAATTTGTCAGAGTTGCGCTTTTACCGAAAAGATAATTGCGGTTTATGGCACCGCATAATCCCCCAGCCAATCTGTTTCATCATGAAACGAATAATGACGAACGATAGCAAGAACGGTAAGATAGCGTCCGCCCGTGTATGGAGAGTGCTGAACGATTACGAGCGGTAGACCGCCACTTTTTCCCAGGCCTACGATATAATATCATTGCCGGCAACGATAACAACTATTCAAAAAGAATCAAGCAGAGAGGAAGTAAACCGGATGCTTTTAGTCGATCAATTACAGGAAACCGCAGCTCCCGTTATTATCACGAACGACACAGGCCGGCTCCTGCGCAGCCTTGGCGCCACCGGGCGGCTGTATGGATATAGGTACATGGAGTATACATCGTGGATTATATGTCCCGGCACCAGGACGATCACCAGTTCCTCACGAAGGTCGCGTATCCGGAGACGGCAAAGCACTTCCATGTTTCCCCGTCCTCGGTGGAGCGGGCCGTGCGGACACTCATTCAGGCGATCTGGAAACGGAGCGATCACAGCAACCTGGACTATGTGGCCGGGGTGCAGTTGGAGAAGGCTCCCACCAACAGTGAGTTCATTGACATGATCGTTGCCTTTATCCAGTACAAGAGCTGATGGGAGGGGCGGCCTCTCCGTCCCTCCCAAACATTTCCGTTCACAGAAGCATACCGGCAGCGGCATGTTTCTGTGAGCCGAAAGTCTCTCCACAAATGAATAGGGCAGGCAGATACGTTCCGTTTGCATGAAGCCAGACGGCGGGTGCGCCACGATCGTCAGTCGGTAAGGAGGTGAAGAACCGGCGGCAGAGCGATACCACCAGCGCCGTATACAGCTTTTGGCAGGGCTGTTGGCGAGGATATGCGAATGGGAGAGATACTTGCGTTGGCTATGCGTCACAGCGTAGGACGCCCCGCCATAAGAATGGGGGGAGGCACGGTAAAAAACCTATGGAGCGGCAAGCCCAGCCGCCGTCTGTCTTTGCCTTTGATATAAACGTGATACCCTTTGATCCGCACAGCTTGTATGTGCGGATTTCGTTGTATAACGTCGAAATCCGTTTCATGCTGAAACGGATTAACAAGGGAGTGATCCTATGGCAAAAGAGCGCACCCGGGCGCATTTCCGGGAATGTACTGATAATAAGGATTCCAGCGTCAGCATCGTAAACATTGACAAGGAAGATAACACCGTTTATGCAAAGGTAAACGGATGTAATATAACCATAGTTTGTCGCCAGCAGGCCAACCCGGACGTATATGACCGGGTAAAGGATATTCTAATCAATTCTGTAGTCGGATAAAAGCGCTGAAAAATTGACGCCCTTCCCCATATATGGGAAAATAATGATAGGAAGTGTCATGTGCACCTTGAAAACCGCATACTGCACTTGTGGAAGTGCCAGCGTCATCCAAACGAAAGGATGATGCTGATATGACGTATACAAGCACTGTCACAAGCTATAATTTTGATAAAGAGACCGGATGGCGTATGGATCTTCCCCTGTTCATCGAACCGGGTACAAGGGTATTATGCTTATACCGTGTTTCCTCCACAAAGCAGCTTTATCATGATGCCAACGACGAAGCCGACATTCCTATGCAGCGGCTCCCCTGCCGGGCCTTTGCCGAGCAAAACGGTTGGACAATCGTGTGTGAGCTGCAGGAGGAAGGGATCTCCGGCCATAAAGTGAGAGCGGAAAACCGGGACAAGGTACAGATGATCAAGGAATACGCGCTCAAGGGCATGTTCGATATTCTGCTGGTATTCATGTTTGACCGTATTGGGAGAATCGCGGACGAGACGCCTTTTGTAGTGGAATGGCTTATCAATCATAAAATCCGCGTCTGGGCTACCGAAGAAGGAGAACAGCGCATTGAGTCCCATACAGACCGCTTGCTGAACTACATTCGTTTCTGGCAGGCTGACGGAGAGAGTCAAAAGACCTCGATCCGTACAGCAAACAGTCTGCATATTCTCAACGAGCAGGGGCATTTTACCGGGCGAATTTGCCCGTATGGCTATGAGCTGGTAAAGTCCGGGCGAATGAACAAGCGAAAGCAGGAAGTACACGATCTTGCCATTTGTGAGAGCGAAGCCGCTGTTGTGCGTCTTATGTTCTGGCTGGCGTATACGCAAGGTTACGGGGCGCAGCGCATAGCAAACCACTTAAATGCCCAGGGCTATAAGAATCGCTCCGGCGAAAACTGGCACCCTGCCACGATCCAATCCATTCTGCGGAATATCGTCTATATTGGTATTCTCCGCAGCGGAGAATCACGCTCCCCTGTTCTGGAAAGTCTAAGGATCATTGACGACAAAACTTTCCGGGAAGTTCAGGAAATGCTGAAAGCCCGGTCCAGGAAGTACCAGGATACACGCTCCGCCCCGCTGAATATCGGCGGCAATTCTCTTATGACCGGAAACATCTTTTGCGGCCATTGCGGAGCCCGTCTTTGCGTTACAACCAGCGGCAAGGGACGCAGGCGGTCAGATGGAACGGACGTTATACGCACCCGTTACTGTTGTCAGACGAAGACCAGAAAACACGCCGATTGCAGCGGCCAAACCGGATACACGGTACATAAGGTGGATGAAATCATCGATACCTTTGTGCGGAGCATTCTGGCAAGAGTCAGAGCGGTCAACCGCTCTGAGGTCATACAGGCACAGAGCCGGGTAGATGTTGAGGCGAGGAAACTGCATGTAAAAGAGCTGGGCCGGGAAGCGTCCAAGGCAGAAGCGGAGCTTGAACGGCTCCAGAGTGAAATCATTAAGTCTCTGACAGGAGAAAGCGTTTTTACCCCGGAAATGCTAAAACCGGCGATAGATGCGCAGGAGCGCAAATACGCCGATCTGATGACGACTCTCCGGGAGGCGGAAGCAGAGATGTACGACAGTGAGAATAATCTGCTGGCCTTGTCCGAAAAGTTTGACGATTTTCTGGAATGGGCTGTAATGTATGATGAAGCTGATATAGCGGCAAAGAAGATGATCATTTCCCGGATCATTGATCGGGTGGACATGCACACCGGGTACGATATTAAAATCACGCTGAATATCAGTATTGAGCAGTTCCTGAACACTATAGAAATGGTCGCATGAGACCCATTCAACACGAATGGGGGCATATAAATTATGGCTTGCGAGAGCGCTTGAATGGCATTCAAGAGGTCAGCGGTTCGATCCCGCTTATCTCCACCAAAAGCACCGAAATCGCTTGATTTCGGTGCTTTTTCTTTATTATTTCCCCTTTGTTTTCAGAAAATCCTATCTGCAGACAAATCACGCCGCGCGCCGGAACGATCCCGGCGCGCGGCGCTTTTGCTTTTTGCTCTTTATTTCA
>ERZ779896.2542-NODE-2542-length-12446-cov-59.985151_pt1 | contig 12446 bp, 9 predicted proteins | sample MGYA00511067_ERZ779896 | MGnify/ENA primary metagenome ERZ779896 (study PRJEB29588, sample SAMEA2161597) | human gut metagenome | biome: human gut; feature: human-associated habitat; material: faeces | place: Denmark | collected 2008/2010 ...
GTACTCCTCGATGCAGTAGAGGTTGAAGACGGTGCGGTAGCCGTCGGGCAGTTCGGCGACGAAGCGCATCAGCACATCGCGCGGGATGCGGGCCACCTGACCGGGGTCGGGCTCCGCGACCGGCTCCTGCGCGCGCCCTTCGTCGAGCGGCAGGCAGGTGAGGCGGTTGCGGCTGCGGAGCCATTCGAGCGCCACGTTCACCGTGATGCGTTCGATCCACGCCCGCAGCGACCCCGGCCCCCGGTAGGCGAACCGGTCGAACGCCCCGTAGATCTTCAGAAAGGCGTCGTGCATCAGATCCTCGGCCGTCGTCCGATCGCCCGCATAGCGGAGGCAGATGCCCAGCAACCGGCCCGCAAAGCTCTCGTAGAGCGCACGACGGGCCGTCTCTTCGCCCCTCCTGCACCCTTCGGCCAGTATCCGTTCATCCATCTGCATCCTTGAAGTCCTCCTATAAACGGGCCGCAGCCGAAAAGACTGCACGCTCCGGAAAAATTTTTATCGCGGCGCAGTATTTTCCGCCGCGGTGCGTTTAACCGGCGACAAGGTAACACAAAATCACAGAAATATGAAAAAACTCGGTTTGTTTCTGATTCCGGCGCTGGCGGCGCTCCTCAGCGCATGCAACGACGACGACGGGGACTACCCGCGCTACACCCCGCTGATCACTACCGTCCGCACGATCGACGCCAGCGGCAGCGACTACTACTTCCAGCGCGACAACGGCCAGACGCTCTACCCGAGCGACAAGAGCCGCGTGGCGGCCTACCGGGCCACGGACCGGCAGCGGGCCGTCATCTGGTTCAACCTCCTGCAGGGGATTCAGGGCTACGACTACAACATCGCCCTCTACGCCGTGCAGGAGATCTACACCGGCACATCGGAGGAGGTCGATATGCCGGCCCGCCTCGAAGAGCTGGGCGACAGTCCCGCGAGCATCACGCCCGCCTACTGCAACCTGAGCGACGAGTGGCTCACGCTCTACCTGGGCTACCCCGTCATGGACAACTCGAAGCACGACTTCACGCTGATCGTCAACCGGGTCGAGGCTCCGGAGGAGAGCCACGAAGGCTACCTCGACGTCGAACTGCGCCACAACCCCGGCGGGGACCTGGCGGGCTACACGCAGTGGTACTACGTCTCGTTCGACCTGACACCGATCGCCCCGCTGCTCGAGGGCAAGCAGGGCGTGACGCTGAAGATCAAGACCCAGCAGAACGGCACCAAGTACCTGCGTCTGGAGCGGAATCCCGGCTCCGCGGCGCAATAGCGGACCCGCCAAGGCGGAAAAAGGCCCGGACAGCACGAGTGGCTGTCCGGGCCTTTTCGCGTCCGTGGCAGACGGGCTACTTCAGGTACTGGCGATAGAAGCCGACGATGCGATCGAAGGGAATCACCTCGAGATTGTCGTAGAGGTCCACGTGGCTTGCACCGGGGATGATGAGCAGCTCCTTGTTCGTCCCCCGCAGCCGTTTGAAGGCATCCTCGCTGAAGTAGCGCGAATGGGCCTTCTCGCCGTGGATCATCAGCACGGCGCTGCGGATCTCGTCGCTGTAGGCGAGTAGCGGCATGTTGAGAAACGACAACGCCGAGGTGCGGTTCCAGCCGTTGTTCGAATTGAGCGACCGCTTGTGGTAGCCGCGCGGCGTCTTGTAGTAGGCGTGGTAGTCCCTGACGAACTGCGGCGCGTCGTCGGGCAGCGGGTCGACCACGCCGCCGGCCGTCGCAAAGGTGCCGCTTCGGGCGTCGCGCGTGCGCTGCTCGTTGAGCTCGCAGCGGAGCGCCTGGCGGCCGTCGGCATCCAGCGAGTCGAAATAGCCGCGGGCCGTCACCCGGCTCATGTCATACATCGTCGAGGAGACCGTCGCCTTGATGCGCGTGTCGATGGCGGCGGCGTTGAGTGCCATGCCGCCCCAGCCGCAGATGCCCAGGATGCCGATCCGTTCGGGATCAACCTCGTCGCTCGTCGCCAGATAATCGACCGCGGCGCAGAAATCCTCCGTGTTGATGTCGGGCGAGGCGACATAGCGGGGTTCGCCGCCGCTCTCCCCCGTAAACGAAGGGTCGAAGGCGATCGTCAGAAAGCCCCGCTCGGCGAGCGTCTGCGCATAGAGGCCCGACGCCTGCTCCTTCACGGCGCCGAAGGGTCCGCAGACGGCGATGGCCGCCAGACGGCCCGTCGCACCCGCGGGTTTGTAGAGGTCCGCCGCGAGCGTGATGCCGTAGCGGTTGCGGAAGGTCACCTTGCGGTGCTCGACACGGTTGCTTTGCGGGAAAACCTTGTCCCACTCGGCTGTCAGTTCCAGTTTTTCCATACCTTTCTCGTTTTGTGGATTCGTTTGTCCCTTTGCCTGCGTCACACCGGCCGCCCCGTTCAGCAGCAGCCCCAGCGCAACGACAGCACAGATTTTCTTCATAACGTCACATTTCATGTTTTTCATCTTTTTTGCGGCAGTTTATTTTCATCGTGCCGGGGTCTTCGGTCTCGGCATTCAAACAGGTCATACGCATACGATCGGAAGTCGATCGGGCAAATCCCATTACAATTTGTAACCAGCATCGGTTAAAACAGCAATAAATTCATAGAAAAACGCGATTTTCCGGGCCTTTTTCTTCCTTCGGGAAAGGCCTCCTTTCGGCCTTCAGGCATCGGATCCTTCCATTTCCATTAAGCAACATTACATTGATATACAATATATTACATTAAAGTTAAACAAGCTCTAACGGCTCAAAAAAGGGGCATACAGGGCCCTTCCGAACAGCCCGAAAGAGGAGATAATAAAAATTATTACAAAAAAACCGCCAAACGTGTTGCATTATGAAATATTATGTTTACATTTGTAAAAACAGTTCTTGCAAGAACCCCATTTTCCAGGCGGCCTAACGAGACTTTCCGCACACATGCCGGACCGCCCAATGCAATTGTTTGTTTCACTTGACTTACTGTTTTACTTAACTTTTTTTATTAATCCTTAACTTTTTCCCTATGAAACGATTCTACTATCTCTTTTACTCGCCGGCCTGGCCATGGTGATGGTAGGCTGTAGTGACGACGACTCGGACAAAAAGACACCCGAACCCAAACCCGAACCCGGAACGGTAGCCGTAACCGGCATCAGCGTAACGCCCTCGACGCTCAATCTGACCGAAGGCCAGACGGAGACCCTGACGGTCGAGGTACTGCCGGCCGATGCGACCGACAAGAGCTACACCTGGTCCATGAGCAGCGACGGCATCGTTGTCGTTTCGGACAACAGCGTAACGGCCCTGGCAGCCGGAGAGGTGATCCTGACGGCCACCACGACCGACGGCAGCCACACGGCCACCTGCGCGGTAACGGTTGCCGCAGCGCCGCAGGAGTATGACATCACGCTGGAGGCCAGCCAGGTCATGGCGACCTACTACGGCACGCAGTTCAGCAACAGCGGCGAAGAGAACTACTACGTGATCCTCTCCGACCTGGGCTTCGATGCCGACGGATACGCACTGGCCAACGGCCACTACTACATCATTGATCTCTTCTCCGATGCAGCCCCCAACGACCTGAACAACATCACGATCCCGGAGGGCACCTACACGATCGGAGGCTATGCCGAGACGACGGCCGGAACCTTCACGAGCGACTACTCGCGCTATCAGGACACCTCCGAGACAAGCGGCTACAGCGCCTACTTCACGGACGGTACGGTCACCGTCTCCTATTCGGGCAGCAACCTGGTGGTCGACGCAGTTTTCGTCGATGAGCTGGGCAGCACGCACCACGTGACCTACAACGGCCCGTGCGACGTACTGGACGACACCTCGCTGGGCGGCGACTACGAAGACATCACGTTCACTGCCGACGACTGCTATGCGGACTACTACGGAACGCAGTTCAGCGTTGGAGGCGAGCAGAACTACTATGTCATTCTCTCCGACCTCGGATTCGATGCCGAAGGGTATGCCCAGATCGGCGGACACTACTACACCCTCGACTTCTTCTCCGACGTGGCACCCAGTGACATGAGCAACATCGTGATGCCCGAAGGGACCTACACGCTCGGCGCATCCGGAAGCACCGATGCCGGCACCTTCACATCGGACTACTCGGGCTACACGGACTACGTGGAGATGATGGAGTATCCGTTCGCAGCCGGAGAGGTTGTCGTAAGCCACGAAGGCAACAACACGGTATTCGAGTGCGTCATCGTGGATGTGGTAGGCCGCACGCACACCGTAACCTACAACGGACCGTGCTTCATCGGCGATGCCAGCCAGATGAGCGTTCCGTTCAGCACGGGCAAGCAGGCTGCCAAGCAGCTCAAGCACAATTCGCTGAAGAAGATGCAGGTGGCAAAGCGGTAAATCCGGTGTTCACCGGGGCTTTCCATAACTCAACAAAAGAAAGAACCTTTGATTTTCAGGCGGGGCGACTGCGGTCGCTCCGCTTTTTTGTCTCCACGCGTGTGCGGCGGCAGGCCGGCACAGCCCGGCACGGGAACGACACGGCCGATGCGGGATCAGCACGGTCCGCCACAAAGACGGCACGGCCCGACGCGGAGGCAGCGGTGTCAGCGTGTCGGGTCGATGGGACGGATCACCCGCGCCGGATTGCCCGCAACGATCATCCCGTCGGGCACGTCGCGCGTTACGACCGACCCGGCCCCCACGATGGCGTGCTCGCCGACGGTCACGCCCGGAAGGATCAGCACCCCGGCACCGATCCAGGCCCCCTTCCGCAGCAGGATGGGGCGCGTGTAGACGTTGTGGCGCTGCTCGGGGTTCTCGGGATGGTTTTCCGTGAGCAGCTGCACGCCCGGGCCGAGGAAAACGTCGTCCTCGATGGTGATGCCGCCGCGGTCGAGGAACGTGCACCCGAAGTTGATGAAGACCCCCTTGCCCACGCGGGTGAACTTGCCGAAGGCCGTATGGAAAGGCGGGAACATGCGCATCGTCGCATCGAGCGGCTGCCCCCAGATGCGTTCGAGCAGGGCCCGCACCCCGTCGGCCGTATGGTAGCCCGTATTGAGTTCGCCCACCAGGCTCATCGTCTCCTCGAAGAGACGGTACAGCGCCGGGTAATCGGGGTCCGTTTCGAGAATCAGCTCCCCGGCGCGCATGCGTTCCAGAATATCGTTCATGATCTCACGAATTGTTTTACGATGCAAAATTAGGGAGAAAGGGCCCTCCGGCAGGTAGACGGATTCCGGGAAAAACAACCCTTTTTACGTTTTTCCGATTCGCCTCGTACAAGATTCGGACAGGCCGCCCCGGTCCGACATTCTCCTCAGTCCGGCTCCCCTCTGTCCGGCTCTCCCGTCCAATTCCCCTCCGTCCGCCCCCGTCCGGCTCCCTCCGTCCGGTATCCGCACTCCCCCATTCGACATCCGGCCCACGGTCCGACATCCGCCCCTCCACATCGGGTCACTCGCCCGGTTCCGCCCGGCAAAACGGGACCCGCCCCGCAGTTTTTCCCGCCGTGCCGGGCAAATCCCCCGAAAAAGCGTTATCTTTGCAACATGTCTATCATCCGCAACACAGAAAGCGACCTCGACTTCGAGAACAAGATCCGCCCCCAGGAGCTGGACAACTTCTCCGGGCAGGACAAGATCGTCGAGAACCTCCGCATCTTCATCAAGGCAGCGCTCATGCGCGGCGACTCGCTCGACCACGTGCTGCTGCACGGGCCTCCGGGACTGGGCAAGACGACGCTGGCGAACATCATCGCCAACGAGATGGGAGCGCAGCTGCGCGTGACGTCGGGCCCCGTGCTGGACAAGCCGGGCGACCTGGCCGGACTGCTCACGAACCTCAATCCGGGCGACGTGCTCTTCATCGACGAGATCCACCGCCTGAGCCCCATCGTCGAGGAGTATCTCTACTCGGCCATGGAGGACTACAAGATCGACATCGTCCTCGACAAGGGCCCCTCGGCCCGTTCGATCCAGATCGAGTTGGCGCCCTTCACGCTCATCGGCGCCACGACCCGCAGCGGCCTGCTCACCTCGCCCCTGCGCGCACGGTTCGGCATCCAGTGCCACCTGGAGTATTACGACGCCGGGGTGCTGGCACAGATCGTCCGGCGCTCGGCCCGCATTCTGGACGTGCCGATCGACGACGAGGCGGCCCGCGAGGTGGCGCTCCGTTCGCGCGGCACGCCGCGCATCGCCAACGCCCTGCTGCGGCGCGTCAGGGACTTTGCCATGGTCAAGGGGGGCGGACACATCGACCTGCCGATCACCCGCACGGCCCTCACGGCGCTGAACATCGACTCGCGCGGTCTCGACCGCATGGACAACCGGATTCTCTCGACGATCATCGAGAAGTTCAAGGGCGGCCCCGTGGGGCTGAACACCGTGGCCACGGCCGTCGGCGAGGATGCCGGGACGATCGAAGAGGTCTACGAACCCTTCCTCATCAAGGAGGGATTCCTCAAGCGCACGCCCCGCGGCCGCGAAGCCACCGAGCTGGCCTACCGTCATCTGGGCTACACCCCGCCACGCGACGACGCCTCGCTCTTCTGAACCGCACCCGCACCGCGGTCATTCCCTGCGGCACGACACACCGACGCATCGTTTTGTTTTTTATCGTCCGGGCGCAATATTTGCAGGCGTCCGGACGTTTGTACAAATCACACGGAAAATAACGGATCGAAACCATGGAAAAGAACAGCAAACTTGACGAAGCCGCCCTGCGCTACCACAGCGAAGGGCGCCCGGGCAAGATAGGCGTTATGCCGACAAAACCCCACCACACGCAGCACGACCTCGCCCTGGCCTATTCGCCCGGCGTGGCCGCGCCGTCGCTCGCCATCGCCCGCACGCCGGACGACGTCTACCGCTACACGAACCGCGGCAACCTCGTGGCCGTCATCTCGAACGGCACGGCCGTTCTGGGACTGGGCAACATCGGGGCCCTCGCCTCGAAGCCCGTCATGGAGGGCAAGAGCATGCTCTTCAAGACCTTCGCGGGCATCGACGCCTTCGACATCGAGGTCGCCGAGACCGATCCCGAGGCATTCGTCCGCACGGTCAAGGCCATCGCCCCGACCTTCGGCGGCATCAACCTCGAGGACATCAAGGCACCCGAGTGCTTCGAGATCGAGGCGCGCCTGCGCGAGGAGCTCGACATCCCCGTCATGCACGACGACCAGCACGGCACGGCGATCATCACCTCGGCGGCCCTGCTCAACGCCGCGAAGATCGCCGGAAAGGAGCTGCACGACCTGCGCGTGGTCATCAACGGCGCCGGAGCCGCGGCACTGGCCTGCGCCCGACTCTTCCTCGTCGTGGGCATCCGGCGCGAGCAGATGATCCTGTGCGACAGCCGGGGTGTCGTCACGACCTACCGCGAGGACCTCAACCCGCAAAAGCGGGAGTTCGCCACCACGCGCCGCATCACGACCCTGGCCGAGGCGCTGCACGGCGCCGACGTCTTCCTCGGCGTCTCGAAGGCCGACGTACTGACGCCCGACATGCTGCGCACGATGGCCGGGAATCCGATCGTCATGGCGCTGGCCAACCCCGACCCCGAGATCTCCTACCAGCAGGCCATGATCTCGCGCCCCGACATCATCTTCGCCACGGGCCGCTCGGACTACCCCAACCAGGTCAACAACGTGCTGGGCTTCCCCTACATCTTCCGCGGAGCGCTCGACGTGCGGGCCTCGGAGATCAACGACACGATGAAACTCGCCGCAGCGCACGCCCTGGCGGACCTTGCCCGCGAGGAGGTTCCCAAACCCGTGCTGCGCGCCTACGGCATCGACTCGCTCGAATTCGGCCGCAGCTACCTCATTCCGAAACCGCTCGACCCGCGGCTGATGCGGGTCGTGGCGCCCGCCGTCGCCCGGGCGGCCATGGAGTCGGGCGTGGCCCGGCAGCCGATCGACGACTGGGAGGCCTATGCCGCCCGGCTCGACGCCCTGACACGCCAGTAGTCCGGAAGCGCAACAAGCGAAAAGGCCCGCCGACAATCGGCGGGCCCTTTCCGTTTGACGGCACCGCATCGGGTGCGGACGGGCGGGGACAGACGGATGCGCACCGTGTGCGGAAGCATCGGACGCAAAAAGGTCAAACACAGAGACACCGGGGACGGATGCGCGGATGCGGATCTATGCCTTCTTTGCGGCCGTGGCGGAAGTGTGCGGAGCCGGTTTTCCGGCCCCTTCGCGAAGCCGCTCGCGGCAGAGTGCGGCGACGGCTTCGCAGGCCCCTTCGAGGGTCATGCGGCCCGTATCGACCACCAGATCGTAGCGGTGCGGATCGCCCCACCGTTCGCCGGTATAGTATTCGTAGTGGGTCCGCCGGTTGCGGTTCACGCGACGGATTTCGGCATCGGCCTCCGACTCCGCAATGCCGTACTCGGCAACACAGCGCCGCCGCGCATCGTCGGGATCCGTGCAGCAGAAGATGCGCACGAGGCGGGGATCGTCGCCCAGCACGAAATCGGCACAGCGGCCCACGATGATGCAGGAGCCCTTTGCGGCCAGCTGCTGCACGATGCGGCTCTCGGCCACGAAAAGCACGTCGTCGGGCGAAAGGTTGCGGTCCATGCGGGCGCCGTTGCTCTGGGCGAAAATGCACTTGAGCCAGAACGAGGGAATGGACTGCTCGTTGCGGCGGATGTACGCCTCGTCCATACCGCTCGCCTGCGCGGCCAGGTGGATGAACTCGCGGTCGTAGAGGGGAATGCCGAGCGTGCGGGAGAGCATCTCGCCGAGGCGGTGTCCACCGCTGCCGAACTCGCGGGCGATGGTGACCACCAGGCGGCCGACATCGTCGGGGTGCTCGTCCGCCTGCTCGTCCGCCTGCTGCCGGCCGAGTCCGATCCAGCGGTCGAGACGCCGGTAGAAGGGGCTGATGAAGTGGACGATCGGCCCTACGGCCAGCGCCGCGACCACGGTGCCCTCGCGCACGCCGCGGATGCACGACAGCGCCCAGAGCGAAAGCAGGCAGGCCAGCGTCACCAGCGTCAGGTCGAACCCGAGCTTCACGTAGCCGAATTCGCCGTGAAACCGCCGCGAAATGACCCGCACGAAGTACTCGCCGGCCGCCATGGCGATATTGACCTTGACCTCCAGCGCGATGCCGACGGCCAGCACGACGCACCCGACAAGCAGGCTGGCGATCTGCCCGGCGTAGTTTCCGGGATTGAGCCAACCGAGCGCGGCCATCGACCAGTCGATGAAGCAGCCGAAGCCGAGCGAGATGGGAATCTGGAGCAGGAAGATGCGCAGGTCCTCCTTCAGCTGGGCGCGCGTCATCAGGGGGAGCTCCAGCACGACGAACAGCAGGTTCACGACGATGGTCCACTCGCCCATGGTCATCGGGGTGAACATGCTCAACACGTAGGTAACGCTCGTGATGGGCGACGTGCCGAGCAGGGCCTTCGTGATCAGGGCGATGCCGAACGCATTGATGAACAGCGAGACGACGAAGAGCAGGTAGCGTCTGACGAGGTAGTTTTTCATGCGACAAAGCAAAATGAATCGTGCAAAATTCGCCTTTTTCTTCCGTTTCCGCGCTGAAATGAACAACCGAAGTTGGTAAAATCCGAAACAAAACCTATCTTTGACCTCCTCAAGCACCGCCTCATGAAGAACGCACCGACCACCGGGAAACACGCCGTGCAGGCAGAAGCAAACATCCGCAACAACATATCTTTCAGAGGCATAACACACGACACGCCGGATGACGAGATTCAATTCCCGGCCCGCTGGTTTCTTTTCGGACTGGTTTCAGACGGCACAGCCGCCGCATCGGACGCCGAGGGGAGCCGCACGCTCCGTCCGGGCGATCTGCTGATCCTCTCGCCGAGCCGGAGCGCCGCACTCCACCACCGCAGCCGCGACTTCCGCCTCGAGGTCGTGGGCATCTACGCCAACTACTTCGACACGCTGCCCGACGGCCAGCCGATGTACGCCCGGCTGACCCGCCTGCCCGACGGATTCCGCCCGCCGATCCTCCACCCCGACCCCGACGGCTTCGCCGCGCTGCGCAGCACCGCCGCACTCTTCGCCGGAGGGCTTGTTCCGTGGGTCACCTACCGCCGGGGCATCGTCCGCCACCTGTGCAGTCTGTTTCTGCTGCAGGTGACCGAACTGCTGCACCGGACCGGCGGCACGGGCCCGGCCTACGTCGGCCGGGCCGACGAAATCTTCCGGCTCTTCAAGCAGGCGGCCGTCGAGCACTACCGCACGCACCACGATGCGGCCTTCTACGCCGACCGGCTGAACATCTCGACGACCTACCTGTCGCGCATCGTCAAACGCGTGACGGGGCACACCGTCTACACGCACCTCGCGGAGCTGCTCTGCGCCGACGCACGGCGCTATCTGGAGTGTACGGACCTCGATATCCGGGAGATTGCCGACCGGTTGGGATTCTCCGACCAGTCGGCCTTCGGCAAGTTCTTCCGCGCACGGAACGGACTCTCCCCCACGCGCTACCGCTCGCAGGCGGGCCGCCGCTGATCCGCTGGCGACCACGGACGCACGGCACAAGCCACCCGGCAGCAGGTTTTACCCGGCAGCGGGTGCCGGCCGAATAATAGAAGGCGCCGGCCGGCAGAAGAGACTACTTGAAAACGGGCGCCGGCCGGCAGAAGAGACCTCCCTGCAACGGGCGCCCGCCGGCAGATGGCATGGACCGGCAGCAAAAGAGACATTCCGAAAGCGGGCGCCGACCGGCGGACAGTCAGTCGAAGAGGGCGGCAAAGGCCTCGGGGGTCATCGGACGCACGGTACAGTCGCCGATGCCCACGGGCAGGACAACATGCAGCAGGCCGTCCTCGCTCTTCTTGTCCCTGACGACCTCCTTGAGCAGGAGCGGCATCGCCACGGGCGGCGTCAGATCGAAGCCCAGGCGGGCGAGCAGCTCCCGGATGCGCACCCGGTCGGCATCCGAAAGCACGCCCAGCCGCACAGCGGCATCGGCGATGAGGGCCGTACCGACAGCCACGGCCTCGCCGTGGTTCATCGCGGGCGAGCACTTCTCGATGGCATGGGCCAGCGTGTGGCCGAGGTTGAGCTTGCGCCGTTCGCCCCGTTCGCGCTCGTCACGCCCGACGATGTCGGTCTTGACGCGGACCGCCGCCGCCACGACGTCCGCAAGCAGCTCCGCGTCGCTGCGCAGCTGCCCGAAGGTGCTCTGCGCGATGCTGGCGAAGAGGTCGGCATCGGCGATGACGGCCGCCTTGACCACCTCGGCCAGTCCGGCTCGGAACTCGCGGTCGGGAAGCGTGCGCAGCAGCGCCGGATCGCAGATGACGAAACGCGGCTGCGTGAAGGTCCCGGCCATGTTCTTGTAGCCGTCGACATTCACGCCGTTCTTGCCCCCCACGGCGGCGTCGACCTGCCCGAGCAGGGTCGTCGGCACGAAGCCGAAGGCCACGCCGCGCATGTAGGTCGCCGCGGCGAAGCCCGCCACGTCGGTGACGATGCCTCCGCCGACGGCCAGGACGAAGGTCCGGCGGTCGACGCCCAGTTCGATGAAGCGGCGGTAGACCGTCTCGACGGTGCGCAGCGTCTTGTTCCGTTCGCCCGTGCCGATGAGCACGCACTCGTAGGGAGCCAGCAGCTCCCCGCAGCAGCGGGCGACCGTCGTATCAGAGAGCGCGACGATGCGTCCTGCGGGCAGCACGCCGCCGAGCAGCTCCCCCGCCGGGCCGATGTAAATGTCGCTCCGGCCGCCGACATTGAACGCAGGTTTCATGCAGGGATGTTTTTCATTCGGGAAGAGACAAAAATAGTATTTTTCCGGAGAATTTGTTACCTTTGCAGCACAAAATTCGATTCTGTTCTATGCAAAAACTGCGCAATATCGCCATTATTGCCCATGTGGACCACGGTAAGACCACACTCGTAGACAAGATGATTCTGGCAGGCCATGTCCTGCGCGACAACAAGCCCGCCGGCGAACTCATTCTCGACAACAACGACCTCGAACGCGAACGGGGCATCACGATCCTCTCGAAGAACGTCTCGGTCATCTACAAGGATTACAAGATCAACATCATCGATACCCCGGGCCACGCCGACTTCGGCGGCGAGGTCGAGCGCGTGCTGAACATGTGCGACGGCGTGCTGCTGCTCGTCGACGCCTTCGAGGGCACGATGCCCCAGACGCGCTTCGTGCTGCAGAAGGCCCTGGCGCTCGGGAAGAAGCCCATCGTCGTCATCAACAAGGTCGACAAGCCCAACTGCCGTCCCGAAGTGGTCAACGAGCAGGTCTTCGACCTGATGTTCTCGCTCAACGCCACCGAGGACCAGCTCGACTACAAGACCATCTACGGCTCGGCCAAGCAGGGATGGATGTCCCACAAGTGGAACGAGCGCACCGACTCGATCGTCCCGCTGCTCGACACGATCATCGACGAGATTCCCGAGCCGGCCCAGGTCGAGGGCACGCCGCAGATGCTCATCACGTCGCTCGAATACTCCTCCTACACGGGCCGTATCGCCGTGG
>ERZ779896.2549-NODE-2549-length-12429-cov-2.569096_pt1 | contig 12429 bp, 9 predicted proteins | sample MGYA00511067_ERZ779896 | MGnify/ENA primary metagenome ERZ779896 (study PRJEB29588, sample SAMEA2161597) | human gut metagenome | biome: human gut; feature: human-associated habitat; material: faeces | place: Denmark | collected 2008/2010 ...
TGGATTTCTCGCCCGAAATCGCTATCTTTGTACTGTCATGCAAGGAGATACGGCGACCGCGCAGGCGAAACGGGCAGGCGGGCGCAAGACCGTGCAGAATGACGGTAGGCGATGCGGGGGCGGAAGCCGAAAAAACGTCGCAATTCGTTGATATACATTGGGCTTACATTCGTGCGGAAGCACCTTTATCCGCACAACCCTCCCCGAAACCGACCCGACGCTTCTTCGGCGATCGACCTTCGACGGCCGGGATCGCTCCTCAGAACGCCAACCGCCAGATCCGCCAGATGCAATACCCCAGATAGACGGGTGTCACGAAGAAGCCTATCAGCATCGAGAGGGCGACCTTGATGAGGAAATACCAGAAAATCGCCTCGACGGAGAACCAGACGAAGACGAACGGGCAAAATCGGTTGATGAACTTCCAGCCGCCGTAGACGCTCATCAGCATATAAGCCCCGAAGAGGCGATCCGGCCCCATGAACTCCGAATTGTACCCGATCGCGAAGAGCAGGCCGCACAGCAGCAACGGCACGATACACCCGCGCAGTTCGCTGCGGCGCCGCACCCCGTTGCATTCGGGACAGATAGGAATCGTAAAACGCGTGGCGCAACTCCGGCACAACCCCTTGCCGCAATCCGCGCATTGGGCGACCGCATCGTGGTCGGGATGATAGTAACAGTTCATAATCGCTCGTTCACGGTTGTATGCTCCGATCGGCACGATCCCCGGACGACTTCCGCCCGCTTATCGGAAACAATCGTTTTCAGCGGCCGGCGACACCACGCGCCGTATCCCGCTGCTCGAAAACGGATCGTTCAAAATTAACCATTCCACCCCGTTACTCCAAATTTTCACCCCTCTTTTTCAGCCGCAAACCCGCGAACGGCAGCACGATACCCTTTCCGGCGCATCCGTCTGAAAACGCCGCAAAAAAAACGCGCGACACGTTGCCGTGTGTCGCGCGCGAATCGTCGTACTTCCAACCGCTACCACTCGGAGGGCCACTCAGGCTCCCAGCCGCCGCTGCCGCCGTCGCCGGCGGCCGTAGCATCGACCTTGAACAATGCGGTGGTCGGGGCGCCCATATAGCCGAACGCGAAGATGTAGTACTGCTCACCGGCGGCGATGGCCGTACCCGAATACTCGGCCGAACCCTTGAACGGCGTGGGTGTCGAGACCAGTCCGGCGTTGTTCTCGCCCATGAAGCAGTTCATCATGATCAGTTCGCCGGCCTGCCCGACCACATCCTTCATGAAGGCCTCGTCGTCGGCAAAGGTTTCGTAGGTGCTCTTCTTGACGATACCCGTATAGTAGTACTCCGTATCGATCGAAGGTTTCACTCCGTACTGGAAATAATAGAGCTTTCCGCCGAAGAAATCGTTGGGATCGGTCTCCGATCCGGGCTTCACGTCCTTGACCTCGAGCGTCATCGACGAGGGAACGACGGCCGTCGTCCGCGTCGTGGCGGTCGCCACCTCGGTCGTACGGACTCCTTCCGCACTTACGCCGAAGACATAGACCGTATAGTCGGTTTCGGGCTTGATGATCGTAACGCCCAGATTGCGGCGCGAATGGAGCGTCTGATCGCCCGTGAAGACACGCGGATCGGTCGACCAGTCGACGGGCGGCGTGAAACCGTTCTGGAAAGCTATTTCGGCGTCGGCCACCTGCGCCGGGGTCATGTTCTTCACTTCGTCGGTCGCCTTGACCGTCGCGAAATAGCGGGTCGTCGCCTTCGAGGGCTTGACTGCGATATTCATCAGGATCGAATTGACGTCGAGCACCGACACATCGAACTTACAGTCGTCGGTAATGGCCACCGCATCGGTCTTGAAGGGCGTCTTGGTGAGTTTCGTACATGCCGACACGCTGTTGTCGATGCCGAACGCCAGTGCGTAGTACTCCGTATCGGGCAACAGCCCCTCGACCTCCAACGAACCTTCGCCCATGCGCACCGAAGCGACGTCGGGCAGTTTCGACCCGTCGTTGCCAATACCCATGCGGATGCTTCCCAGCGCATTGTCGATCACCTGCTGGTCGTCGCCCTTGAACGAATCTTCGTACTCGGTCTTGCTCGTATAGCCCAGATAGTAATAGGTGAACTTCTCGTCGGGATTGCCTTTGAGCGTCGCAGTCGTCTGTCCTTCGTCCTCGACCGTAAGGTTGAAGTTGATCTCCTTCAAATCGTTGGTCTTGACGAGGCGTCGCACCAGAGGAGTCGTAATCTCGCCCTTCACATCGATACCGTAGGCATAAATGTAGTACTCCGTATTGATTTCCAATTCGTCGCGGTTCAGGTTCTGGCCTTCGGGATTCCAGTCGCTGAGCAGGAAATCCAGATACTCTTCCAGCGAAGTGAACCAGCCGTCGGAATCCAGAGCCTCTTCCTCGAGCGCTTTCAGCTCCTTTTCGAGGAATTTCTCAGGCGAACCGATGGCATCGTAATCGCTCTTCTTGACCAGATTGAACAGGAACGTCTGCGCCGGATCGTCCGTTTCGAGTTTGGCCTTGATCGAGGCGACGGTCACCTCGGTCACCTCGATAGAGATCGCACGTTCGTTCTGCGCCACTTCGACGGCCACCGATTCGGCACCCGGATAACTGATCGTCACCGTAGCCGAACGCGTCAACTCTTCTCCGACATTTTCATCGGCCACGAAGGTGATCTGCCCGAACGTTTCGCAATCGAAATCATGTATCCACTCCTTATCGCTTTTCGCCACGGCGAGTTTGCCCTCTACGGCATCGGCCACCTCGTAATTCAGCGTGACGGTCTGGCCCGCAGCCTCCACGTTGATCACACCCAATGCATTGTCCTTGATCGTCAGCACGGGAGTCTTGCCCGGCGTCGGGTCATCGGTCGCGTCGTCGCCGCACCCCGAAAGCAGCAGGGGGGGGGTCAGCAGAAGCGCCCAAAGCGCAAAAAATTTGATTTTTTTCATATGAAAGTTTAAAATTGGTTGTTCGATAATTCGCCTGAACTGTCGGCAAAAGTAACTATTTTCCGCCGATCCGCAAACTCCGGTCCGGCCTCCGGACGGCAAAAGCTCCCGCCGTCCCCGCCGATGCGGGTGCGTCGACAAGCATTTCCCGATCCAACTCCCGACGAAACAACGAATTGGAACGCACCGGAGCCGGCCCGTTTTTTTTCGAAAATTTCCCGAAACGACACGTCCGGTCTCCGACCGCCCACCCGCATTCAAAGCAGGATCACGGCCCGTTCGGGCGGCATGGCGCGCCCTTCGGGGAGCTGCACGCGCAGCACGTGTTCCGTCTCGACCGGCCGGCCGTCCTTGGTCGCGGGCGACCACCGCGGAGCCTCTTCGACGGCCTTGACCACCTTGCGGCGCAGCCGTCCGTCGGTCGATTCGAGCAGATCGGTCAGCACGACGCTTCCGTCGCACTGCACCTTGAAGCGATAGACCACCCGCGCCACGGGATCGGTCGCATCCCACTTGATGCGGCGGGCGACGTAGCGGTCGAACGAAAGGCTGTCGGCCGTGAAAACAGCCTTGCTGTCGTATTTCAACGTAATGAGAATCACTCCGTTCGACGCATCCGAACCGTAGCGCTCGATGGTCTGTTCGTCGGCCGGAAGCTGTTCCATGCGCTCGATCTCCGCAGGCGGGATCTCCCGAAAGGCATCCCCTTCGTAGCGCTCCCCGTTGACGATGTAGACGGGCCGCCGCTCCTGCGCGGACAGCGGCAGCGCGACAGCGGCGGCAACGAGTAGAAACAGGATCGTGCGTATATTCATTTCGAATCGGAATTTTATCCTCTATAACGGCAGCGCCGCGGCGAATATTGCCTATTCGGCGTCGGTGCGTACGTGTGCGGCGTAGTTCTCCCACCGGTCGAGCACGGCGCGGAAATCGGCCGGCAGTTCGCTCTCGAAGTAGACCTCGCGCCCCGTCGAGGGGTGTACGAATCCCAGACAACGGGCGTGCAGCGCCTGCCGGGGCAGCAGTGCGAAACAGTTCTCGACGAACTGGCGGTATTTCGAGAAGGTCGTCCCTTTGAGGATGCGGGCGCCGCCATAGCGGGCGTCGTTGAAGAGCGGGAAACCCTTCCACGCCATGTGGACGCGGATCTGATGCGTGCGTCCCGTTTCCAGACGGCACTCCACGAGCGTCACGTAACCGTAACGCCGCACCACGCGCCAGTGAGTCACGGCGTGCTTGCCCTGCTCGCCGTCCGCGAAGACGCACATCTGCAACTTGTCCTTCGGCGAACGGCCGATATTGCCCTCGATCGTCCCCTCGTCGGCGTCGGGATTGCCCCACACGAGGGCATAGTAGCGGCGCACGATCGTATGGTCGAAAAACTGCTTGGCCAGACGGGCGTGCGCGCGTTCGTTCTTGGCCACGACCAGCAGCCCCGACGTATCCTTGTCGATGCGGTGCACCAGACCGGCGCGCAGATCGCCCTCCCGGAACATCGGCAGCGTGCGCAGATGATAGGTCAGGGCATTGACCAGCGTCCCGTCCCAGTTGCCGTGGCCCGGGTGCACGACCATGCCGGCGGGCTTGTCGACGATCAGCAGATCGTCGTAGGCAAACCCCGCCTGGATGGCGGCGACCAGCCGCGCACGGTCTTCGGCGACGGCGATGCCGATGCTCGAACCCTGCCGCGCGGGCTTGACGATGACGGGATAATGCAGCCGTTCTTCGATGACGCGCAGGGCAAACGCGCCGCGCTTGCGGTATTCCTCTTCCCCGATGCGGAAATAGGGCGCCGTCTTCACCCCCAGCGCCTTGGCGGCGAGCTTTGTGAGCGTCTTATCCATAAACAGCGCGGAAGGCGCGGCGTCCGGCGAGGCGTTGGGAATGCCGTTGAGATCGAGCAGGGAAGAGAGCGCGCCGTCCTCCCCGCCCATGCCGTGGCAGCAGTTGAGGACGCAATCGATCCCCGCAACAATTTTCAGCTTGTTTTTGTGGATCGTACACAGGTTTTTCCCGCAAAAGAGCGCCTTCTTCCCCTTTTGCAGATACCCGTCCTGCCGGAAAGAAGCGGCTTCGGCAAGCGCCGCGCCCGTATAGAACATTTTAAAGACGAGAATGAACAGAAAATCCAGCCCGATGTTCAGAAAGGCGGAACAGATCAGAAAGTAGAGCGGCGTCTTGGAGTCCCCCACCGCACGCACCATCCCCGCGACGATATTGTAAAAGACGGTCGCCGGAATGCCGCAGAAGATGACGAACAGATAATTGTAAGCGTAGTCGTAGTACATGGCGGGCGTCTGCATGAGATTGAGCAGCACCCCCGTGAGCGGGACCGCGACCGCCGTGACGACGACTGCGACCAAAATGCTCAGCAGATAGCTCATGCCGACGGCGCGGCGCACGCGCTTTTCGTCGCCCGAGCCGAACGCCTGCGCCACCTTGACGGAAAAGCCCGACGTCAGCCCGTTCATCGAGCCGATGACCAAAAACGTGATGGACCCCGTGAGCCCCACGCCCGTAAACGCGTCCGGTCCGATGGTGTTGCCGACGATGATGGTGTCCGCCATGTTATAGAGCTGCTGGAACACGCAGCCCAAAAAGACGGGAAGCGCAAAGAAGAGAATGAGTTTGAAGGGACTGCCCTTCGTGAGATCTTTCATCCCTTTCGCCGTTTCTTTCATAGTGTCGCCTTTCGCGCGCCGTACGCGCGTCCATAATTTTTCTCGATCCCCTTTCTCCGCCTGTATTATATGCATTTTTCATAAAAAGGCAAGCGTTTCGCGCATGAGACAATCAACTTTTTTTCACAGATTTTTTTGCCGGAGCACGGAACGTGAAAAGGGGGTTGACAATTTCCCCGCGCCATGGTAAAATAAGGGAAAACGACCAAATCAAAGAGGTGGAAATCATGATCGAATATTCCCTGAAAGCACTGACCGCGGAGGAACTCTCCTTCAAGGTCAATCCCATCAAGGCGAACCCCGACACAAAGTTCGAGATCAAGCCCATGTTCTCGCGGCAGATCCGCCACGCGAATGAAAACCCCAAGATCAATATCGTCATCCTGGAATGCAAGATCGAGAGCACCGAGGAATCGCCCAAGCCCTTCAATCTGCTGGCGCGCTTCGTCGGCGTATTCGAAGTGCAGAACATGGAGACGGACGAAGACAGGCGCTTCTTTGCGATCAACGCGACGGAGACGATGTTCCCCTACCTGCGGGCGGCGGGGTCCAACCTGACGGCGGACGCGCTCATCAACCCGCTGACGCTGCCCGTCGTACCCGGTTCGACCATCTTCCCCGACGACCGCGGCGGTTCGCAGTACACGCTCAACCTCGATCCCAAAGTCGTCAACTGATCAAAAAACACATCGCGCCCCGCAGCAACAGCCGCGGGGCGCTTGTCTTTATTCCGTACCCTGCGTGTGCGCCCGCAGGAAATCCAGGACCGTTCCCCACTTCCGGTCGCGGTCCTGCTTTTCGTTCAAAAATTCATGGCGGGAGCCTTCGAACAGCGCGAGCGAGACGTCCGTCATGCCCGCCTTCCGGGTATAGAACGCATACAGCTTTTTCACGCCCCTGCCCATGGCGCCCACGGGATCCTGCGCGCCCGAAGCAAGGAGCAGAGGCAGCTCCTTTTTCAACCCCGCGCGGTAGCGCCCGGTATACAGCCTGCGCAGCCCGCGGAAGAAATCGGCATAAAAGCGGAACGAGCAGGTAAACCCGCAGAAGGGATCGGCGTGATATGCCGCGTTGTTTTCCGCATCCGCCGAGAGCCATTCGCCGTCCGCGAACTTGCCTGCGTACGCCCCGAACGACAGTTTTTCGATGAGCTTTGCGGGCTTTTTTTCGCCGCAGAACGCACATCCCAGCCCCGCGACAACAGAGCCGAGGTACACCTCGAAATCCTTTTTATAGCTGCTGCCCGCAATGATCGCGCCCGCGATCTTTTCCGAATACTTTCCGAGATAGCTCTGCGTGAGAAAGGAGCCGTAGGAAAACCCGAGCAGAAAGACGGGCACGCCGTACGTCTTCTTCAGAAAATCGGTGAGCGCGGCTTCGTCGCGCACCGTGTCCGCGAACATGTCCCCCTTGCACCAGCCGAGGGTACCCGTGTCCGTTTCTCCGTGCCCGCGGTGATCGTCCGCGGCGACGGTGTACCCGTGTCCGTTCAGAAAGCGCGCAAAGGGCGCGTACCGTGCGGCGTGTTCGGTCATGCCGTGCACGATCTGCACCACCGCGACGGGGTGCTCCGCCTCCCAGACATGGACGGCGATCGGCTTTTTATCGAAACTTTCAAAGGTCATTTTCATCGTCTTGCCCTCTTTGCGCTCATTGTAGCACATCTTCCGCGCCCCGTCAAGCCCCTTCCCTTTCCCTTCCTCTCCTTCCAGCAGTCTCCCTGTATGCTTTTCTTGCCTTGGGGGTCTGCATTCTGTTACAATGCAATCACAAAAACAAAAGGAAGGTACTTGTGATGAAAAGACATCGTCTGACTGCCTGCTCGCTTGCCGTCCTTCTGATGGCAGCGCCCCTTGCCGCCGCCTGCGATCCGCAGACGGACGGCGAACAGACCGAGACGCCCGCCGTCCCCGAATCCCCCGGACTTCCCGAAGTCCCGGAACTTCCCGCCCTCCCGGGCGAAGATACCGAAGAAGAACTTCCCGGACTCCCCGAAGAAGCGCCGACCGATCCCTCCGGGACGCCCGAAGAGACGCCCGAAGATGCCCCCGATTCTCCCGACGAAGAGGAGGACGTCCCCGCTGTCAGCCTGCGGGCGCAGTATGGGCGCGCACGCTCCGACGGGCTCAACGTGCGTAAGGGCGCGGGCACGGGCTATGCGACGCTCGGACAGGTGAACGCAGGCGACATGCTGCACCTTGTCGGGAAAACGGGCGATTGGTACGAGACCCGTTACCGCGGCACCGCCGCCTATGTGAGCGCCAAGGAAGCCTACACCGCCGTCGCCTATCTGGACAAGGCGAGCGACGAAGTGGAGCGCGTCATTGCCGAAGGGCTGGAGCTTCTGGGCGTGCCCTATGTGTACGGCGCGGTGCGCCTGCACGACGGAAAGGGAAATTTCCTGAAAAACTTTACGACGAGCGCGTTCGACTGCTCCTCGCTCATGCAGTATATCTTCTATCAGGGCGCGGGGATCCTGCTCGACGTTACGACGCGGACGCAGGTCAGACAGGGCGTACCCGTCACCTGGGAAAACATTGCGCGCGGCGATCTGCTGTTCTACACCAATGCGCAGCGGTACAATAAGACGGGCGTGGAGCGCATCGGACACGTCGCGCTCTACCTCGGCGAAAACTATATCCTGCACACGGCGAGCGACTATGCCGTCATCGAACAGATGTCCGCAACGCGTCAGAAATATTTTGTCACCGCGCGGCGCGTGCTCTGACGATTGCAAAACCCCGAAAGACATGCTATAATGTGGGTATGCAGCTCACAGACGTTCATACCCACAGCGCTTTTTCCGCCGACGGCAGAGCACCCCTGAAGGACATGCTCGCCCGCGCGGCGGAACTCGGCGCGGCATATTACGGCGTTTCCGAACACTTCGACTACGACTATCTGACGGACGGCGTGCTCGCAGAGGGAAAACCCGTGCCCATGATCGACGCCGAAGCGTACTTTTCCGAGGCGCGCCGCCGGCAGAAAGCCTATGCGGGCAGAATGCGCGTCCTCGTCGGCGGAGAATTCGGCTACACGGGCAACCCGCGCGCCCACGCGCTCTATGCACAGACGATCGCGCGCTTTCATCCCGATTTTGTGGTGAACAGCGTACACTCGGTCAACGGAAAAGACGCGTGGTACGGGGAATACTTTGCGGGCAAGACGCGCGAACAGGCGTACCGCACCTATCTCGAAAAGGTGCGCGAAAGTCTGGACGCGCCCTATCCGTACGACATTGTTGCGCATATCGGCTATGTTTCGCGCAATGCCCCCTATGCGGACAATCTCCTGCGCTGTTCCGATTTCCCCGACCTGTTCGACGAGATCCTTTCCGGGATCATCGCACGGGGAAAGATCCTCGAAGTCAACTCCTCGGCGCGGGGCGCAGGCGAATTTCTGCCGGGACGGGACATCCTGGAACGGTACTTCCGGCTCGGCGGGCGAAAGGTCTCCTTTGCTTCGGACGCGCACGCTCCCGATCGCATCCTGCACGGACGGAAGATCGTTGCTGACACACTCAAAGAGATCGGCTTTGCGGGCGTGACTGTTCCCGATTGCGGAACGCATCTGCTCATTCCGTTCGATTAAAAAACCGCCGGAAACGGCGGTTTTTTGTGATGCGCATTGCGTTATGAGAATTTCTTCCGTTTCGTCATGGAGATTTCTCGCTGCTTCACTTGGCGTATACGTTTTCCTTGAGCACGGCGATATAGGGAAGATTGCGGTAACGCTCGGCGTAGTCCAGCCCGTAGCCCACCAGAAAGTAGTCTCCCACCTCGAAACAGGTGTAATCGGCGCACGATTCCACCACGCGGCGGGAAGGCTTGTCCAGCAGCGCAACGACCGTCACCGATTTTGCGCCGCGTTCGGCAAAAAAACGGCGCAAGGTCACAAGCGTCCTGCCCGTATCCACGATGTCCTCCACCAGGATGACGTCCCTGCCCGCGACGGAGGAAAACAGGTGGCGCGTGATCTTGGGACGCCCTGGCACCGTGTCCGAGCCGTACGAACTGACCGCCATGAAGTCCATCTCCGCGTCGATCTGCGCCGCGCGCAGAAGATCGCAGAAAAAGACCGCGCTGCCCTTCAGGTTGCACACCGCAACGGGAAATTTTCCGCGGAATTTTTCGGTGAGCCATTCGCCCGCCGCCCGGACTTTGGCGGCGATCTCCTCCGCGGAGATGAGGATGCGTTCGCAATCGGGATGGATCATATATTTCCTCCGTAGTCATGATCGGGTGCGCGCAGCGGCGTATACAGATACCCCCTGCGAACGGTATGCGCCGTGATCCTCACCCGTTCGGAAATCTCCGCGCCGCAGACGGCGTATATCTCGCTGCCCTTAGCGATCACGGGCAGTTTTTTCCCCGTCCGCGCGGGTGAAAAGCTGCGTCAGCGTTTCGTCGTACTCCGCCGCGGCGAAGAAAGCGTGCGCGGCATAGCCGCCCCCCGTTTCTCCGAAGTCGAATTCGTAAGAACCGTACTTCCCGCGCGACGAACGCACCGTAACGCCGCCCGCGTTTTCGCGGCGCATTTCCGCCACGGAAGAATAGGGGAAAAAGACCTCCCCGTTCCGCAGCAGCAGCGTTACGCCGCACGCCGCTTCCTCCGCGCGTTTCAAAAGCTGTTCGAGGTCGAAAGTTTCGTCGTACGTGGCGGTGCAGTCCGCCGTATAGCCGTCCTCCCCGACGGCGATCGCCGCGCCCCGTCCGTCCGAAAACGCCAGCAGATACCGCTTTTTAAAGACCGCGGTATACGTTTCGTCCCCCGCGACGGCGGAGGGCGTCCTGTCCCAGCCGATAAATTCGTAATAAAGATTTCCTTCGTCGGCAAGCGACGCGGCGGGGGCGTACAGAGCGGCGTCCTCCCCCGCGTAAGCCGCCGTATAATGCGTATCGCCGCCGATATGCCACGTCAGAAGAAAACTCTTTTCAAACACGGCGGTGTACGTCGCATCCGCCGCGACGGGAACGATTTCCTTATCCCAGCCGACGAAACGGAAGGTATACAAACCGTCGTCCGGCAGTTGCGGCGACACGGGTGCGTACGTTTCCGCGTCCGTCCCGTAAGGAAGAAGGGCGCTTTGCACGTTTTTGCCGACCTTCCACGAGATCGTATAAGAGCGCAGCGACGCGGTGAAACGGGGATATACGTGCAGTTCGTCGCCTTCCGCGCCCTCCCCCGCGCGCGACAGATCGACGGGGTCGCCCTCTTCGTCCACCCAGCAGTCAAAGGTATAATCGTACTGCGGCGTCGATTCCTTTACGGGCGTTTCGCCGTAATAGGGGGCGTACGTGCCGCGCTCCACGTTCACCATGCCGCCCTCGCCGTAATGGAAATAAACGGTGAAGGTCTCCACGTCGTAGAGTTTTTTCCGCGCGGAGGCGCGCGCGGTGTAAAGATAATCTTCCGTCAGTTCCGCCCTGCGGTGAAAAACGCCCGTTTCGTATTGGCTTGCCAGTTTTTGCAGCGACTCTTCCGGCGCGTAGGGAACAGGTTCCTCCCCGGGAAGGGGCTTTTCTTCCGGCAGTTCGGGCTGCTTTACTTCCGCCGGCGCGGGCCCCGGGTCCTCCTCTTCCTGCGGGGGCGTGGGCATCCGTACGGGATCGGGCGGCACGGGCTCTTCCACCCGTTCCGGCTCGACGGGGATCACCACGCCGGCGGGGTATCCCCCTTCCGCGGGGAAAGCGTCGTCCCGATCTTCGTAGACCTTTCCGCCCAGCACTTCCGCCGCCGTACGGGGGGCGGCGTTCGCCAGCCCAGCGATCGTCCATCCCTCTTCCGTCAGCGCCCTGCCGTCGATGTCGTAAACCGAACCGTCGGTCAGCGCGTGCGCGGCGACGAACAGCTGCGCCACGAGGATGATGTACTGTTCTTCCCTGTCCTCCGAAAGGACGGCGTTTTTCACCTTGGCGTTGCGATAGAGCGCGTCGAGCGTAACAAACAGTTCGCGGACGTTTTCCGCGATGAATTCGTAATTGAGGGTATAGTAAAGATAGCGTTCCGCGTCGGTTTCCGCCGCGAAATACGCGGCGAAGACCTTGCGGAGATTTTCCGTGGCGTCCCCCGCGCGGTTGATGGTTTCGAGGGGTACGCCGAACACGTTGTGGATCGTCAGTTTGTTTTCGATGACCGACGTTACCGTGCTCCCTTCCACCGCGGCGCGCACGGTGCGGTTCAATTCCGTCATCGGCGTATCGAGCAGCGCCATCGCCGCGAGATGGCGGCCGATCTTATCCATCGTCGGACCGTACTGCCCGTAATAGATCTCGTATTGTTTTTCGTATTCGGCGTAATCGGCAAGGTACTTTCTGTACGCCGCCAGATCCGCCGCGTAACGCTCTTTTTCGGCGAGATAGTTTTCGTATGCGTCCACCCCCGCCTCGTATGCGGCGAGCGCATTTAAATAATCTTCGTAAACGGCGTATTTATCCTTCCACAGCGCGTATGCCTTTTTATACTCGTCGTACGCAAGGGAATCCGCTTCGTATCGTTCGAGGGCGGCAAGATACGCGGCGTACTCGGCCGAAGCGCGCTCGTATGCCGCAAGCGCGGCCTCGTATGCGGCGGTTTCGGCGGCGATCTCCTCCGCGGCGGCTTTCCCCGCCTCGTATGCGGCGTTCGCCGCGGCGTTGACCTGTTTTGCCGGAACGGAAAACCGCGCGGCGTATTCGATCTCGGCGTATTCTCCGTCTTCCCTGACGGCGTCGAGCCGCGCGGCGTACGCGCCGCCTTCCTGCGCGAAAGCGGCTTCCTTTTCCCCCACGGCGACCCGCGAAGGATAAAACACGGCGTCCCC
>ERZ779896.2550-NODE-2550-length-12425-cov-5.739450_pt1 | contig 12425 bp, 11 predicted proteins | sample MGYA00511067_ERZ779896 | MGnify/ENA primary metagenome ERZ779896 (study PRJEB29588, sample SAMEA2161597) | human gut metagenome | biome: human gut; feature: human-associated habitat; material: faeces | place: Denmark | collected 2008/2010 ...
GCCGCAGGCCGGGCCATGCGCGCTGCACAAGCGCAAAAAAGCCGCCGCCCAAAAATCAATTTTCCGCATTAACTCCTGATTTGATTCCACGTGTTGAAAGATACGCTCTTGCTATAAGCTCGTCCTGACAAAGCTGAGACGATAGCTCATCTTTAGAAGAAAATTTTCGCTCGGCCCTTATACGCTTTAAAAATGAGACGCGCATATCCTTACCGTAAAAATCTCCCGAGACGTCAAATAAAAAGGTCTCTATAGTAATAACTCCAGTATCTGAAACAGTAGGGCGCACGCCTATATTAGTCATACCCTGATAATCCCGCCCGTTTATCCGAGCAGCTGTTACATATACACCCCGGGCCGGAACCAGCTTTTTATCAGAGTACTCAAGATTAGCAGTAGGAAAACCTAAAGTATGCCCCAGCTCCTGCCCTCGTGTCACTTTACCCGAAATAAAATAATTATATCCCAGCATCTTTGCGGCAGCATCCGCCTCTGAATCTAAGAGTCTTTCTCTTATAAGCGTGCTGCTTATTCGCTCTCCGTCATCTGTCAGTATTGGTGGAATTATAAAGGTTTTATATCCATATTTATCTGCCAGGCGCACTATATCTCGCGGTGTACCCGACGCCCTGCAGCCAAACGTATGATTACTGCCTGCAATAATCCCTCCCGCGTTAAAGCGCGCACAGATGTAAGCAATATATTCCTCGGGACTCATATTAGCCAGTATACTGTCAAACGGCAGCACCAAACATTCAAGACCCGTATTTTTAAGCATGCTTATCCGTTCGTCGTTCAAAGTAAGCAGCTTTATTTTTTTGCCCAGCACCTCGCGCGGATGACAGTTGAAAGTAAGAATGCACGGCTTCATATTCATCTGCCCGCCTATCCGCTTCGCTTGCCTGAATAATTCCTGATGCCCTCTATGCACTCCGTCAAACGTGCCCAGTACCAATATTCTTTTTTTCTCCATAACCTTATGGATGCTAATCCCCTTTCAGATACTAAAGCTCATCTAAGCAGACATAAAACCTTCAGCCTGCCTTGATTCATAACGCTAAGCGCGCTGAAAACGCCCTTAAAATATACGCGCGTCTTTTCCCCCTCGGCCAAGTCGGCTGAAATATACATTTCAGGCGCCAATGGTACTCCGTTTAAAAATTGCTTTTCAAATTCCGGCTTAATATCGGCGCGTTTCAGACTGCTTAACGGCTCGTCCATAGGCCGCAGAAAAGAATTGTCTCCATTTTCAACCATATCCGCTATCTGAGCCATGCTAAACGCATTTGCAATATCATAGCAGCCCGCGCGCGTGCGTACAAGCGAATACATATATCCGCCGACGCCTAACGCGTCTCCTAGGTCCGCGCATATTGTACGAACATATGTACCCTTAGAACAATGCACGCGCAAAATAAATTTATTTTTATCCGTCTGCTCCAAAAGCTCCAGCTTATAAACCGTTACCCTGCGCGGCTTCCTTGTCACTTCCATTCCTGCACGCGCATATTCGTACAGCTTTTTACCGTCTATTTTTATAGCCGAATACATTGGCGGCATCTGCATAATTTCGCCTGTAAAAGCCGGGATGGCCTTTAATATATCCTCTCTCTCTATTAAATGATTAGAATGAAATACAACCTTTCCTTCAGCGTCCTGCGTGTCGGTGCGCGCTCCTAATGCCAGTCCCGCGACATATACCTTATCCTTGTCCATTATGTAATCAGAGAGCCGCGTAGCCTTGCCGGCGCATATGGGCAGCACCCCCGTAGCCATTGGATCCAGAGTTCCAGTATGTCCGATTTTCTTCTGCTTAAGTATGCGCCGAAGCCGGGCTACAACATCGCTTGAAGTCATACCCGCCTCTTTATTTACATTTATAACGCCATTGTATCTATCCATGCATGCGCCGCTTTTCCCGCCGTCTGCACCGTCTGCATTCAAAACGGCCGACAAAACCTCCCCTTGATTAATCATTTAACCAGTCTCCCGGATATCATATCCGCAATCTGCCTTTTTGCCTCCTCCAGGCTACCGTTAATAACGCAGCCTGCTGCCATGCGGTGCCCGCCGCCGCCCAATAAAAGCGCAATTTCCGAAACATCCAGCCTTCCCGACGAGCGCAGGCTTACCTTATAGCCCTCCCCGCGCTGCCTTAAAAATACCGCCGCTTCAACGCCCGCAACCTCCAGCGCATAATTCACTATGCCCTCGCTGTCCGCCTCGTGCGCGCCGCAAAGGTCGAAATCCCGCTGAGTAATGGATATAATTGCAATTTTATTCTCACAGCAAAGCTCCAAACTGTTTAAAGCCCTGCCCAGCAGCCGGCTGGCGTTAAAGGTGCGCGTCCCAAAAAGCAGCTTGTTTATCCGAGCCGTGTCAAAGCCGGCGTCATAGAGCTGCGCGGCTATAAGCATAGTATCCCTGCCCACATCGCTGTGCGCAAAGCGGCCGGTATCAGTTAAAAACGCCGTATACAGGCATTCCGCTGTTTCTCCTTCTGCTTTCAAGCCCAATTCCATAAACAGTTCATACACGCACTGCGCCGTAGCAGGGCAGCTTTTTATATAATTTATATCTCCAAAGCCCTGATTGGTAACATGATGGTCTATAACCAGCTTTAACCGAGCGGCTGAAAAAAGCGGAGCATAAATTCCCAAACGGCCTATATCCGCGCAGTCTACCGCTATAGCAGCGTCATACTCCTCCAATTCGGACAGTTCCAGCAGCCTCCTTATACCTGAAATTTCGGATAATTGGCCAGGAAAAGCGCCCTCTCCTTTAAAAAAGCATCGCTTGCCCATATTTATAAGAGCAAGCGCTAAAGCGGCGGAGCTGCCAAGAGCATCGCCGTCCATATTTACATGTGCTGTTATAAGAAAAGATTCATTCTGTTCAATGGCCCGCGCAAGGCGTTTAAGCGCATTCATTTTTTCTCCTCATCCGCATCTCCGGCGTTCAGGCTATCTATAAGCTCGCTTATATGAACGCTGTATTCTATGGAATCGTCGTATATAAATTTTAGCTCGGGCAGTTTACGTATAGTTATCCGCTGCCCCAGGCAGCGCCTTATAAAGGGCGCCGCTTTTTTCAGCGCAGTTATTGCCTGCGCCTGTTCCTGACTATTGCCGTAAACCGAAATATACACCTTACATATATCCAAGTCGGGCGTTACCTCGGCGCGCAGCACGCTGACCATACTGCTTGCACGCGGGTCGCGCACGTCCTCGCGCAGTATCTGCGCCAGAGCGCGCTGTATTTCCGAGCACAGCCGTTCCGTTCTCTGATTCCCCATGAATTTTTCTCCTTATTCAAGGCATCCCGCGCATAAATTCAATATTTGCGCCCGCGGTCTACCTCTTAACCTGTTCCTGAATAAACGCCTCTATGACGTCGCTTTCTTTTATATCGTTATAATTATTAATGCCTATGCCGCATTCAAATCCATCGGCCACTTCCTTAACGTCGTCCTTAAAGCGCTTTAAGGAGCTGATGCTGCCCTCATGAATAACTATATTATCCCGCAGCAGCCGGACTCCGGCATTGCGCTGAATCTTACCGTCCGTTACATAAGCGCCCGCGATAATTCCCGCGCCCGGCACCTTGAAGGTGGTGCGTACCTCGGCATGACCTATAACCACCTCTTTAAACTCCGGATCCAGCATGCCCTTCATAGCGTTTTCAATATCCTCTATGGCGTTATATATTACCCGGTACATGCGCATATCCACTTTTTCCGACTCAGCCGCAGCCGTAGCCATAGCGTCGGGGCGCACGTTAAAGCCGATAATTATGGCGTTTGAAGCAGAGGCCAGAATAACGTCCGATTCCTTTATTGCGCCTACGGCTCCGTGAATAACGTTTATGCGCACTTCCTCGTTGCTCAATTTTTCCAGCGCCTGGCGCACAGCCTCAACGCTGCCCTGCACGTCAGCCTTGACTATTAAATTAAGCTCCTTTATATCGCCCTCTTTTATCTGGCTGAACAAATCATCCAAAGACGCCTTGGCTCTAGCCTTGAGCTGGTCCGCCTTAAGCTTATCCCGGCGCTCCTGCACAACCTGCCTGCCCAGCTTGTCGTCGTCCGTGCCGTAAAGTATATCGCCCGCGTCAGGCACATCATTAAAGCCCAGCACCTCAACGGGCATAGAAGGCCCTGCTTCCTCCACGCGTTCTCCCTTATCGTTCATCATGGCCCTGACCCTGCCGCCGGTCGTACCTGCTACTATGGTGTCGCCCACCCTGAGAGTTCCGTTCTGCACAAGTACGGTAGCTACAGGCCCTCTGCCCTTATCCAGGCGCGCCTCCACGATAGTGCCCCTGGCCTTTTTATCCGGATTAGCCTTATATTGATTAACGTCCGCCACCAGCAATATCATTTCCAATAAATCGCTCAGACCGTCTCCTGTAACTGCTGAAACCGGAACAATAATAGCGTCCCCTCCCCACTCCTCGGGCAGTATACCGTGATTGGTCAATTCCTGCTTAACCCTTTCAGGATTGGCTGTAGGCTTATCCATTTTATTTATAGCTACTATTATCGGCACCTTGGCCGCCGTAGCGTGATTTATAGCTTCAACAGTCTGAGGCATTACGCCGTCGTCCGCCGCCACCACCAATATGGCGATATCAGTAACCTGAGCGCCCCGGGCGCGCATGGAGGTAAAAGCCTCGTGGCCGGGAGTGTCCAAAAAGGTTATAGTCCTGCCGTTATGGCTGACTGTATAAGCGCCTATATGCTGGGTTATGCCGCCCGCCTCGTGAGCGGTTACGTTAGTGGAGCGTATTGCGTCCAAAAGCGAGGTTTTGCCGTGGTCAACGTGTCCCATAATGGTAACGACCGGAGGCCGCTCAAACGTATCCTCTTCCCCGTCCTGCACGGCTGCGTCCGTAAGGGTTTCCTCAAAGGTTTTAGCTATTTTCTGCTCCAAATCTATACCGAAATCGGTAGCCACCAGCGCAGCGGTATCATAATCTATCTCGTTATTGATAGTAGCCATTATACCAAGCAGAAACAGCTTCTTTATAATCGCCGTAGCAGGCTTGCCCAGCTTTTCGCTTAAATCCTTTATGCTTATAAGCTCAGTAGTCATAACGGCATGCTCTATTTTTATCGGCTCCATCTTCTGCTGGGCGCTCTCCTTGCGCTTGGGCTTGCGGCTCCGAATACGCTCGTCCTCTTCAAATACCGCTCCGCGCTGACGTGGCGCGCCCTCCCTTTTATTGAGCCGCTTTTCCTCATGCTCGCGGGAATACTGCTTTTTATTGGGGTCATAATTGCTCACACGGCCCTTTTCGGTAGGCAGAGATGCGTCAAATGCGGGAATTTTAAGCCCTCCCTGCGGTCTGGACTGGGGCCTTCCGCCCTGAGCCTGGGCACGGCCTCCCTGCCGATTGCCGCTGCGCTCTGACTGAGAACGTTCGCCAATGGTTCTGCTCTGCTGCGCGCCCTGAGCCCCACGCCCGTCAAAAGACTGGGAGCGGTTAAAGCCCTGTCTTGGCTGAGACTGTCCCTGTGCTTGGGGACGTCCTCCCGGCTGCGTCTGGAACGGGCGCTGCTGCATATTAGGACGGCCCTGCGCATTGGCAGGCGCCTGCGGACGTTTGCCCGTACTCTGCGGCCGGACGGCCTTCTCCGCGTCAAAGCGGCGTTCTTTATCAGATTGAGGCGCGGCTACCTGACGGGCAGCCTGTTCATTCTGAGCTTCGCCGGTAACAGGAGAAGCCTGCGCTGGTTCCTCAGGCGCTTTATCCGCGTTTAAAGGCTCCCTATTCTCCCAAGCCCCGGCCGCGTCCACAACCTCATCGGCTCCATTTTGCATTTCAGCGGTCTGGGCATGTTCGGCTGTTAAAGCCTCCTTAGGCGAGGACGCCTTTGCACTCAACCCAGGCTGCGCATCCTGAGCCTGAACATTTTCCTCCGCCTTTTTCTCAACGGCGGCTTCAGGCGAAGCGGCGCTTTTCTGAGACTGACCGTGAGCGTTTTCCTCTGTATGGGCCGCCTGAGCCTGAGCTTCCTTATCGCTCTCGGCCTGCGCCTGTTCCGCCTCTTTTTTAAGCAATTCCTGCTCGCGCGCCGCTCTGAGCCGTTCCTGTTCAGCCTGTTCGCGCTGAGCCTGCATCAGCTTCTGCCGCAGAAGCTCCTCATTATTATTCATTAAAGCCTGCAGGGACTGAATATCCCTCTGTGCGTCGGCCAGCTTAGCGGTTATGCTTCCCGCAGCCTTTTGAATATCCTCGGCAAGCGCCTGATTTTTACTCATTATTATAATGCACCCCCAAAATCGTTCAAGGTATTTATCCTATTATTTATAGCGTCGGCAAAACCGGCGTCGTTTATTGATACTGCAATGCCTGCGGGCTTCCCGACGGCCCCTCCTAATTCGTCCGTATCCAGAAGCAGGCATTTTATGCCCAGTCTGGAGGCCGCGGCAGAATATTCCTTTATTGTCCGCTCCGAGCTGCGGGCTGCGAGCAGCACCAGCTTGGATTGCTTCTTTTTAAGCGCTTCACTCACCGCCGTATACCCAACCGAAGCCTTTCCGGCGGCGCGGGCCAGTCCTATAAGAGAGAGCAGCTTTGAATCAGTTTTAATCAACCTTATCAAGTTCCTCCTTAATGGAATCCAATATGCTCTCCTCTATAGGCGCTTCAAAAGCGCGGGAAAGCGCCTTTGTTTTAATACACGCTTCAAGGCATTCTGCCCTTGGGCATATATACGCCCCGCGGCCGGCAGCCTTGCCCGTTTTATCCAAGCTTACAGCGCCCTCCTTATTGCGTACTATCCGAACCAGCTCCCGCTTAGGCTTCATTTCCCTGCATCCAAGGCACATGCGCATGGGAATTTTCTTTGTCTTCAAACGCTCTTCCTCCGATAGTAATAGTATATCCGTTTTTCTGCTCAAACTGCTCTTTGCTTTAAAAGGCTTCAGGCAGCCGCGTATATCCGCGCCGTTATATATGCCGACGCCCCGCGGGACGATATCCCTCTACGCCGTCCCCGCCCGAAAAACAGCCGCAGCCGCATTACTCCTCTGAACCGTCAGGCAGCCCAAGCTCCTTAGGCTCAATATCATCCAGGCCGTTATGCTCTTCAAAGGCCTGCGCGTCAAACTGCTCCTCCAGCTGGCTCTGGCATTTGATATCTATTTTCCAGCCGGTAAGCCGAGCGGTAAGCCGGGCGTTCTGGCCCTCCTTGCCTATGGCCAGGGAAAGCTGATTATCCGGCACCACAACTCTGGCGACCTTTTCTTTTTCATTGGCATTAACCATAATCACCTTCGCAGGGCTGAGAGCATTGGCTATATATTCGGCCGGGTCTGCGCTCCATTTTATAACGTCGATTTTTTCATCGTTCAGCTCGCTGACTATTTGGGAAACTCTGGCGCCCTTAGCCCCTACGCACGCGCCCAGCGGGTCTATCGCAGGATCCTCCGAGGTAACCGCTATCTTAGTGCGGCTGCCCGGCTCGCGCGCTATTGATACTATGCGCACCACGCCGCTCTGTATCTCAGGGGATTCCAATTCAAACAGGCGCTTGATAAGCTGGGGATGGGAACGGGAAACCGTAACCTGAAGCCCTTTAAGCCCCCGGCGCACATCCACCACATATACCTTTATGCGGTCGCCCACCTTATATACCTCGCCCGGAATCTGCTCCTTAGGAGGCAGCACGCCCTCCGTCCTGCCCAGCTCGACAAACACATAGTCGTTTTCCACTCTGTGCACAAAGGCGGTAAGCAGCTCGTTCTGCTTATCGGCGTATTCATCATAGATAGCTCCCTTTTCCGCCTCGCGCAGGCGCTGGGTTATAACCTGGCGCGCAGTCTGCGCGCCTATGCGTCCAAAATCCTTGGGCGTGTCCTCAAACTGTATCCTGTCGCCTATCTGATAGCGGGGATCAATCTCCTGCGCCTCTTCCAGAGAAAGCTCAGTTTCAAGATTATGCAGCCTTTCCACCACAGTTTTAACTATATATATATGCACGTCGCCCGTTTCCCTGTCCATATGCGCTATTATTTCGCCTTCAAAGCCCTTAGCCTTCTTATAGGCGGAAACCATAGCCAGCTCTATGGATTCCATAAGCATTTCCGCACTTATTCCTTTTTCCTTTTCCAGCGCATCCAGCGCTTCTATAAGACCAGCGTTCATTTTAATCCTCCATTAAATCAGGGGCCGATATACGGCCTTATTGTTTTTATATCTGCGCGGGCAAGCTCATATTTTTCCTTTCTGCCCTCTATTATAACCATACCTGCGTCAAAAGCAAGCAGGGTACCGGTAAATTTTTTCTTTTTTCCTTTTACAGGCGTCTTTAATTCAGCCTGAACAGTTTTACCCACGTTTCGTTCAAAATCCCTTTCAGTCTTAAAGGGTCTTTCTCCGGGAGAAGAAACGCAAAGACAATACTGCGTTCCGCCAGTCGGGTCATTTTGTTCCAAAACAGGCTCTATAAGCCTGCTCACGCGCTCGCAGTCGTCTATAGTCACCCCCTGCTCGCTGTATATATAAAATGTAAGGCATATAAGCCCTTCTTCCCGGCCGTAATCCACTCCAACCAATTCAAAGCCCGCCTCTTCTATAGCTGGCCGGGCGCAGTTTTCGGCTTTTTGAATTATATCGGGCAAATTATTCCTCCTTTCAAAAAACAAGAGTGGGATAAAACAGCCCACTCTCAGATAAATATCTGAAACTACCGCATGGCGGAGGGCGCAGCGCCCAGTCTTCCGCCTTAATTCAGATAATAACACACTTTATTTAATAAAGCAAGCGTTTAAAGCGGTTTCTCTCAACATTTTTCCTTTTATGCCCAAACGATTTGCGATTTAAAGGAAAGCTTACTATAGCATATGTTCGTACTTTTTTCGTTTTTTAGTTCTCAGTTCCTTTATCTTTATCCGCAGCCATATCTGTATTTGCCTCCAGAATGTCCATTTCTTTTGCCATAAACCCTAGTATCAGCCAAAATATTACAGATATACAGGTATAGGAATAAAATATAACCGACTCAAAAACAATAAAAATAAGGAAAGCAACTAAAATAGCCATGAGCAGAGTTGTGTATTTCGATATAATTTTACGTTTAATAAAGCATTTCAACACTCTTAAACCAGACAATACCACAAATGCCCCCATAACAACAAATCCTATCACTCCAGCACCTGTCAGGAGCACAAGATAAGAATTATGCGTTGCATATATATTACCCTCCCTATATGCATCTGGGAATTTTTCCTTAGCATATTGGACTATATAAATATCAGGGAAATTATCTTTTATTATTTTCATATAATTACCTGGCGAATAACCAAATAAAGCGGATTTTATATTTGAAAAATCACACCTTATATAATCAGCCCATATTTTAAAGCGGTTATTTGAAATATCTCCAGAATGCGTATCAAAACGCCCCGGTATCTCCGATATATCTCCAGGCTCACCGTTGTTTGTTTGAGTATCCGCCGTACCTATCCACACCGGAATCTTTGCCAGCAATTTATGAGCTCCTAAATACGTTCCCAAAAGCATTCCTGCGCATATAACAGCGACGCCTATCGCGCATAGCACTCTCTTGCAATTTGACTTAAAAATATTATTTTTATAAACCAAATTGCGTATTCCAACAAATGCACACAGCGCTGCAACCGATATCATACATACCAAAGTACTGCGGGTACCCGTCATAACTACATATAGCATTGACAGTACAGCCTGCACTCCCATAACCGCCTTTAACCATTTTTTATGCAGTAAAAACAAGCAATATATTGCTCCCCCGCCCATAAAACAAATCAGCAAGCTGGCGTGATTTATATTGGCAAAAATTCCAAAAAGTCTCCCATCCTGAAAGCCCTGTCTGCAAGCTCCTCCATCCAGCTGCACAGTATATGATATCTGCGCAAAGAACTGATATAAAGAAATAATTACCGCTGTCATAAAAATAATAGATACTATGCCGAAAATTCGGCCGAGATAGGTCTTTATTTCATTTGAATCCATTCTTAAATACATTGAATACAGCAAAAACATTTGAACCAATTGAAAAACAATTATTTTTGCATTCTCAACCCATCCGTAGTCAATATAAAGCAATGACGAAATCCCAGTTATCACTATAACAGCAACCAAAAATACGCAGTACTTGCTTTGGATAATTGTCCTTTCTAGAAAAAAATCAAAAACCAAAAAGACAAATCCTAAAACTGCCAACATCGGGGAAATTGCATCAAGGCCGGTCTCGCATAAAAACACCTGCACAGGCGCTATCTGCCAAAGGGTTTGATAGAGCAGAACTACTGAAGTATATATTTTGACGAATAAATCCGCCCAGCTTTTTAATTGATTTTTACTTATTGCATTCATTATGATTCTCCAAAAACAATAGTGTACAAGCGCGCGAACGCTTACAGCTTAACATCCTTTTATAATAAAATAACATTAGCATTTAAATATTATACTCGAATTATGATTATTTGAAAAGCGTTTTGCATAAGCTTGCGCATGTCCTCGGCGCCGTATATAATCCGCCGTATAATTTAATAAGAGCACAATAAGCTTAGAACCGTGCGCGTCATCCATGCAATTAACGCTCTAAAGTGAAAAAATCAGTTGACAGCCTGCTTATTTATGATATAATACAGCCAATCAAATTAAAACAAACCGTTGAGTAAGAAGAGTAGCCTGATATACCTCCTTTCAGAGAGCTGCTAATGGTGGAAAGCGGCAGGGCATGGAATTAGGTGAATGGACTTACGAGGGCAGGTCGAAAAGCGTCGGCGTTTAGTAGTGCCTGCTGGGAGCTTCACCCATTATCCGCGAAGCGCGTATATTTTGAGTACGCGAAATAAGAGGACGTTTAAATACGTCAATTTGGGTGGTACCGCAGAAGCAAGGCTTTTGTCCCTTAGTGGGATAAAAGCTTTTTTGTTTCCCGTCGTTTAATTTGAGAAATATTTTATTTTTAAGGAGCGATGCAGAATGAAAAAAGTACCCTACAGATTTTATTTAACCGAGGAGCAGATTCCGACGCAGTGGTATAATCTGCGCGCCGATATGCCCGAACAGCCCGACCCAATTATCAACCCGGCCACCATGCAGCCTGCTCAGCTTTCAGATTTGCTGCCTGTATTCTGCGAGGAACTAGCCCGTCAGGAACTGGACAGCAAGACCAGATACTTTGATATACCCGGCGAAATTATGGATGTATACCGAATATACCGTCCTGCGCCATTAATAAGGGCTTATAATCTTGAAAAGGAATTAGATACTCCCGCCAAAATATACTATAAATTCGAGGGCAACAACACCTCAGGGAGTCATAAATTAAATTCCGCGCTTGCACAGGCATATTACGCAAAAAAGCAGGGCTTGACCAGCCTGACTACTGAAACAGGAGCGGGACAATGGGGTACGGCTCTTGCCGAAGCCTGTTCCTATTTTGGTCTGCCGCTGACCGTATATATGGTTAAGGTTTCATACGAGCAAAAGCCTTTCCGCAAAACAGTCATGCAAACCTTTGACGCAAATGTTATAGCCAGTCCCAGCAACACTACGGCGGTAGGCCGCGCAATATTGGAAAAAGACCCTGATACCGGCGGAAGCCTTGGCTGCGCAATAAGTGAAGCTGTAGAAAAGGCTGTAACCACGCCAGGATGCAGATATGTGCTTGGGTCAGTACTAAATCAGGTGCTTCTTCATCAATCCATTATAGGCCTTGAATCCAAAAAGGCCATGGAGCTTTTAGACGAGTATCCGGATATTGTAATAGGCTGCGCGGGCGGAGGATCCAATTTAGGCGGATTAATAGCGCCGTTTATGCAGGACAAGCTGCTGAAAAAGGCTAATCCGCGTATTATCGCAGTAGAACCGGCGTCCTGTCCTTCTCTGACCAGAGGAAAATACGCTTATGATTTCTGTGATACAGGTAAAATAACGCCATTAGCCAAAATGTACACACTAGGCTGCGGCTTCATACCTTCCGCCAATCATGCCGGAGGACTAAGATATCACGGAATGTCTCCAATATTATCAAAGCTTTATCATGACGGCTACATGGAAGCCATATCGGTTGAGCAGTCCAAGGTCTTTGAGGCAGCTGTGCTCTTCTCCAAAAAAGAAACAATATTGCCTGCACCCGAATCCGCACATGCAATATACGGAGCAATTCAAGAAGCGCTCCGCTGCAAAGAAAGCGGTGAAAGCAAAACCATTCTCTTTGGTCTTACAGGAACCGGTTATTTTGATATGACCGCATATAACGCCTATATTACCGGTAATATGAGCGACTATATTCCCACCGACGAGGATTTGCAAAGGGGCTTTGACGGACTTCCTCAGGTACCTGGCCAATAATAAAACAATTTAGCTTTCCCAGGCCCCCTAAAAATACAGTCCGGGCGCAAAATGCGCCCGGACTGTATTTTTAG
>ERZ779896.2554-NODE-2554-length-12415-cov-3.772896_pt1 | contig 12415 bp, 7 predicted proteins | sample MGYA00511067_ERZ779896 | MGnify/ENA primary metagenome ERZ779896 (study PRJEB29588, sample SAMEA2161597) | human gut metagenome | biome: human gut; feature: human-associated habitat; material: faeces | place: Denmark | collected 2008/2010 ...
GCACCGCTTCCACTCAGCGGTTTCATCAAAGCTGTCGGCAGCGCATCCACCCAGTCGGCATTAAAACCAAGTCCTTCTATCCCCCGGGTAATCGCAGACATCACCACTTCCATAGCCCCGGAAGCCCTGAATACCCCGATCGCCACCAAAATCGCGATCAAATAAGGAATGATCTTTACAGCAGTAGCGAATCCATCCTTAGCCCCCTCGATAAAAGCATCGTACACATTGATCCGCTTCCAGGCCGCCATCCCGATAAATACCATGATGATACCGAACAGAATGATGTTACTGGCGACATTCGAAACAACGGTTACCGCTTCTTTATCCAAGGTTGAAAAATACCAGATCACTCCCGCCATCAAAGCCGAAATTCCTCCCAAATAAGCCAGAATCACTCTATCGAACAAATTGATCTTTTGATAAATAGCGACAGCGATCAAACCAGCCAAAGTAGAAAAATAAGTGGCTAGTAAGATAGGAATAAAAATATCGGTCGGATTAGCAGCCCCCAATTGGGCCCTATATACCATGATCGACACCGGTACGATCGTCAGTCCTGAAGTATTTAATACCAGGAACATAATCTGAGCATTCGAAGCCGCATCTTTCCGGGTATTGACCTCCTGCATTTGCTGCATCGCTTTCAATCCCATCGGTGTAGCAGCATTATCCAAGCCCAGCATATTAGCAGCCAGATTCATCATAATGGACCCATGGGCAGGACTATCCTGAGGCAGCCCAGGGAAAAGACGGCGGAAAAACGGATTGATCATTCCTGACATCACCTGCACAGCCCCACCCCGTTCACCGATTTTCATGATCCCCATCCACAAAGTCAGCACTCCGGTCAGCCCCAGGGAAATCTCGAAACCGGTCTTCGACATATCGAAAGTAGAGGTCATCATAGCGCTGAATACTTCCGTATCACCTCCTATCACTAAACGAAATAAAGCGACAATGAAGGCAACGGCAAAAAAGAAAATCCAGATATAATTCAACACCATAATTCACTACACCTGATTAACGCAAAGGGAACCGATCACGACAAGTAAAAAGCAGAACTTTTTACTTGTCAGCCAGCCCCTTGCAAGCTTTAAGGGTATTTTGCAGCAAAGACACAATAGTCATCGGCCCCACTCCTCCCGGAACAGGCGTGATATAAGAACATTTAGGAGCTACTCCTTCAAAATCTACATCCCCCACCAGGCGGAAACCGGACTTCGTTTTATCCGAAGGTACCCGGTGGATTCCGACGTCTACCACTACCGCACCTTCTTTTACCATATCGGCAGTCACAAAATGAGGTTTTCCCAAAGCGACGATCAGTATATCGGCTTGTAACGTCATTTCTTTTATATTTTGCGTACGGCTATGACAGATCGTCACCGTACAATCTGCATATTTATCTTTACGTGACATCAACACCGCCATCGGAGTACCTACGATATTGCTTCTCCCGATCACCACACAATGCTTCCCTTGAGTGGGTATTTCATAACGTTTCAGCAGCTCTACGATTCCCGCGGGAGTTGCAGGCAGATAGGCAGGCAAACCGGTCACCATCTTGCCGACATTGCAGGGATGAAATCCATCCACATCTTTATCGGGATCGATAGCCATCAACACTTTATGCTCAGAGATATGGCGAGGCAACGGCAACTGTACGATATAACCGTCTACGTCGGCATCCTGATTCAACTTATCGACGACAGCCAACAATTGTTCTTCGGTAATATCGGCCGAATACCTCATTTCGGTGCTCTTGAAACCGACCTCCTGGCAAGCCTTTACTTTGCTGGCCACATAAGTTTCACTCGCCGGATCGTTACCTACCAGAACGGCCACCAAATGAGGCGTTTTGGCTCCGGCTGCTTTCATCCGTTTTACTTCATCTGCCAACTCTTGTTTTACCTGAGTTGCAATTTTTTTCCCATCTATTAACTCCATTTCTTCTATTCACTTTTCGTTAATCACTTACAGTCGCTCAACGTCTCATGCCGGGCATTTTCCGCATCAGTTTACCACCACCGGACAACATCTTCATCATCTTCTTCGATTCTTCGAACTGTTTCAACAGACGGTTCACATCCTGAACGGTCGTTCCACTCCCTTCAGCAATTCGCTTACGGCGTGAACCGTTTATCAGGGCCGGATCCTCCCGTTCGGCAGCAGTCATAGAATAGATGATCGCTTCAACTCCTTTAAAGGCATCGTCGTCGATATCGATATCTTTCAGTGCTTTACCGACACCGGGAATCATGGAAGCCAGATCTTTGATATTTCCCATCTTTTTGATTTGCTGGATCTGACTCAGGAAATCATTAAAATTAAACTGATTCCGGGAAATTTTCTTTTGCAATTTTTTGGCTTCTTCGGCATCGAACTGTTCCTGAGCCTTTTCTACCAGGGACACGATATCTCCCATCCCCAGAATACGGTCGGCCATACGTTCGGGATGGAAGGCGTCCAAAGCTTCGAGTTTCTCTCCGGTTCCGACATACTTGATCGGTTTGTTCACTACCGTACGGATAGAAAGAGCGGCTCCCCCCCGGGTATCTCCATCCAGTTTGGTCAGAATCACTCCGTTGAAATCCAGCCGTTCGTTAAATTCGCGGGCAGTATTCACTGCATCCTGACCGGTCATCGCATCGACCACGAACAGGGTTTCATTCGGATGAATAGCCTCTTTAATTGCAGCGATCTCGTTCATCATCTGCTCGTCGATAGCCAAACGTCCTGCCGTATCGACAATCACCACATCATACCCCTTCGCTTTGGCTTGTTTAATGGCATCCAAAGCGATCCTTACCGGATCTTTGGTCGTCTCATCGCTATATACAGGCACCTGGATCTGTTCGCCCAATACTTTCAACTGCTCGATAGCAGCGGGACGATAAACGTCACAAGCCACCAGCAAAGGTTTCTTCCCTTTTTTATTCTTCAATAAATTGGCAAACTTACCGGAAAAGGTCGTTTTACCGGAACCTTGCAAACCGGACATCAAAATAATCGCCGGATTACCTTTTATATCTACTTCGACATTCTTGCCCCCCATCAACTCAGCCAACTCGTCGTGGACAATCTTCACCATCATTTGTCCCGGTTTGACAGCCGTGAGCACATTCATACCCAAAGCTTTCTCTTTCACCCGATTGGTGAAGTCCTTCGCTATTTTATAGTTGACGTCGGCATCTAACAAGGATCGGCGCACCTCCTTCAAGGTCTCCGCTACATTCAATTCTGTGATTTTTCCCTGCCCCTTTAATATCTTGAACGACCGTTCCAGTCTTTCCGATAAATTCTCAAACATATCTTATTCGCTTTATATTTAATGATTATTTTATCTTTTCCCAATATTTTTCAATACCACAAATGTTTTATCGATCAAGGCATTATCAACCACCACCGTAAACTCGTTAGTAGAAGAGATGACTTCGGTCAGATTGATACCTTCCCAAGATAATTCTTTCATAATGGTATAATAAAAACCGGCCTGCATACTGTTCCCTTTCGGCAATTTCAGCGTCACCGAAGACAGACCGTTTTTTTTAAAGAGACACAACTCATCTTTAAAATAATCGGCGATCAATTCCTCCATCGTGTCACTGATCACAAGGTTGGTTTCGAAAACTCCCTGTACCATCGTATAAAAAATCTCATCGTTTTTCACCAGATTTTTCAATACTTCGATATGGCAATCCAATAGAGTAGGTGAATTTTTAAAAGTATAGTCACACAAACTACTCCTAAGAATAATATCCCCCATATTACTCAGCAATTTATTCAACTGCACCTGCTCCCGCACCTGCAAATAAGGCGCCAACCGATTCAAGGCCATCACAATAGCCCCGGTATTCACTCCCTTCTGCAACGCTCTCTCCACATCGGGCTGCAATTGCCGGGCAAGCGAAGAAACATTGATAATGCCCGCCGCTAAAGACTCCGACAGATAAGGCCGGTGTTTTACGATATCTTCTACAACATGAGAAATACTGACCATATAAAGTACATTTAAAAGATGAGCTGTTTAATTTTCAACAAAAATAGTATATTCTGAGCATTTAACCACCGATTTTTCTATTTTTTTCATAAGAAACGAAAGAAATGAATACAACCAGACAAACGCATAAAAATAACCGGTAAAATAGAAAAACCAAAAAATCCGGCAGGATCACTCTTACCGGATTCACACAACATAAATTTGAAACTACACTTATCAACGCATCATTCTGCAATTGTACAAGGAAGTGACACGTTTGCCTTCATATCCTTTAAAAGATACCCGGATTTTATCTTTTCCCTCGGTAAATTTAGCAGGGATTACAATCGTATTTTCGACGAAGTTTCCATCTTCACCTTTAGGAGAGAACAATTCCAGACGTACACCATCGATCAGGATTTCGAAGGTATCACGACCACAATCCCCACCCCAGAAAGTCATCATCATCTTCATGGATTCCGTCCCGGATACTTTCATATCGAAATCAAAATATCCGGTCGGATAAGCATACCGGTATTTTTTACCCCTGAAATCTCCGATACGGCTTTCCTCGGCCCTCAGGTTATGATCCCGTTCGGGCTGCATTTCTCCCAGCACGATATAATCGACAGTCACCTTATTCAGTTCTTCGATCCGCAATCTTTCTGCTTCATATTCCGCCTGTTTTTGTTTCCATTCCCCGGGTGAGAATACATCCCAATACACCGTATAATACTGATCGTAGGTATTGTAAAAAGGAATCAATGTCACCTCTTTCGGATAACCCAAACCTTCGGTTTCAAAAGTCAGCGGTTTACCGTTTACCGGGTGGATATACTTACATACCTGTTTGTCGGGTGAAACAAAAACCGGTACACCGCGGATCGGTTCTATCTCTTTCTCACCCAATGCACCTGCCAGTAAAGTCGGTCCGTAGAACACAGCCCGCCGGTCGGCATTATCCGGCATTTCCTTCGTATAAAGATTCATCGGTATATTCAATTCGATCCGGTCGCCTGCTTTCCATTTCCGTTCCAGCGTAATGAAAGATCCCGGTTTGGATGTTACTTTCTGCTTTGTACCGTTTACTTTCACCACGATCCCTTCTCCGGCCCACACCGGATAACGCAGATTCAAAGCCATAGGCTGACGTTCCCCCTCGACCACTTTCAACGTCACCCGTCCATTCTCCGGATAAGCGGTTTCCAGCCTCACTTTCAATCCCTTCTCTTTCCAGGTCAATACCGAGGGTATATAAAGATTGACAAACAGAGAACGTTCGTCGCTACCGTGACTGTAAATCGCCCCCCCGTACTTGGAATGATTTTCAAAACCACTTCCCATACAACAAGTGAATGAATTGTATTTATCGCAAAAATCTTTCCGGGTTCCCATCGCCAGCGGCACAAAATAACAGGTCATTCCCGTTTCGGGATGCTGAGAAGCCAGGATGTGATTATACAATGCTTTCTCGTAAAAGTCGAGATACTTCGGATCTCCGGTCCATTCATACAGATGTTGGCTCAATTTCAGCATATTATAAGTATTACACGTCTCACAGGTAGAATGCGTCAGGCGATCGTTCAGTTTATCGGGTGTCGAAAGATATTCTCCCGAGCTATTTCCCCCGTTAGCATAACTATGATGATTTACCATCGTTGTCCAGAAAAATTCGGCAATTCGTTCATCTTTTGGGTTTCCGGTCAACTCATACTGACGTGCACTACCGATGATCTTCGGAATCTGGGTATTCGAATGCAATCCGGGCAGGATATCTTTCCCTTCTGCCAACGGTTCCATCAATCGTCTGTGGTAAAATCGATATGAAGCGTCCAGGTATTTTTTATCTCCGATCAGAGCATACACCTGTGCCAATGCTTCGTTCATACCACCGAACTCACAATTCAGCATCGTCTGTACCTGTTCGTCCGTCAGTCCGGCAAGTACATCCACCAGATAATCGGCCAAATTCACCAGTACTTTTTTAGCAGTCTTGTTCCCAGCTAACAGATAAGCATCATTGAGTCCCATCATGGTTTTATGTTCGTTGTACCAGGGGACCCACAAGCCGTTCAAGTCGAATCCGGCCGAACGGATAATCCCCTTTTTCACCTGTTTGAATACCCGGTCTCCCCCCGGCATGCCACCGATAAAACCGTTCACAAAATATTGCTGGCAACTATCCAGTTCGTGCACGATATAATCCACCCGTTGTTTGAAGCGTTCGTCTCCGGTAGAGGCATACTGTTGTGCCACAGCCGAAAGATAATGTCCCAGGGTATGCCCGGCTATCCCCATAGACTCCCAGCTTCCATAAGATTCTCCTTTCGGCTCGAGGCCTGCATTCTTCAGGAAATTCGATAACAAACGGTCCATATCCATTTCCAGCATCCATGCCGCATTCCGGTCCATAGCATTCTTAAAAGGGCTATCCAGCAAACGGACATCCTTCAAACCGAAATACTTCACCTTCGCCGGCACCACATTCCCGACAGCCAAGGCCGCACAATGTTCACAGGCTCGGCCTACCGACACAATCCCTATAACCAGTAACCATCCTATTATTAATTTTCTCATAACTTCCATTATTTTCAAATTCTACCTTTGCACCTCTTTACTCTGTTCCGAGTACAATCACATTCGCACTAAAAGGGCCTACTTTCACCTGTTTGGTATTTTTCAAACTTTTTTCCGACACTTTCACCACACTTTCCTATCCCGGTGTATTATAAGCCATATCGTCGGGTCCGGTAAGGGTATAAATCGTCGCCACTCCGTTCAACCGGCATGTTTTTGCCTGATACTCAAACTGTCCACCCAGTATATCCAGATCGAAAGTCACTTCTTCCCAGCCCGGATTTATAACAGATAAAGTCAATGCCTGATCGGAAGACCGGATAGCGGCAGCGACATCCAGGGGACGTAACTCTCCGTCCACTTTCACCGGAACGGTACCGAATTGTTCGCGATATAATTTCAACACCTCGCCGGTCGAAGCATAACAAGCATCCGTCGTCGTCGCTTTGATACAACCGATGACATTCACCGTTTGTGCATAATTGGCCATAAATACCATATCGCTTTGACGGAGGAACTCATTCAGTCCGGCAGCAATCCCCAAAGCATCCCGTAAGAAATAACGGGTACCCAATTCGCCATAGATATGAGGGCCGTACCAATAATTCCATTCGTCCATACAAATACGGATATCCTTTCCTTCCAAAGCGGGTATATCTTTCCGGTATCCCCGGTGTGCCTCGGCTATCCGGCGAATATTACGGGGAATTTGCAATACGTGTGTCATCAGTCCTCCGCCATGCCAGTCCTGACAATAAAAATGTTCGCTCACCAAATCCATCCGGTCGGCACAATTAGCCAAAATCATTTCGTCCCACCGGCCCACTTCTCCGACAGCAATCAGGTGAATAGAAGAATCTACTTTCCACATCGCATCTGCAAAACTGTTATGTTTTTTCACAAAAGCCTCCGTACTCATAAAACCGAGTTGCCAATCCCCGAACATTTCATTCCCGACGGACCACCATTTCACCTTCCAGGGTTTTGCCTGTCCGTTTTGTTTCCGCCATTTACCCATCGGTGTATCCTCTGCACCGTTACAATATTCCACCTCATCGGCAGCTTCTTTTACCCCTCCCAAACCGGCATTTACAGCAATATAAGGCTCGGTATCCAACAATTCACACAATCGCATAAACTCATGAATCCCGACATCGTTCGATTCCACTCCTGTCCAGGCCGGATTTCTCCGGGGAGGCCGTTTATCCCGTTCACCGATCCCGTCATGCCAATCATAACCACTGACGAAATTACCTCCCGGCCAACGATATACCGGAGCTTTCAATCCTCTCAGCAAAGCCAGCACATCCGCCCGGAAGCCGTCGATATGATCATCCGGCATCAAAGAAGCCGTACCGATCCATAATCGTCCTTCTTTTTGCGGACAGATCGAAAAAGTAGCATCCTTTACTTTATGATCGAAAGCTGAAAAATGCACCGGATATTTACGATAAGTAGTCCCGACCTCCAAGGATAATTCCTGAATAAACGAACCGTAATTCAACATCACTTTTACCGGCATTTCGCGATCGGCTTTCATTACAATATATCCCGAACAGGAAATACCGGGCCGTAATCCCAGTTGCGTCTGTTTCAGCGCGATCCGTTTACCGTCGGATTTCAACACCGGAGTATGCCGTCCTGTATAGGGAGCCGTCTCGTCCATATACAAACCTTCTTCCGCTTTATCCGTACCCGCAATCTGCCAGGGAGAACCTTTTTGCCCCGGAGCATACCAGAATTTCCGGTCCATCAACATTTCGGCCCAGATACCTCCATAAATACAATGCCCCATATGTTCTATAAATTGCCCATAAATATAAGGAGACATCTCCGCCTTTTGCTCTGCCGGATCAACTTTTATACTGGTTTCGATGACCTCCGTACCCAGACATTCGAACGAAAGATCGTCAAACCATACTTTCCCTTTTGCTTTTCCTTCTGTTCCCAGCAAACATGATACGGTGACACAATCGTTCGCTCCGGTCTCAAAATCACAACTGACCAAAGTCCAGTCTTGCGTACCGGTAAAATCAGGCAATTGTACCTCGACTCCTTGCAAGCGGAATCCGGCTCCCCCTTGCGGTTCGGCCACTACATTTTCACATTTGATCCACCCTTTGAAGCGATATTTCGACCACGGTTTGAGATTCACCCGGTTATTCCAGTATCCATTAGCCAAACCGTCGGCTGAAATACATAAACTCCGGGTACCGTCATGAGCCGTTGCATCATAGAAGTGCAAAACTTCTTTACTGGCAGGAGGAGCCTGCCAATAGAGCACTTCTGAAGAAACGACCTCTTCGGCAGAACCGTTCTTTATTTCTCCCCACTGTCCACCGGTCAAAGGTTGACGCTCTTTTGGGACAGAACATGCACAAAGCACCGCTATCCCGAATAAAACGATATTATTCTTCTTCATTTTCGATATTTATTGATGTATTTATGACAACTAATCTGCTCGTTCGTAGCCGGGAAAAACTCGCTCAAAATATCGTACAAACCGCGGTCATATGCCTTCAATTCCTTGCGGGTATTCACCTGGTTATGCTTTCCGTCCGGCTTAGGAACTTCAGCATTCACATTAAACCAATCCTGTACTCCTTCGGCCCAATACTCTTCGATATTGGTCGCGGCATAGGTATCTTTCCACTTTCCGGCAGCCAAAGCGGCATCATAAGCTTTTTTCAGACGTTCGATTCTTTTGGCGGATTTCTACCAAAAGAATAATTGACAGACGATAATCGACAATTGACAATTACCTGAAAGTTTCGTTTCCATTAGAAAAAAATAAGAAAAGAAAAATGAGAATTAGAATAAAAATATAATCATTGATTATCAGACAAATAAAAAAGAAACCATAGGTTTGGAGATATATTGTCAAATGTCATTTGATAATTGTTAATTAACCAAGCGGCCTCAGGGTCCAGGAACTTTATAAACTTTATGGACTTTATAAACTTTCGACTGATTTAATCGAACGTTTATCTTTGATTACCCACTTGATCATTATCATCTATTTAATAAATAGTATAGAGAACGACGGTTTTGTTTTTAAATTTCTTTTACAAATGTGGCGGATATTTCGGAACATCTATAGCACAAACATCCGAAAAAATGAAAATATTGTACTTTTCGACAGATTTTCAGTTACTATTTTAACAAAAATATAACAAATCTACTGTACAATTTTTCCATAAGTGTCTTAAATACAACTATAAAACAAAAAGTAGAATTATTCTGTTACTAATTCGTCTCCGGTAATCGGAATTATCGACCCGGTCGCTTCTGTTGATCACCAAACACGAACACCGGAGACTCACGTTATCACTTTATGGAAAACGCACTGTGACCTAAAAAACATGAACTCCTACGAAACAGATGTTTTCTGCCTCCTTACATTAGGAATCATTTTAGAAATCAGTATTTTGTAGAAACAATCCGATCAAGTAACCCGGGAATCCGTACTCCGGTCAGGATTACCTGTCCTTTCTTCTAAATGGTGTCCAAGGCAGACATAAGGGGATAAAAAAGTCCCACAAATCGTTGAATTTGTGGGACTTGGCTGTTCATTGTCCGGTAGTGTCCGGTTAGTTCAGCGGAGAGACAGGGTTTTGAACCTACAACTCTAACCGCTTATATTTCAGCTACTTTGCTTTCAAAATTTCAAATAGGTAACGAAACAGTAACGATTTTCAGATGTTGGGCTTGTCCAACTTTGACCGCTGTTTGTCTGCCTAACTTTCGGGTTCAAAGATACGGCTTTCTTTTGAAACTCGCAAATATCTGATAATAAATATTTTTGGGTTAGTGCAAGGTGCAAGCTATATATATAAATATATACTTGCACCTTGCACTAAAAAAAAGCACTGGGGTACAAATGGTTAAAACAAAATCCGTATCTTCGTAACCGATTAAAAACAAACGTGTATGATAATAACTAACCGTGAAGAAGTAATAGATAAAGCGTTCGGCGTATTTGTCAGGATGAACTACGAGAAAGCAAGCATCATCACGCTTGCCAAAGCCTGCGGGGTGACAAAAACGGGTATCGTTTATTATTTTCCGCACAAGCTGGATTTATTCATGGCTGTGGCGGACAAATACGTGTTGCAAATGCACGAACCGGAAAACAAGTTTGCCGCTCCTGCCGATACGTTGGCGGAGTTCATCGGGCAATACGTGGCGGGGGTAGCCGCTTCCATGAAAAGGATTGTTGAACTGATTGGTGATAATAGCAGCCCGCATGATTGTAGTCCTAACTTCTACTACTTTCACTTTCTGTCACAAGTGCGTATGTACTATCCGGGCATCAGGCAGAAAATTGAGAAAATCTACCGACAAGACTATGACCTATGGGAGAAAGTCATACAGAAAGCAAAAGAAAGCGGGGAAATCAGGAGTGACACGGACGTGAAGAAAACGGCTATCATGTTCCGGCAAATGTTTTTAGGACTGTCATACGAACAAGCATTTCTGAACGGTCTGAACGTGGAAGAACTGGCAGAAAACTTTCGCCATATCTATTCGCTGCTTAAAGCCTGATAGAGTTTTGTTTTTTTAACTTCCACTATTTTTGAACGAATGTTCAAAATATGATGTTTTTGTTTTATCTTTGGAGCATGAAGCAAAATTCAGCGACATGGATAAGGTTCAGAAACAAAGAGGAAGCATCGTGCTACACAAAGAAACAAGGGACGGTGCGGACTACATACGGATAGAATATGCGAACAGTCAGGCTGTCGCCCTGCTGCTCGCCCAAGACACGGGCATGGAAATGGCTGGTAACGGCTCTGCATACATAGCGTCAGCTGCTTTCAGCCTGCCGGATTTCTATGACCGCTATTCACCCCACGCCTATATTGATTACAGCCGGGTTTACGTGCGGCATCCCAAACCCAAAAGGGAATACACACTGCCGAAAGGCTATCTCGAACTGCTGGAACAAAAGCGTTACAGCCCCTCGACCGTCAAAACATACCGTGCTTATTTCAGCGATTTCATGGAATATCACAAGGGACGGAACATCGACCGCCTGAAAGTGCCGGACATCAACAAGTACATACTCTATCTTGTGAACGAGAAGAAGATTTCGGTGTCGCAACAGAATATGCGCATCAATGCTATCAAGTTCTATTACGAGCAGGTGAAAGGCGGCAAACGGCAATACTATGGCGGTATCACCCGTGCCAAAGAGTACAAGAGCCTGCCCGAAGTGTTGAGCAAGAATGAAATTAAGCGCATCCTTGCACAAATTTCCAACATCAAGCATCACTGCATGATTTCGTTGGTTTACTCTGCCGGACTTAGAAGAAGCGAATTGCTTAACCTGACCCCGCAGGACATCAACAGTGAAACAATGTCGGTTCGTATCATGGGCAAGGGGAAGAAATGCCGTTATTCGCTCCTTTCGCCCAAGTTGCTGGAAGAACTACGGCACTACTTTCGGGAATATCGTCCACAAAAATGGTTGTTTGAGGGCGAAACACCCGGAGAGCAATATTCGGCAAGTGCATTGGTGAAAGTGCTGAAAGAAGCCGCACATCGTGCAGGCATCAAACACCGTGTACACGTACACATGCTGCGCCACTCCTTTGCCACACACTTGCTGGAACAGGGAACAGACCTGCACACGATACAGGAATTGCTGGGACACAACGACATCAAGACCACAACCATTTATCTTCATGTGTCAAGTGCCCATAAAGCAAAAATCCCTAATCCTCTTGATACACTGGATAATTCGTGAGGTGCAGTTATAGAAGTGTAGGAACGACACCATAAGGTGCGGTTATAAATAACATTAACGATAATAATTATGAATACAGAAGAACTTTATATTTGGCGATATGGGAT
>ERZ779896.2559-NODE-2559-length-12383-cov-12.642602_pt1 | contig 12383 bp, 14 predicted proteins | sample MGYA00511067_ERZ779896 | MGnify/ENA primary metagenome ERZ779896 (study PRJEB29588, sample SAMEA2161597) | human gut metagenome | biome: human gut; feature: human-associated habitat; material: faeces | place: Denmark | collected 2008/2010 ...
CCGGCGGCGGCACGGGCCGTACCCTGCACCCGGACAACATGGCCGCCGGCCCTGCCTCCTACGGCATGACCGATACCATGGGCCGCATGCATTCCGACGCACAGTTCGCCGGCTCATCCTCTGTGCCCGCGCACGTTGAGATGATGGGCTTCCTGGGCATGGGCAACAACCCCATGGTCGGCGCCACCGTCGCCGTGGCCGTCGCTGTTGCGGAGAGCCTGAAGTAAGAAAAACTTACCGAAAGCTGACAAAAAAGCAACAATTCTACAAAACACAAAGCACCCGCTTCCATGAGGAAACGGGTGCTTTTGCGTTTTTGTCAACATTTTGCCAACCTCTGCTCAAAGTCGGCACTAAAATGATGCAGTGGGCGATGTCACTTTTCGAGTGCGTCTTCTATATGAGAACTCAAATCGCGGCCTGCTGTGAAGACATTCCAAATGTAGACGGTTTGTGCAGTTTTATCTGTGGAGTAAACCACAACATCCTGCCGTGTGATGAACAGGCGGACACCTTTGCTGCGCCATGGTTCTTCGCTGTAAAGCGAATACTTCTCCGGCATAAAAGAAAGATCGTGCCAGATCGCATCCTTCAAGCGAGCGTACCAGCGTTCGGCAGTGGTACGGTCGTGAAGGACGCTGGTGATGTATTGAAACTTTTCAGCGATATCATTGGCGGCAGCATTTGTGTATACGATATTGTATTTGTCCATGTTCGCTTATAGTCCTGCGATTTTTGCGTCAAGCGCATCCTGAGAAAGGGTACGGCCAGAGGCAATATCCGCTGCACTCTTGCGGAGTTTGGCGTTGATCTCGTCCTGACTCAGTTCATCCCAAGTTTTTAAGGACGGGGTAAAGGGCATACCGCCTTCACGAAGACTTTGCTGCGCAAAGATGCGGACGGCCTCTGCAAAGGAGGTACCGAGACTGCGATAGAGACTCTCTACCTCGGATTTCAGTTCGCTGTTCATACGGATTTGAAACGTTGCATCCATTGCCATAAAAATCAACTCCTTGTGTTACGATTGTACTACAAATGAAAAAGGAATGTCAATAGCAGTATCTGCCGAACGGCAGAGAAACAATGCAGATGAAAGGAAAAATCCCAATTATTTTTTCAGCAATGCCTAAAACAGCTCCAATAGCTGTGCGTTTTCGGTGGACATCTTATTCGTGAGATGTTGATAGATCTGCATTGTGACCTGAATGTTCTTGTGACCGAGACGGTATTGCACATATTTGGGCGAAGCACCCTTTTCGGCAAGCATGGTGGCGTGGGTGTGACGAAGACTGTGGTAATCAAACTTATCAAACCCAAGCTCTGTGCGGGCAATATGACTGACATGCTGCATATTGCGGCTGTTGATATAGATGCCGCCGGGGCGGACCATCACAAGATGGATTTCCCGTCCGCGCCCCTCCGTGTTTAGCCTGCCGTCCTCATCACAAAACTGGTGAACGTACAGTTCCTCGCAAAGCGCCTGACTTTCGGACTGACGCTGCTTTTCGCGCTGCAATGCAGCGATAACATCCTGCGAAAGTTCGATCGTGCGGACGCTGTCATATTTGGGCGCGGTGAAATACCAATAGCCGGACTGCCCGGTAACGGTGTCCTTGTCCTGCCACTGAATTTGCCGACGGATAGATAACTGCTTTCGTTCAAAGTCGATATCTTCCCATTCTAAAGCAAATGCCTCTGCAATACGCGGACCGCACTTGTATCCGATCAAGAGCGGCAGATAGGAACTGCTTCCCTCTGGAAAGCGCTGAAATATCAGAGACATTTGTTCGGGTGTGATATAGGCGTGCGGTGCACTTCTGGTTTTGACAGCAGGTATTGCACGGCGAGAAGGAACTTTGATATATTCTGCAGGGCTGTACGGGATATATTTCAGCGGCTGCACAGCATATGACAAGCTCCCCGTCAAAATTCCTTTCAGGCTGGCGAGCGTATTACGGCTGTAACCTTGATTGAATTTTTCATTGAGCAGATTTTGCAGGATCTCTGGGGAGAGCGCTGCCAGACGGTAGTGACCAATCGCAGGCTTCAGGTGCAGGCGAATTTTCTTCTCATAGTTGGTGATCGTGCTTTTCTTGCAGTTGTTATAGCAATACTGTTCCAACCAAAGATCAAAATAATCAGATACGCTGATTTCGCTTGGCGTAAAAACTGAACCTGCGCGGTTATATTCTGCCATGGCTTTTGCTCCAGCGGCAGAAGCCTCGGCCTTTGTGCGAAATCCGCTTTTACTGATCGTCTGGCGCTTCCCCGCGATGCGGGCACCCTCGAAGCTGAACTCCCAATATGAGCCACGCTTCCGAAACCTGAGATTGCTCATATTATCCCTCCTCAAAAATGTGGTGCCGACAACCGTCGGCACCACTGATCTTTAACTTGCCTTAGTGATGCGCCGAATCTCTTCGGGATTGCTGAGGTCCAATCCCTCGTAGTCGACCAGAAACTGATCGAGTGCCTGCTTGCGTACCCGCAAAGAGCCGAGCTTGATAGCAGGCAGAAGGCCGAGCTCGATGAAACGGTAGATCAGCGCGGCGTTCGTGTGCAAGAGCTGGCTGACCTCTTTCACCGAGTAGACGACGCGAACTTCGTTCGCTTCCGCCACAGAGGGCGTAGAAATGGTATTAAGCATAGAAAACCTCCAAATCAAAGTGATAATGGAATCCTCTTACACTGTCCGATGACCGTGTGGCAGGACAAGGAAGATTCAGAAGTTGTCCGCTCTGTCCGCTCAGGAGAACAGATAGGGCAGGTTGGCCTGTAAATGTCCGGCGGACAGAGCGGACATGAAAATTAGGATTTCTTTTGCAGTGCGGCGAGGTCAAAACAGACCATGCGAGTGCGCTTACCGAGTGCAGGAATGTAGGGGGTGCGCTTCAGATAGGACCCATCCTTACCATCTTCCTCGTCGCGAATGATCAGACCACTCTTATAAAGCTGCGGAAGTGCAAGCTTGCTCGTAATAACACAGGATGCCTGCCGTTCAATACTCTGCTGACGCAAAACGCGCAGAAGGGAATCCTGACGCAGCCAGAGACGGTCCTCAGTGTAGAAACCGTCAAATCCGGGCTGGAAAAGATCAGCATATTTCGCGAGCATCAGGGTGTTCTTCTCCGGGGCCTCATTCAAAGCCTCGCAGCAAAGCTCAGGGATGCTGACCGCGCGAGAAAATTTTTCGGTGTCCAGCAACGGAGCGCTGAGATAGTCACGGAACTCCTGCAGGAGGTCGTCCCTTTCATCCGTCGTGAGCGCCCCGCAGTACCGACCATAGTTGAGAAAAATTTCGGCGATAATCGCCAGCACGGCCCCGACATCAGCCAGACGACGCTCGCTCACATAGATGGAGAAGAACGAGCGCATGGCGGGGAAGCGATCGCGAATCAGCTGACAAATGTTATCCCAGGAGTGGCCTACATACTGAAGAAAGGCAACAAAGTTACCGGTCCACAGAGCAGGATTCTCCTGATAAGGACGCAAGAGTTCGCCTACGATGCTGTTGCGATCAATCTGAATCATCAGGCAGCGGAGCATCGAGGAGTAAGACCCGGAGAACATTTCACCGGTGATGAGGCAAGTGCCGCGGGGACGTTCACCGTGCGTCTCCGTCGCAGTGCCGTTAGCGCGCTTTTTAGCAATGTCATCGCCGAAGAGGCGGGTCACATGCTCATTCGTCTTGCGCATGGCCTGTCCGTCAGCGGAAACAACGGGAGGCTGGAAGTCATCAAGCAGAAGCATGCGGTCGCGATGAGCGCTGATATTAACATCAATCGCGGCCATTGTATCGCGGAATGTACTGTGGTCGCGTTCACCAAAGAAACCGGCGAAGACCTCGGATACGGCGGTCTTCAAGGAACCGGAAACGCCGACAAGGTATGCGCAGAAGCGCAGCGGACATCCTGCTTCTTCGAACAGTGCAGCAAGCGGACCGCCGTACGCCGTCAGCAGAAGCGGCAGCGTGACGAAGGGCGAGCCGATGTCGATAATCGCGAGGGCATCCTTAAAGCTCTCTGCAGCAGAGCGACCGGCAATGCTGGGAATTTTTCTTCCGGTTTCGAGCAAAATGTGCGAAGAAGGATTCACCGTAGCTCCGTCGTGGGCATAAAAGTGTTCTCCGTCCAGTTCGGTCCAGCCGGGCTTGCGGATGACAGTAACCTTCAACGCGTCAGGGAGCTGATCACGGACATATTCTTCCAGCTGCGCTGCAGCATTCGGAACGTCGGTGCAGAGGTGAAACCACGGGTGGCGTGCGCTGATGAAGCTGGCAAGATCAGAAAGACGGTCTTCCGGAACACAGACCGTGGCCTGATTCGCCAAGAGCAGCAGTTCGATCTCAAAACGCGACTTTTCGCCATCAAGAACGCGGCGAAGGCTAAGAACCTCGATGGAAGAGTTGCAGAGCTTCGCAGCGGCGCCCTTGCGGCCCTTGCCAACGACACCATCAGAGATTTCTTTCTCCTCCGGTACAGGGTGAATGCCGTTGGATGCAAACAACGTACTCAACTGCATAAAAGCGGGCTTCAACTCGGGAGGAATCCCGTCACGCTGAACCATGCTTGCAAGCTGAGCTGCATTGAAGCGCGGATCGGTAAAGATGACCTCGCCGGGCATCAGAGGCGTGACCTTGCCATCATCCATCACGCCGAAAGAGCGTTCGGCGAAACCGGGATGGTAGGTGATCTTCCCGTAAAATTTGCCGCCGGGTAAAAAGTCATCGTTGAAGTACATCGGCGAACCGTCGTTCGGCACCACGGCATAGTGAAGCGGTTTGCCGCAGCCATCGGTGCCGCCTTGGAAAGCCATGGGCGAGATGAGACCATTTTCGTCGCGCGGGGCGAGGGCGTTGTCCATGTCCCACGTGTTGCTAGGGATATGATTGAAATTGTTCATAGAAGCCTCCTGTCGGTGTTAGTGATAAGATATTTGCTGTATTTTTCAACCGATGTGGTAATTTTACCGCGAGAAAGGTAAAAATTCCCCCGCATAGCAAACCCAAAAAAGAGAAAAAATGGGACTGCTTTGCGGGGAGGTTTCTTAACCAAATAGATGTATTATATACGTTTTATGTTGAGACAGAATGTGTATTCATTCTTTTGGAAGCGAATTAAAAAGCTGGGCTAATAGTAGCCATTCTTTGCTTTTAGGAATAGAGCTTTGCGAGCTGTTTTGATGATAAAATGAGAGTTCATCCAAAAGAGATTTGACTCCCTTGTGTGAAGGGTTGCAAAAAGCGATTGGACCGTAAATAGGGCCTTTCATGTAATTGAAGAGATTAATAGGAGAATGAATTTGCTCTATAAGTTTATAAAGTCGGTTCTTGCAAAGTTGCAAGGTTTCACATCTATTTTGTAGGTTGAAGTTGTATTCGATTAGCTTTCCTTTTCCATTGTCATAGAATATTTCATGGGATGGAGGGTTTGGGTTACACAAGGTGGTTATCCCGTAGCGCTGAAAACTGCTTTGGATGGGAATCAATGTTTGCGTAATGATTCTTTTGATTTCGTTGTTAATCGATACACCGCTAGAAGAAAGCGTAGAATTATAATAAAGCTTATAACTACTTAATTCACTTTGTAATCTGACTAAGAATAATCTCATATATGCAATGCGTGAGAGAAGAGATAAATGATTCTCATCAAAAAGACAGAACGTATCCAAGTTTGCTATCAACGCATCAGTGCATATCTGACGAATCTCTTCGTCTGAAATTGACATAAGTGCGGCGGTAGCTTCAATAAAAAAGCTGGAGCAAGTACTTAACTCGAAAAAAATATAATCTTCGAATTTAAATGAATAGTCCGAAAGAACGAAGTTTTTTTCATCCTGTTCATATTGATGAGTCGCTAAATCAAGTGCAATAAATCGACTCATATAGGATGGAGAAGAGCGTAGCTTCGTTGCATCTTTTCTCTTGAACAGTATTTGAGATAGCATTTCAGTTTTTCCAGCGAAGGCAAAATCTGAGTCATAATAATAATGCCCCTTTTTATTGGACGGGAGTGCGGAGGATGGTAGCTTACGAGAGCTCGTCCTTTGTTTCTTCAGCCTTTCAAATGCTTCTTCTAACTCGATTAATGAAACCATTTTTTTGTTACCTTGTTCTTTGGCTAATTCTGCTGATACGGAATAATAGGTCAGTATTGGCTGATCAAATCTTTGCCCAAGATCTTTAGCTGAAGATGGAGTTGCAGGGGTGACCAGTTTGTCAGATTTAATACAAGCGGTAAGATCATCGACTGTAGTTGGTAACCAAAAATCAGGTGGAAAAGAAAAGCCCGTATCTACATCACCTGAAGCATCTGAGAAATATGCGTTAGAGAATCTGCAACCTTCGCAGAATTTAGAGTTACCGATTGAGTTACTTTCCGTCATACAATTATCTCCTCTCACAAAAAGGTTATGATGCTGTTGTACACTTTTCAAGACTCGTCCATTGGATGGAAATAGTTGAAGCCTGGGCTAGTCCGCTCTGTCCACCTGAGAGAAAAATGCCTGTATTAGGGCACTTTTTCTGCTCAGCGGACAGAGCGGACAGTGTGCGACAGAGAATGCAAAATAAAGTCTTACAACGCTGTGAACATTCCGGTAAAGCTTGGGGACCCGTAGGGGAGGAACAGTTTTCCTCCCCTCGCGGAGAAGTCCCACAAAGAAGAAAGGAATGATCACTATTATGGCTTATATCAAATTTGTTGAAAGAACGCTTACCTGTAAATATAAAGATAACTCTACATATGAAGACTTACTGCGCTATTGCGGCAATCCGGAAAAAGCTGTTGCTGCAGGAACTCTTCATCTGGAATCCCTGACAACAGCAGCGGCGGAAATGCAGTGTACCGCACAGCAGTTCCATAAGGACTACGGGACCCGTATTCAGCACATCATTATCACGTTTACCAGGAGGGAAACTCCCTCTCTGTCGATGGTGCAGTTCATCGCAGAGGCATGCATCCGCTTCTTTGCAGACCGCTATCAGGTGGCCTATTACATCCATTGGGAGCCGAATCCCCATATTCACATGATCGTCAATAGGGTTTCTTTTGTGGACGGAAAGAAGTATCCGGATCGTTTTGCTGACAGGCAGGCATTCTGGCAGCATGTTCGTTATGTCCTGAACGGGTACGGCATTTTCCTCTGCAAGTAGATACATATAATATAGCACATGCTGCGAAAAAGAAGAATGTCTTATTATTTTTTCCGCCCCTTTAGGTAGTTTTTTCCGCCCCTTACCATCAAGTAGACATTCGCCCCCAGGACGCAGCCAGCGGCAAAATCATATAGCGGTGTGCCGATAACAGCAAAAAAGACAGGCATAAAATCACTTCTCTTTCCGAACGGAGGCGCAAATGCCCTCAGCTAAAAACAGGACGAAGAGCGTGAGCATCATTCCGGCCATTACGAAATTCAGGTTCATAGTCATCATCTCCTCAGCGTCTTTTGCCGCGTGTGCTGACCTTGCAGCTCGACTTGCTGCGGCCTTTGGCGCGGTGTACGCGCACGGAACAATATAGGTCAACGCTGCTACCGCGCATCTTGTAGTTGCTTTTCGCCTTTGTATTTTTCATTGTTCAATACCCTCCGTTTCTGCTAAATAGCAGTTCTTCAATTTCATCGGTAGAGAAGCCCACATCCAACAGTTCGTCAATGGAACTCGGTTCGTAGCCGTAGTAGGCAGCGACACCTTTCAGTGTGTCCAGATATTCCTGCTCGGCTCTGTGCTGCTGTGGGACGGTTCCCCTCTGCACGGGATACAGTGAAAGGCTGCTCCATGGGCAAAGCAGGTTCGTTGTATCAAAAGAGGACCTTTCCATCTGTCCAGTGGGGCGTAGCTTGAGGATGTCTCCACAGTTCAGTTCGACGCGCTCCGGCTTGCCAACGGGCAGATGCAGCCGTTTCAGCGCGCGGTTCAAGATGGCCTCGGTGGACGCATACAGGTATAGGCCGCAATGAGGATAGTAATAGAGGCACAGCGGATTATCCCCTTTCACGAAGTACAGATTTTCGCGCTGGTCCAGCACGGTGAATGTAAAAGAGCCCTCGACCGCTTCTGCCATGTATGTAAGGCTGGAGAAGTCGAGGGCATTTTCCTGCTCAATGAGCTGGACGGCCACGTAGCTGTCCGTCTCGATCCTTGTTTTCGGCAAGTGTTTAGTGCGTCGAAGAATGCCGTCGTTCCAAAGCACACCGTTGTGTGCAAGGGCAAACGGCTTGTTTTCCGCGTAGCCGAGGAATGGGTGGTTGTTTCGATTCCTTCGCGCATCGCCCTGTGTGGTCATACGGGTATGACCCATAATGGCCCTGCTGTCTGCTGGAATACGGAATCGCATCCAGTGCGCCTCTACGGGGCGCTTGTAGATGCTCAAATGCCGGTGAGAACAGTATGCGATGCCGGTGGCGTCTGTACCGCGCTCTTCACATTCCGTCGCCAATATGGAGAGGACGTGACTCTTCTCCTTGGCGCTGAATTGGTCTCTGCTGTCAATCAGACCGAATAAGCAGCACATTTAGACCTCCGCCTCGCTTTCAATCGGCTCGTTGACATACAAGCGGCGCTCCTTCAAATACTGTACCAGCTCAGGCTGTGTGCAGCCGGAGACAAAGGTCGTCCACGACATCGCTTTCAACTCCTCGTCGGACATGAAAAGCGCCACATCACAGATCCGGTCGAGGAGCTGTAACGTGGCAATGAGCGTGTTGTATTTGAGCGTCCCACGGAAGATGCGAAATTCAATGGTGTTCTTGTTCGTGAGGTTAACGCTGGTGTAGCGACCGGCGTGAGCACTCTTCTTGGCGTGGTCCAAAAGCTCCTTCGGCTGATCCTTGTAGCCATAACGGGCAGCCCACTGGTCGAGCTGGCTCTGTGTTCTTCGGCTGAACTTCAAAAGCTCTTCCCAGTTTTTCTCAAAGAAGTAGAGGGCTCTGGCAATCACGGCGTCCTGCTGTGCTTCCGTTTCACCAAAAGCATTACGGTTGACGTGAACGTGGAGCCCGCAAGTGCCTGCTTGGTGGCTTGTGTATCCCATCTGCACGGCCTTCCGCAAGATGGCTGCCCACGGCATTTCAACCTGATGATAGGCAAGCGTCATGGGATGTGTCACCATCTCAAAGCCGTCATCCAGAGAACCGTCGTGCTTGCAGTAGAGGTTTTCCAAGCCGTTGCCGTTGGCGATGGACATGACCTCGGCGGCGTTGTCATCGTCCTCACCGGCACCGTCCACTTCCAGCTCTACGCCAAAATAGCGATTGCCGTCCCCACGGAACAGCGGCTCGGGCTTGTAGTAATAATCCTGAATCGGCTTGCGGGAAGTACGGTTGATGTAGCAGTCGTAGCAGAACGGATACTCGTTGCCGTCGCTCTCACAGGCGTAATAAGTATGGATAACTCGAATAAGGTCGCCGCAGTTGTGACAGTTTGTGTAGTGACGGTCATAGCAGTCCTGACAGAGTGGTGTGGATTCGTCTCCGGCATTGTCATCCCGCCAGATGCGTTCACCGCAGTGGGAACAGAGAACGGTTTTGGCTTCCAGACAGTCCGGACAGAGAAGCTCGCCGCTGAACGGGTAGAGCTCATCCTTGGGAAATTCTTCTCCGCAGTCAGTGCAAACGAGCTTCGACAGGGCAAAAATCTCACGGTACTTTTCAATCAAGTCGTCCGATAACGATTCAAAATGTTCGCTATCGGCTGGCGCGGAACACAGGAAAAACGTACCATAGACAATGTCGTAAATCTCGCCGGTTTCAAGGTGTTTCAAGGGACGATTTTGCGGCAAACCGATCAGCTTGCCTTCATCGTTGCAGATCAGGGCGACGGGATCGTTGAATGGGTAGACGGCTTCGATGAGGCCGCCGACGAGGGACTGCATGGATGCGAGGGAGCCATCGATTTCGACGGTGCGGGGTTCAACATTCGGCTCGACAAATAAAATTCTCATGGTAATATCCTCCAAAAAAGATAGCAGTCAGAATTGCTTCTGACTGCTTCACAGGAATGATATCCAGTTGAAAAAATACACTTTTACGAACGGAATCAAGCAACATCATGGTAAGAAGAATTAAGTAAAGCGAGGTAAATTACCATGATGGACAACAATTTACAACAAAGCCTGCGCGAGCTGCGCAGCCATAGAAAACTACCTGAACGTGAGGGGGAATACTGGAGCGATGAAGAGCGGGAGAATCTGTCTCAAAAATTTAATGAAGGCGCTGGTATTTCGGAGATCGCGGTCGCATTGCATCGCAGTGAACCGGCAATTATGCAGCAGATTGAAAAGCTCGATCTATTTGACCGCAAGGAGAATCCGCGGCGTCAGCGTGCCGCAAGACAGTTGAATTGCTTATGTGGCCGCTGTGGCAATGATTCGACATCGTGTCCGCTTCGGACACAGTGCGAGCAGGGAAAGGAGTGCAACTGAATGTTTGAAAATTACGATGATGTGCTGACGGTCGAAGAGGCCTGCGAAGCCTTGAAAATCGGATACAATGCGATGTACGAGTTGCTAAATACAGGTAAGATTAAGGGCTATAGAAACGGTCGTGTGTGGAGAATCCCAAAGGCCGCGCTGGTAGAGTACATTCAAAGCAGCTCCAAACTAAAATGACAAAGGTGCAGGGAGAAATCCCTGCACCTTCTTTTTTATAATATTTTCCAAGAGTGACATTTGTTGTCTACCCTGTTTGCTACAATATAGACAAATACAGGCCGAGCTTACTCATCGTCAAACATTAAGAACTTCTGCGGCGGAACATCGAGTGCTGCGGCGATATCAAACAGCGTATCGAGCGAAATGGCCTTATTGATATTCGGTGCTTCGACGTGGCCGATGAACGCAGCAGATACACCGATTTGTTCGGCGAGCATTTCCTGTGTCAGTCCGCGCAGTTTACGGTAGTACGCTATTTTCAGCCCGAGTTGCAGATACTTGTCAGCATAGATATCTTTCATCGCACTTCATCTCCTGCCATTATGTTAGCGGAGAGAGGCAATATTTGACATGACTGTATAGATATATTATTATATTTATCAGATATAAATATGTGTTTTGCAGTACATGATTTGGGAGGACATCATGGAACAGAACGGTGTTAAATCAGCTCGCTTACTTGAAATCTATTCCCGCTTGAGTGAGGGAGCTGTTTTGAAAAAATCAGAATTGGCGCAGGATTTTCATGTCACGCAGAGAAGCATTCAGCGTGACATTGAGGACTTGCGCTGCTTTTTCGCCGAACGGCACTTAGAGCAAGATGTCATTTATGACACCAAGCTGCGCGGCTATCGGCTGATACAGGCCACACCGAAAGGACTGAGCAACAGTGAGATCCTTGCGGTCTGTAAGATCCTGCTGGAAAGCCGCTCCATGCGGAAAGACGAAATGCTTCCGATCCTTGATAAACTGATCTTCTGCGCTGTACCGGAATCGAGTCAAAAGGCGGTCAAGGCATTGATTGCAAATGAGGAACTGCATTATGTAGAGCCGCACCACAACCGTCCGATTCTGGATGGGCTGTGGGAAATCGGGCAGGCAATCAAAAATCAACAAATCATAGAAATTGAATATGAACGCATGAAAGAGCCACGGTTGGTCCGCCGTCGGGTGCAGCCGGTCGGAATCATGTTTTCAGAGTACTACTTTTATCTGAAAGCTTTTGTCAAGGGGGTGCGTGGATATTTTTCATATTACTTACGCAGATTCTCTCTCTGCTTCTGCCTGAATAATGCGTTTCAATCTGTCCTCAGCAGTCAAACCGCTACTATGGTCAAAAAACACTTTGACTTTATAATTTGTTTTGCCTTGCTTAATCACAAAAACTCCATCCGGTTTGTTTTTCTCCGAATGGTTATTTTGGGTGGGTAGTGTACTGTTCACAATATTTGTCATACGATATTCCTCCTAATTAAATGAAAAAAGCCCGACAAGGAAAGGTCTGACAACGAAGTTCCGACAACGGACATCAGAAAACCTTTTTTCTTTATCGGGCGATACTATCTTTTTACTATTTCCTTTTTCTTTATAATATTGGTTGTCATGGTTGTCAGAGAGGGAAAAGTGCCGCAATATCAAGGCTTTCGGGATTTTTGCCCGACAACCAGACCGACAACCGGCTCGACAACCGAAGCGACAACGGGCTTTTATTTTTGCTTCAACCATTCCTCCGGAAGTCCTAACTGTTCCATTTCCTCTGTCGGGATTTCCTGAAAACCATCCATGCTGTTGTCAGGCTCGTTGTCGTTCCTGATACGCTCCCAGCCTTTTTGTCTGCGGTAAGGCTCTGGAAAATACCTCGGATTGCTGAACGCCCTCCAGCCTGTGACAGCGTTATTCATAATGTCATTGATCTCTCGCAGTTCCCATTGTTTCGGTTCGTCATAATCATGC
>ERZ779896.2560-NODE-2560-length-12383-cov-4.401038_pt1 | contig 12383 bp, 3 predicted proteins | sample MGYA00511067_ERZ779896 | MGnify/ENA primary metagenome ERZ779896 (study PRJEB29588, sample SAMEA2161597) | human gut metagenome | biome: human gut; feature: human-associated habitat; material: faeces | place: Denmark | collected 2008/2010 ...
CCGGTCATAAGACCGTTTTCATAGACGTACTGCACCGCGTCCGCGTACCACGCGGTATCCGCGACATCGGTGAACGGCAGCGCCGCATCGCGCATAACGACAAAGGTACTCAGGTGCGTTGTTTCCACGCGGACAAAGAGCGCATCGTTTTTCTTTATGCATTGGCCGCTCGTGCGCTCCGCTGCACCGTCGTCGCTGAGGAGAAGGACACGGCAGGTGTCACCCGTGCGGAACCGCTTGCTGTCCACGGGAATGTCGATCAGCAGTGTCTTGCCGCCGAAGGCCGTGACCGGCTTGCCGTCGATCATCAACGTGACCTCAATGATGGAGGCACCGTCAAGATTCTCATGAGCGAGCTTGTCCGAAACCTCTTCGGCCCTTTTCTCTGTGATCTCGAGCTTCAACTCGGAGCCGCTGTTCTTCGCCAGTTCACCAAGTACCTCGGCGCGCAGGCTGACGCGCGCCTTATCGGTTTCGACAATAAGCTGCACACCCTGCTTCGCCGCGTTCGCTGCGGCAGACTTCGGCAGAGAGACGGCGATGCCGTTCACCTTGCCCTTGATCTCCGGCGTGATGGTCACGGTGTCCTCGCCGGACTTCTTCGCCGCGCTGATCGCCTCACTCAAGTCCTTGTAGGAGACGGACGCGCTTGCTATGCCGTCTTTGATGGCAGCGGCAGGCGTGATCGTAGAGCTGACCGGCTTGACATACCACTTACCGGCATCGGGATCAAGCGTCCAGTCGTCGGTGTAGTACCACACGATGCGGTCGCCGTCTTTGATCGCATAGCTCGTCAGCCCGACATCCGGCAGATCGCCGTTCACCTTGTAGAGCCAACCGGAGTTTTCGCCGTTGTCAAATTCACTCAGCGTTTTCCCGTCCTTGCTGATGGACCGAACGTAACCGCTTTCTGCACCGACCTGGGACATACCGGCCTCGTCAAGCGCCTTAATAAGCGCGTGATAGACCGTTGCTCCCTCGCCCGAAATGGTGACGGAGCCGTTGAACCAGTAACCGCTGTCCGCCTTGATCGTCATGCGGACGGTGATCTCCGTGCCGACCGGCGGCTTGGGTTTTTCAACCTCGCCGCTTCCGGTTGCACGGCCCGGCTCGACCAGATTGGCACTGAAATCGTATACATTGAACGGCACGTCTTTAAAATGCGCCAATGCCGCCAATGCGCGGAACGCCTGTTCGGTGGCCAGCGCGTTATCCTCGCCGGAGTAGCGGAACTGATTTGTCCCGGTATTGACGTAGGACAGCATTCCGTCCACCACACTGGCGCCGGAGACGGAGGTCAGGGCTGCGGGGTCTTTGCCCAGAGCCAATAGGCCGATCATGACCATGGCGTCGGAGTTTGCACTGCCGAAGGAGCCGTTTGCATCCATGGCGGAGGAAAGCGCGGCGAGGATGGTATCCACCACTGCTTTCGCATCCGCGCTGGTGCCGTAATACTTTGCAAGAGCGGCCAAGGCAGCGCCCGCGGTGTCCGGACTGGTGTAGGTGATGCCTTTGTAGACAGACTCGAAGAGGCCGCTGCCCATGTTGGCCTTCAAAATGCCGATCAGGGTATTGACCTGCGCGGCGGACAGCTTCACGTTGCCCTGAAGATTGGCCAGCAGGATATAGGGTGCGGTGTAATAGGAAAGGGTGGAATAATCCGCTGCGGAGAGAATTTTGGCGTTATCGGTGGGCGTACTGCTGTTGACGGAATAGAGCCGTGTACTGTCGATGCCCAGAGACCGGAGAACGATTTCAATCCGAGAATGGTCGGAGAGGTTATCTTTCTGATTGTTGGCATCTTTGATGAGCAAGTTCAGCACATTCTGTTTGGCAGTGTCAGTGAGCGCTGCTGTTTTTCTGTCCAGCGTGGAATAAACGGCCATATCCATGGCGGTCCAACTGTCTTTGGTCTCCGTATACCCCTTGGCAATGGCGTCCATCAAGTCGCTGCGCTTTTCGGCGGTCACGGGGAGAATGACCTGAACGGTTTTGTGGTAAGAACCGGAACGATCTGCCAGCTTGAGCTGCACAGAGACGGAAATCGTGGCCGCTGTGTCATTGCTTTTGGCAAGGATCAGCGTTTCGCCGCCGGTGAGGTGCGCGTCGGTGACCGAATAGGTAACGGTGACGCCCGGAGCGGGGGATTGGCTGGACTTCAGCAGAGAAAGCTCAGTGCCGGTTGCGGTGCCTGCGGGAACGGTAAGGGCATCGACATACTTATCTGCCTCATTTTTCAGGTCCGGCAGGTTGATGCCGAACAGCTCATAGAGCTTGTCACCCACCGCCTGCCGGGTGGAGAGGGTCATGCCCTTCAAAGCATCTTTCTGAGTGTCGGAGGGATAAGCGGTTGTATTGCCGATGACGGAGAGTTTGGTACCATCGGTTTGGATGCAGTTACCGAATGCATTTTTTACGGTGATCTGGTTGGCAAGACCGGAAACGGTGCCGCTGAGGGAACCGGCGAGACCGCCGTTATAGCCCTGGGTGGGGGTGCCGGTGACGGTGACCTGCCCCGCGCCGATGACGGTGTCCGCCGCGGCGAGGGAACCGGCGAAGGAGCCGGTATAGTTGGTGCCGGTGACAGAACCAAGGCTGTAGCAGTTTTTCACCGTGCCGGTGCTGCTGCCCGCAAAGCCGCCGGTGTGATTGTTGCCGGTGACAGCGCCTTTGGCGTGGCTGTCGTAAATGTCGCCGCTGCTGCTGCCTGCAAAGCCGCCGGTGGAGTTGGTGCCGGTAACGGAACCGATGGCCGTGCTCTTGGTGACGGTGCCGCTGTTTTCGCCCACGAGGCCGCCGGTCATGTTCGTGCCGATGACGGCAGCGGAGGAGGAGCACTTGTCGATGGAGCTTGCAATCGAGAAGAGGGTGTCGGGATCGGTCTTGCCCTCATTGTGGCCCACCAGACCGCCGGTCTGCTTTTCGCCGCTGACTGTACCGGAGATGGTGCAGCCGCCGATGAGGTTTGCTACGTTTTTGGAAAGATCGTTCTTGTCCAGCGCTGCCTGCGCATAGCCCACCAGACCGCCGACCTTTTCCACGCCGGTGATGGATACATTTTTGAGGTTCAGATTTTGAATCTTTGCGCCCTTGATGACGCCGAAGAAACCTACGCCTACTTTGTCTGCGCCGGAGACGGTGACCTTGGAGATGGTTTTGTTCTGCCCGTCAAAGCGGCCGGTGAAGGGGTGCTCCGCAGTGCCGATGCCGGGGAAGGAGACGCTGGTGAGGTCCAGATCGGCGGACAGCTTGTAGTTTTTGCCCAGCGTCTCCGCATCCGTGGCAATGGCCAGGGCAAGAAGCTGCTCTTTGGTGGAGATAGTCTTCCACTGGAGTTCTTCACCGGAAAGGAAATCCCATGCAGGACCCTGGAAGTGGTTTTCGGTGGTGCCCTCGAACCAGAGGATATTGTCGCCGTCCTTCACCGTGGCAAGAGAAGCACTGACGTTGGAGAGCACGTCGTTGACGGTGAACATCCAGCCGTCCGGCGCATTCACTTCCCGGCCGTTGATGGTGTGGATGAAGCGGCCGAAGGTGGAGGTGGTGGAGTAGGAATAGGTCAGCTTGCCCTGCGCCTGCGCCGCATCCATCAGGTCCACCAGACGGGTGTTGCCGTTGGAGTCCATGGTGACGGAGATCACGTCGCCGGACTGCTCGAAGGAATAGGTAGCCTTATTATAAGCGGCAACGGCAATATTTACCGTGATTTGGGTGGTCTGTGCCGTTTCGGGAGCCTTGACGCTGCTCAAGTAGGGCAGTCCGTTGTTGTACTCGCTGTCCTGCACCCAAATACCGGATTCGCTGCCGGAGAGGGCGGCGAGGAAGTCGACGGCCTTCATTTCGTCCAGCGACTTGCCGGTGGCGTTATAGTCATGGCTGGAATCGGTGGTGCTGTTGTAGTAGCTGTTGGTGATGCCCTCGGACTGGTCATACTGGAAGAAGGACCAGTCCTGATTGCCGCCGATGAAGCCGTTGCCCTCTTTCTCGGTGACGGTGACAACGCCGGCCGCGTAGCAGTTTTCGTAGACGTTGCCCTGATAGACGGAGCGCCCTACGAAGCCGCCGGAGTGCGTGCGTGCGGAGACATTGCCCAGAGCGAAGCAATTGCGGATGGTGCCGCCGTAGCCAAGCCCCACAAAGCCGGCTGCGTGGGCGCTCTGGGTGGAGATGTCCATGGAGGACCAGCAGCGCTCGATAAGCCCCTTTTCCTCGTTAGCACCCACGAAGCCCGCGTGGCCAACGGAGGAGGTGGTGTTGGAGGTGAGGGTGCCGCCCTGCACGTAGCTTTCGCGAATGACGCCGTAGTTCCGGCTGACCATGCCGCCCAGCACCGCGCCGGTGTCGGCGGTGATATTGGTGTTCACCACGGCGCATTTTTCAAGGCGGCCGTAGTTGTTGTGGACCAGAACGGCGGCATTGTCGGAGAAGAGGACGTTGGCGCTGTCGATGGTCAGGTCATGGACATAAGCGGTGGCGCCGGTGTACCAGAAAAGACCGGAGTCGCTGTTGCTGAGGGTGAGGCCGGTGATCTTGTGCCCCTGTCCGTCAAATTCGCCCATGAAGGGATAGGTGACGGTGCCGATGGACTTGGTCTTTGTCTGGTCAGCGGCAGAGAGAGTGGAGAAGTCGATGTCAGCGGTGAGTCGGTAATTTTTGCTCCACGCCACCGCCTGCTTGCTGGGGGAGGAGGCTCCGTCGGAGGGCTCGTCCTTCACGTTGGCAAGGGCAATCCACTGCTTGGCGGTGGAAATGTCCACCCATTCTTTTTCGGAGGGTTTTTCCGTGCCGGCGGAGGGATGATACACCTCGCTGTATGCGGAGGGAATGCTGTCGGTGAGCCCCAATTCCCGGTCTATGGTGCTGTCTGCAATGGCGGTGACGGTGAAAGCATACTGCTTTTCCGCAGCGACTGCGTTGGCGAGATTTGCGGCGGTATACTGCCCCGGCATGGAGAAGGAACGGAAGAAGGTATAGGTGCGGTTTTCTCCGCTACTGGATACCAGATAGAGGTCAATTTGGTAAATGCCGGTGAAGTTTTCCCGGCCGTCCCACTTTGCAGTGGCGCCGTCCCACTTCACACCCGTGACCATTTTCATACGGTTGTAGGGGCTCTGAATGCCCACTACCTCATCGTTTACCTGCGCGGAAAAGACATAGGCGGTTTTTCCGTCTGTCTCCACAGCCACGGCGGCATAGTAGATGCCCTCGGGCAGTGCGGCAAAGGCGGAAGTAAGGTCATACCGGGTCTCGGTAATACCGGAAATGTCCTGCGCAAAGGTCAGCTGAGATACGTAGGAACCCAAATCATCATCATCATCAGTGACCAAGCTGACGATGAATGCTGCGCGGTTTTCCATGGCAGTGTACCACGTGAGCATTTGCTCTGGGTCGCTTTCCGCCTCGTCAACAGCTGCGTCCAGTGCGGCAAGCCGTGCTTTCTGCTCGGGAGTCATGCGGCTGATGACCGCAGTTTCGTTTACATACTCCAGCTTTTCAAGGTTGGGGAAGTCGGAGGTCTCGCTGCTGATTTTGCCATATTCTGCCTTTTCTTCTGCTGTGAGGGAAACCCAGCTTTTCTCGGCTCTCCACAGAGAAACGGTGTAGCTCTGCGCACTGTCCTGCGCGGCCCACTTGAGAAGGCCGGTGGGGAGGGAGCTTTCCTCCCCGTCCTCCGTGGTGATGGGGATGCGGGAGAAGGAAGCGGGGACGAGCTTCACGCTCTTGGCAGAGGCGGAGACCTCCTGCCACTGGAGAACGGGCAGATTGCGGTTCACGCCGCGGACGCTCTTCCAGTTTTCGCCCAGCTTGCCCAGCAGGTCGGATTGCATGGTGGCGAGGGTCATGCCTTCGGAGGTGCCGACTTTTGCACCCTCAGGAATGCTTCCGGTGAGGTAATAGCAGTTGGTGAGGGTATCATAAGAGCCGGTGGTAAATGCACCGGTGGAGGAAGTGTCCTTGCCGGAAATAGTGCCGGTAGTGTAAGCATTGGAAATGGTGGCGCCGCTGCTGGCGTAAATGCCAGTCGCATAGGATTCGGAATGAATATTTCCGGTATTGTAGCAGTTGCTCAGCGTGATGGAACTGCTGCTTCCGTTGAAACGGGCGACGATACCGGCGGCGCGGTCTTTGGCGGACACACTGCCGGTGTTATAGCAGCCGGTAATTGTCAGAGAACAACCGGAGGTTTGGCTGTTGCCCAGAATGCCGCCCACATAGCTGCCACCGGAAACGTTGGCCTCGTTGCCGCAGTTGGTGATGGTGTTGGCTGTACCAATGGCACGACCGACAATGCCGCCTGCATCGCCGCTGCTGCTGGTAACCGTGCCCTGAACGATGACATTCTTGATCTCGGCATCTTGAATCACACCGAAGAGACCGGCATATTGGGCGCTAACGTTCAAACCGGTGATGGTGTGGCCCTGTCCGTCAAAGCTGCCCTGATAGGGGTATACGCTGGAGTAACCGGACTGTGTGCCAATGGGCGTAAAGGGATTGCCGCCCAAATCAATATCGTCGGTCAATTCCGCATAGAGTTTCGTAACACTGGCAGCATTATTGACGGTATCGGCCAGCCATGCCAGCTGAGCACCATTTTCAATTTGATAGGGAGATTCCACCGTACCCTGACCGGCGGGATCCTCTTTTTCGGTTCCGTCCCATGCGGTGGAGGGAGTCAGGGTAACGGAAACGGTCTCATCCTTGGAAACGGTGAGGGGTTTGCTCACCTTGGCATAGCCCTTTGCCTTGACGGTGTAGGTGTATTCGCCGTTGGGCAACTTGTAGGTGCCGCCGGGCTCTGCGTCAATAGTCTTGCCGTTCCAAGTCACTGTGACGGCGGCATTAGTGTCTGCCGGGGTGATATCGAAGGTGACCGTGCGCTTTTCTACGGTAGAGAGGGTAACGTCCTCATTGACCGCGCTGCCGCTGACGGTGATTTTGCCATACTTTGCCCCATAGCCGAAGGCGGAGACAGTGTAGTCATATTCGCCGTCGGGGAGAGCGAACGTCCAGTTGCTGCCGGAATACGTACCGGACTGCCCATCAATGGTGACCACGGCGTTCTCCGGGGTGACGGTGAAGGTGACAGCGTAGGTGGGAATCTGCCAACGGAAGATGGGGTAGCCGTCATTGATGCCCGCCGAATCTTTGATGAATGCACTGTCCGACGGGAATGCCAGCGCTTTCAGATCGTCGGAGGTTTTGGCTGTGGCGTTGTTGTCGGTGCCGAGGGTGTCGAGGTAGTAGCAGTTAGTGACGCTGCCGCTGCTCTTTTTGCCGACTACGGGGTTGCTGTCGCTGCCGGTAACCGTTCCGGTGGTGTAGCAGTTTTTGATAGTGGCATAGCTGCTGTAAAGATATGCAGTGATACCACCGGCGCGCCAGCCACCGCCGGTGATTGTTCCGCGGTTGTAGCAGTCCTGAATGGTAACTGCGCCGGAAACATTGGCAGCGATGCCGGCAGCATTGTTGCTTGTGGAAGAAATTGAACCATAGTTGGCGCAATTCTGTACGACTTTTTTGTTGGAAGAGTATCCGCTGGAAATATAGCCGATAATACCGGCTACATTCTTGCCACCAGAGACGTTGGCTTTATTGATGCAATTCTCTACGGTTCCGGCGGAACCATCGTTCATGCAGCCGACAATGGCCGCAATGCCATAAGTATCGCTGCCAGAGGTAACAGAAACTTCACCGGACACAGTGAGATTCTTCACGGTGCCGGTGCCAACCACGCCGAAGAGACCATAGTGATTACTGGCGGAGCCGGTGATTTTCAGATTCTTGATTTCGTGGTATTGCCCGTCGAAGGTGCCTTTATAAGCAGAGCTGGAGAATTTCCCAATCGGTGTCCATTCAACATTATTTAAATCAATGTCATTTGTCAACTGGGCACAGATGCTGTTTTTGCCGTTGTCATTTACCTGCGAGGCAAACCAGCGCAGCTGGCTGGCATCGGCGATCAGATACGGGTCCTCCGCCGTGCCTGTGCCCGTGGGCTTTTTGGACATGGGAACGGTGATGTTCTTGGTGTCGCCTTTTTGGGCTTCCGTCAGGTCGACGGTGCCGCTTTGCGCGATATATGCCGCACTGTCGAAGGACCATTCATATTTGTAACCGATGGGCAGCTGGTAGCTGCAATCATTCTCGGCGGACATGGGAATCTCATTCCATTGCGATTTCGCGTAAGAGACTGAGATAGTCGGCGCGGCATCTTCAGCGTAAACAAAGCGCACGGTTGCTGACGGCGCTTTGGTCATTGTTACAGACTGCTCTTTGTCTGCACGGTCCACCGTCACTGTGTCTTCGGCAGTCTCATAGCCGAACTTGGAAGCGGTGTAGCTATATGTACCGTTGACCACGGAATAGCTGCCGTCTGCGTTGGACTTCAGCTCTTCATTGCCCTTTTTAACAGTCAGCTCCGCGTCGGCGGGGGTGAGGGTAAAGGTGAGCTTGTGCGGATTCAGGGAGAGCGTGACAGGGACAGTCACGTTTTTGTTCTTGACCGTGACGGTGCCGGATTGAGTGGCATAGTCATCCGCATTGGAGACGGAGTAGCTATAATTGCCGACCTTTACGCCCGTGAACTCGTACTTGCCATCCTTAGAGACGGCCTGCTCTGTGCCGTTCCAGGTGAGGACGGAATCCTTCGGCTCCACGGTGAAGGAGACGGTGTAGGTGGCATTGGGGTCAAAATACTGCCAGGAGAGGATGGGATAGCCGCCGTTGATGTTCTGCGTGTCGGCAAGGAAGCCGTCGCCGAGGGTGTCGGCAAGGGATTTCAGACCGTCGGAGGTTTTGGCGGTAATAGCTGCATCTGTTTTATTGCAACCATTGGTGTTGATGCTGTTGTAGTAGCAATTGGTAAAATTGTATCCAGTGGAGGCATAGCTATAGGCAAAACCGTAAGCATTGCTGGCTGCACCGGTTACGGTGACCGAACCAGCAGCATAACAATTTGTATAAGAGTGCGTATAACTTGCGCTGCAGTAAATATAGCCACTCATGCCACCGGCATAACCTTTTGCAGCAGTAATTGCACCGGTTGTATAGCAGTTTGTGGCGGAAAGAGTGCAATAATTGGATTCCTTACCAATTAGACCACCGGTAGAGGAACTGGAAGATAGACTACTGCTTGTAACTTCGCAAGCGGTATAGGAGTCGTTAATGGTTAGATTGGCGGTTTGGTAACCGACCAGACCACCGGTATAAGCAGTGGAATAGGTCCCTGTGGCAGTGTTTTTTACATTGCCGGTTACGCCGCAGTTTGTGATTGTGGTAGCGCCGGAGACCTTGCCGACCAGGCCGGCGGTGCCGTAACTGGAAGAGGCAACGTTGGAAGTAACATCAGCGGAAACTTCAACGTTTTCAATCACAGCGCCGGAGCCGGTCTCGCTGAACAATCCGGCGTTGCCGCTGGTGACGTTCAGCTTGAGGGTGACGGTATGCCCGTCGCCGTCAAAGGTGCCTTTGAAGGTTGATTTGTATGGCGTGGTGACCTCAATGTCCTGAGTCAGCTTATAGCTGCCGGATGCATCCATTTTTGCAAACGCTTCGGCAGAGCTGATTTCTGTCACATCTCCCGCTGCCCAGACCGAGGTAGGCAGCAGGCTGACGAGCATCGCGAAGCTCATCAACAGGGATAATACGCGCTTTTTCATTTGTCTTTCTCCTTCCTTTGTTGAAAAAAGCGTCCGCACCTGCCCGCTCACACGGGCCGTGCAGACGCAGAAAAGGGCGCAATGATCCCCTGGTCTGACGGCCCCCGGTTCGGGCGGGAGCTATCTCAAACAGCTTGGGCATTCTGACTTATCTCCTCAAGGGAGCTTCACAGTGACCCGCTCGCGGGGCTTTTCACCCACATTTCCCCAGTTCCGGTTTCCCGGTGCAGTTTTGATACGATCTTGAATTTTAACCGACCCTCGTGGAGGGTAAAGAGATAGATGTCGTTGTCTGAAATCGGTTGGTTATCCACACCATAGGCGGCAGTCGTCCCATTGACGGTGTAGCCCCACTACTGCTGCTTGTCTTCATCAGCGGTTTCACCGTCCACCGTCGTGACTCAGAGAGCGTAGGCCATGTCGGAAAGGCCCATCGCACGTCCGATGAAATAGCCGCCGCCAAAGCAGGTAAGAAGCGTGAAGAACATGACGGTCAGCGACATTCTGCCGACGTTCAGGATGGTCGTGACGTTCAGGCTCGCGCCGAGGAGAATGATGGCAAATTTCAGGATCTTCTTCGCCGTGAACTTCACGCCGGGCGCGGTGGTCTTGCCGGGCTTGCGGTAGCCGTTGATGAGCATACCGATGAACATGGCGATGACGGACGCGCCGATGACGTCGAATGGCAGCAGCGCCTCGATGCCCTTGGCGAGCAGCGCGATGACGAGCGCGAGCGCGAAGCCCGGCGCGTAGCTTTTGATTTGAGCGGGAATGGAGCGCATGGTGATCTGACCTCTCTTTGCCGGTAGTGATTTCTTTTGAATTTGCCTTGCAGGCCGCGCGCACTTCTGCTATGATCTTTGGCAGAAGCACAGCCAAGGAGCAGAGGAGCACGATAGCTATGATAGAGAATTACGCAGAAAAAATCAAGCACGAATCCAATGGATTTATCCGGCACAACGGGATCCGCATCGTTTCCGTTGATGAGGAAAGGAGCGTGCTGGAGGCCGAGATCACCGACAACAGCCGCAACGTTTGGGGCAGCGTCCACGGAGGCTTCCTCTACACGATGGCGGACACCGCCGCCGGAGCCTTTGCGCGCATCAAGTACGGGCGGCGCAACGTCACGCTCAACGGCTCGATGAATTACCTGCGGCCCACCACGCACAGCAAGACGCTGACGGCGGTCGGGCGCGAGATCAAGGTCGGCGGACACGTTGGCTTTTTTGAAGTCAATATCACCGACGACACCGGCGCGCTCGTCGCCTGCGCGCAGATGAATATGTATTTTCTGGATTGAGCGGCCCGCTTGCGAGTCACGCTCCGCCATACCGGCAGGGTCGGGCGCAATGCCCGTCCCCTTTTCATTCCGCCGGGCGGAGAAAGGATAAGGGAAGATACGCAGCGCGTGTCTTCCCTTTGCCTTATATTGCCTTATTTTTTCCGCTGCGCGGTGAACAGGCGGACGACGGATGAGACGAGCAGGATCGCGGCGGCGATGACGGCACGCGAGCGCACGTTGAAGTTGACGAACAGCAGCGCCGCGAACATCCACGCCAGACCGATCCGGCCCAGCACGCTCGGCAGGCGCAGCGTGGCGAAGTCGAGTTTGAACAGTCCGCTGTAAACGAATCCCAGCGCCACGAGGGTCAGGCCGCGGCGGATGACTTTCAGGTAGATGCTTCGTTCGCTCATCCCTTTTTCGCGCTGTTTGGCGAGCGAGAAGGGGAACGAGATGCCCGCGATGAAGAGGAACAGCGGGAAGATGGTGTCGTGGTGGAAGAATCCGTTCCAGTTGGCGTGACCCATCTGGGCGGTCATCCAGTCGGAAAATTCTCCGGGACAGAGCTTGCACAGGGCTGTTACCAGTCCTGCGAATCCCATGATGAAGAGCATGTCGAAGCCCCGCAGGGCGTCGAGCGAAAGAAGCCGCTGCGAGGCGGCCGGTTGGGTCGGTTGAGGTTTCATCGGTATCGGGTTTCAGGTTGTTTCGGCGGGGACGAATTTGTAGAGCTGGTCGCCGCGGCGGACGACGCCGGGCGTGCGGATGGCGCAGAGTTCCCCCTGGGCGACCGACTCTGCCGGCTGTCCGTCGGGTCCGTGCAGTTCGGTGAGCGTCTGTTCGGCGACGCCCGTGGTCGCGCCGAGAAAGAAGATCGGTTCCCCGACAGCGAGCGGAGCCGCTTCGACCGACACCTCGGCTACCGAGAGCTTTCGGTAAAAGTTCGTCACCTTTCCCACATACACTTTGCGTTGGGTGGCCGACGATCCGTAGGCGGGGCTGTGCTCCACGACGGGGCGTCCGGCGTAGTAGCCTTCCCAGAAACCGCGGTTGAAAACCGTGCGGAGCCGCTCTTTCAGCTCCGCAGTTAAAGCGGGAGTGTAGGTCCCGGACTCCATCGCCTTGAGCGCCTGGTCGTAACACTCCACCACGCGTTTCACATACTCCGCGCCGCGGGCGCGTCCCTCGATCTTCAGCACCCGGACCCCCGCGGCGATCATTTTGTCGAGGAAGTCGATGGTGCATAGGTCTTTGGGCGACAGGACGTAGCGTCCGTCGATGTCCAGCTGCGCGCCCGTCTCCTTGTCCGTGACGGTGTATTTGCGGCGGCACAGCTGGCGGCAGGCGCCGCGGTTGGCCGAGCAGTTGGTTTCGTAGAGCGAGAGGTAGCATTTGCCCGAGACGGACATGCACAGCGCGCCGTGGGCGAACATCTCGATCTC